>SAMEA104404100__coassemble_589_pt1 | contig 38455 bp, 35 predicted proteins | sample SAMEA104404100__metabat2_low_PE_078 | metagenome-assembled genome bin SAMEA104404100 (sample SAMEA104404100) | Balaenoptera acutorostrata
ACACGCTTACCTTCTTTATCTTTGGCGAAGATATCCAAGACACCCACATCAACATTGTAGCCACGGACCAACAGCTCATTATAAACAATGTTCTCCATGATATGAGTTGGCTCCTGCTGTCTGAAATTCAGTCGAGCATTTCGCAGTCCCAGATCAGTGAAGTAATATTTCAGGTTTGCACCGATATATTTTCTGCCCTTAATATCGTATCGACTGGCTTTAGAAATCAAAAAGGCATCTGCCAGATAGTCAATGTGGTTGGAGATGGTTTTATTGGAGTAGGTCATCTGACGCTCACTGGCAAAAGTATTGGCAATTTTCGATGGATTGGTCGGTGCGCCGATTGCAGATGCAAGAATATCAACCAGAATACCAATCTCGTCCACACTCTGGATCTTGTTCCTTTCAATTACATCCTTCAGATAGACATTTGCAAAAATATTTCTCAGGTAATCTGCTTTCTGTCGTTCGCTCTGAAAACATGCAACTTGCGGTAAACCTCCATAGGTCAGGTAATCGTCCCAGGCATCGTCATAGTCACCGTCATAGACTGAATAAAACTCCGCGAAGGAAAGCGGATAAATCCTTATTTCATCACCTCTGCCACGGAACTCAGTCACAATGTCGCTGGAAAGGAATCTGGAGTTGCTGCCAGTTACATAAACATCAATGTTACTCATGCGGAGCAAACTGTTCAGCACTTCCTCAAATCGTGGCATGAACTGCACTTCATCCAGAAGTAGGTAGTATTTATCGGAATCCTTCATTGCATCTTTGATGTACTTAAAACACACTTTAGGATCTCTTAAGTCCTCATTTTCGATACCGTCCAAAGCAATCTCAATGATATGATCAGTATCAACACCGTTCTCCAGCAAGTATTTCTTAAAGATGGTAAACAGCAAAAAGGATTTTCCGCATCTACGAATGCCGGTAATCACCTTTATCATTCCATTATCTTTTCGCTCAACCAGCTGCTGTAGGTAAGTGTCTCGTTTAATTTCCATTATTACACTCCATATTTCCGTGCATATGCACATTTTTTAGTAATGATATTCTATCACAGAAAAAGTTGCATTTCAATATTTATTCCTATTTTATGTGCATATGCACGTTTTTATGTAATGAAATTAAATGTTTAAAGATTTTAGGGAAAGGAATCATCAGTATGCCCAAGTTAGAACAGGTATTAAAAATATATTCCGCCCACGGTGTGATCTCTACAGGTTTTAATAAAGTCAGTCCGGAATTTGAAAAAGGTGAATTTATTGCTATCACAGGTGAAAGCATTGTCCGGGGGTGAGAGGCAGCGTGTGGGGATTGCAAGAGCCCTTGTGAAAAATCTCCGGATCATTATTGCGGATGAGCCTACGGGAAATCTGGACAGTAAGAATACGATTGAAATCATGAATATTATCAAAGTGGTTTTCAAGGAGAAGCTGGTGATACTGGTTACATATGAACGGGATCTGGCAAATTTTTATGCCACAAGGATCGTAGAGGTTGTGGACGGTCATTATGACAAAATCACGAAGGATGTCTATGAGGATTATCAATTTGCGTACAGTGAGATCAAAGGGAAAAAAGGAAAGATAAGATATACTTCTATTTTCAGTCTTCCGGAAATTATATTAAACGGATATAAGAAGGTGTTTTTTATTCCCTGTTAAAAAAGATTCTGCTTTTGGGCTTTGGCTTTTCATCCGCGCCATCGGTCTTAAGAAGAAAGATATCCTTAATAGTCTGGAAGGTCTGCCGTATGTAGGGGAATTTATTATGATGAATAAAGAAGTATTTGGTATCAGCCTTGGAATTATTGTAGTGTCCTATCTGATTTTCGGGCTGCTTCCTGTATTTAATACCATGAGAAAAACACCTGCGGCCATACTGGCCGGAAATGATGTGAATTAAGATGCCCGGTATTTGAAGGTTTTGATCATATGCAGGCAAAGATACAAGATCCTGAAGACTTCGCCTGTATGCTGATATCTGTCATAGAAAATAATAAGCTTTCATAGATGAATTGACTGGCAATTCTCACAGTGATACAATCTAGTTAGTTAGAACAAACACCGGACGCTTACATTTGGAAAGGCAGGGATTGTATTATGAAACCGGATTATAAAAACTGGGTACCGAAAGGGCATAAAACATGGAGAAAGAAAAAATCACATTAAAGGGTGTCAACGAGACATTATTTGTGCCGCTTTATGCGAGAGCACTGGAGAGCAGAAAATCGGATCATCTTTTTTACGACGCGACAGCGGTCAAAGTGATCGATGCTCTGGATTATAATTTTGAAAAACATGGAAACAGTAAGATGAATATGTGGGGATGTGCGGCTCGTACCGTACTGTTTGACAGACAGGTGGAGGCGCATATCAAGGCCCATCCTGACTGTTCTGTGGTCAATATGGCCTGCGGACTGGATGACAGATTCCGCCGTGTGGACAACGGAAAGATCCATTGGTATAATATCGATTTTCCGGATGTCATTGAGCTGAGGAAAGAACTGATCGAGGGGAATGACCGTGTGACGGATATTGCATGCTCGGTATTTGATTTCAGCTGGATGGAGAAGATCGAGAATAAACAGGATACACTGTTTATTGCGGAAGGATTTCTTATGTATGTCACAGCGGAAGAAGCAAAAAATCTGTTTACAAAGATAGCGGAGAACTTTAAGGGGACCGTGCTTCTTCTGGAACTGATGGCTCAGTGGATGGTGGATCACCAGAAACTGCATGACACGACAAAGAATACAGACGTAACCTTCAGATGGGGAATTCAGGAAACTTCTGACTTCTGTAAGCTGTGCCCGATGTACAGCATGAAGGGAGAATATAATTTTACAGACGGAATGAAACATTTTGCACCTGTGAAAATGGCGCTGATCGCACCGATTCTCAGAAAGAAGAACAACAGACTTGGATATTTCGTACAGAAATAAATAAGAAGATTAGAAAAGCTCTGAAAAGCGAAAACTTTTCAGAGCTTTTTTATCGCATGAGTCTGCGGTATTCATCGGGGAAGAGTCCGGTATTCTTTTTGAAAAGGGAAGAGAATCTTCCGGCGTGATGATACCCTACGGCCTCGGCAATCTGGCTGATATTGAAGTCTGTTTTCATCAGCAGGTATTCGGCGTGTGCAAGCCTTTGGTCCTGAATATAGCCGGTGATGGTGCATCCGTAGGCCTGTTTAAAGGAGGCTCTTAACTTGGTCTGTCCCATGCAGGCGATGGCGGAGAGCTGATCCGTCTTAATATCAAAGGCAAAATGATCATCGATGTAAGATTTTACGTTGTTCAGATTCATAAGATCTTCGGCAGACAGACTCTTGTGTGAAGCGGATTCAGAATGCGTTCTTGTCCTCTCGATGATGAGGGAAAGTGCTTCATTTACCTTGCTCTCGAAATACAGATCCGCAGCCATACCACCGCCCTGAAATTTTCCAATCTGTTTTAAGATCAGGACAAGTTCCGGAAAGTCCGTACATCCGTCGATGCTGCGAAAGGCAGTTTTCGGATCCGGAAATTCTCCGGGGAATTTGGCCTTCAGATAATCGTGATAGTAGCCGGGCATCAGCATCAGTTCTGTCCCTCGAACGGGAACATTTTTGTGTACACGTTCACGGAACAATGTTCCGTCCGAGACATGACCCCGAATGCAGTTGGCACTCATTCGTTTGTAAGGAGACAGTTCCTCGGCAGAGATGGTGTCATAGTAATTGACAGAGATAAAATCCGGCTGCATGTATTCCATGAAATAGTCTTCTTTTGCACGGAGATCCATCACTGCGACGGCAAACATTCCCGGTTTTTCGTAGTACCAGTAATATCCCTCGCCGATGGAGGGATCCGGTTCGAAACAACATCCTGCGGGGCTTAAAAATTCCTTACAGGGACAAGGTTTAAAGTTCATCTGCTCCAGACATGGCTGGGGGAGACTTTCATTTATTTTTTTACTCATTTTCTTCATCCACTTTCGACGCAATTTCAGCACGATTCAACGTTTGTGATTCCTTCACATTGAACGGCCAAAATCGATATTATATAATCAGAATATAGTTAGTCAGATTCAACATACATGTAATTGTAGCATGTATCGAGGGAGGATTCAATCTGAAGAGAAGGAGGAAAATATGGAGAAAAAGTCAAACTGGCTGGGCACCATCATCAAGTATGCAAGCCCGCAGAAAGGAAAGTTTGTTTTGTCTGTGATACTTTCTGTGCTAAGTGTCACGTCCGGACTGGTTCCTTACTATTGTTTTTATAAAATCGTAGAGCAGTTTGTGTACGGAACACAGACAGCGGACTGCATTATCAAATGGTGTGTATGGGCCTTAGTATTTTTTATGGTCAAGGTTATATTTTACAGTATATCCACAGGACTTTCCCATCACGTGGCCTTTCATGTACTCGGAGGGCTGAGAAAACAACTGACGGAACGATTTCTTCATGCGCCTCTGGGAGAGGTGAAAAAGTATACGATCGGTGAGATCAAAAACATTATGGTGGATAAGATCGAGCAGATCGAACCGCCGATGGCACATATAGTTCCTGAGGGAGCGGGACATATGGTGCTGCCGGTGGTGAGTGTCATCGCTCTGTTGCTGGTAGACTGGAGAGTTGCGCTTGCAGCCTTTATCACACTGCCGGGGGCACTGATCTGTATGGGTCTTACCTTTAAGATCAGTGGGGAGAGTTTTCAGAAATACAATGATTCCAATGCCTACATGAACAGTACCATTGTGGAATACATAGAAGGAATCGAGGTCATCAAGGCCTTTGGACGCGCAGGGGTGTCCTATGAGAAATATGCGGGAGCGATCAAAGATTTTCGTGTGTTTGTCCTGAAATGGATGTCCTCTACATGGATCACCATGAAACTGGCATTTGCACTGATGCCGTCCACCCTGCTTGGAACACTTCCGATGAGCCTTTATCTTGCCACAAAAGGTGAGATCGAGGTGGCAGAGGTTGCACTGGTAGTTATGCTTTCCATGTCGATGGTAACTTCACTGGCGCGTCTGGAGGTATTTTCAGAATCCATCCGCCAGATGGGCGAGACCATAGATGAACTGGAACGATATCTGAATATGAAAGAACTTTCCGAGCCGGATCAAAGAGCAGATGTATCGGAATATACGGTAGAACTTTCCGATGTTCATTTTGCATACGATGAATCGGATCCGGAAAATGAAGTGCTTCACGGAATCAGTCTGAAGCTTCCACAGGGAAAATTTACAGCTCTCGTGGGACCTTCGGGAAGTGGAAAATCCACGATCGCAAAGCTAATCGTACGATTTTTTGACGTCAAAAAGGGAGAAATCACTCTGGGTGGAGTCAACATCAAAGATATGCCGTTGTCCCAGCTGTCAGACTATGTAAGTTTTGTCACACAGGACAACTTCCTGTTCCGATGCTCGCTTATGGAAAATATTCGAATGGGAAATCCAAAAGCGACGGACGAGGAGGTAAAAGAAGCGGCCAGAGCGGCACAGTGTGAAGAATTTATTGAAAAGCTTCCACAGGGATATGACACACCGGCAGGAGAGGCCGGAAAGAGACTTTCCGGAGGTGAGAAACAGAGGATCGCGATCGCACGTATGATGTTGAAAAATGCTCCGGTCGTCATTCTCGACGAGGCTACGGCATTTACAGATCCGGAAAATGAAGATAAACTGCAGCAGAGTATTGCAAAACTGACAAAAGACAAGACCCTTCTTGTGATCGCCCATCGTCTGTCGACGATCAGAGAGGCGGACAATATTATCGTGGTAGATCAGGGAGAGATTGCGGCACAGGGTACGCAGGAAGAACTGCTGAAGAGTTGTCCTTTATATCAACAGATGTGGCAGGCTCATATCGGAGCAAAAGCATGGGCTGTGTCAGGCATGGGAAAGGGGGCTGTGTAGTATGTTTCAGACGATAAAAAGAATCGTGGACTGGTGTGGAGATTTTAAAGGCAGGCTGTATATCGGATTTGTCTTTGCATTCTTTTCTCACTGGTTTGCAGCGGCTCCTGTCATAATCGCGGCTTATACCATCGGAATGCTGATCGAGGGCGGAGTAGAGAATTTTGACAGCCGTTGGATCTGGAAGAGTGGACTTCTGATCCTTCTTCTGATCCTTCTTCGTTTCCTCTTTGACTATATGCGTGCAAGATATCAGGAAACCATCAGCTATGAGCTGGTGGCAAGAGACAGACTGGCGGTAGGTGATGCATTGAAACGAGTATCACTGGGATATTTTCAGAAGATCAATACGGGAAATATTTTAAACTCCATCACCACCGGGCTGACGACACTGGAAAATATGGGAATTCGTATGCTGGATACATTTATCGGAGGTTACCTTAATTTCCTGGCAATCTTCCTCACCCTTCTTGTGATACGCCCATCTGTTGCACTGATCGCAGTCTTTGCGGCGGCCGTATCCTTTTTATTCCTGCTCATGGTCTCAAAACACAGCAGGGAAAATGCTCCTGTGGAGGCGGAATGCAGCAGGGCGTTGACCGGAGCTGCCCTTGAATATGCAAGAGGACTTTCCGTGGTGAAATCCTTTGGACAGGGCGGAGCGGCCACAAAGAGTATGAACGAGGCCATCGACAGCAACAGAGATATTCATTTAAAAGTGGAGTGGGGATTTCTTCCGGGGAACAGCTTTCATTTGGCGGCATTGAAATGCGGAGCTACGGGGCTTGCGTTTGCAGCCTGCATGGCAGGGCTGAACGGACAACTTTCACTGACCATGATGTTGATTCTTCTGTTCCTCTCACTTACTATTTTTAATGTGCTGGAACCGATCAGTGACAGTGCCCATGTACTGGGAATCATCGATGACGCGATGGATCAGCTGGATGTATTGAAGAAAGAAAACTTTATCGACGGAGACGGAAAAGACATTTCCATCGATCATTATGATATTGCATTTAAACATGTAGATTTTGGATATGATGAAAAGAGACAGATTTTAAAAGATGTAAGTTTCCAGATTCCGGAGAGAACATCCACAGCCATCGTAGGCCCTTCGGGAAGTGGAAAGACAACCATCGTAAGTCTTCTGGCAAGATTCTACGATGTGGACGGAGGAAAGATTTCCGTCGGAGGACATAATGTCAAAGAATTTACCTGCGACAGTCTTCTGTCCAATATTTCCATGGTATTTCAGAATGTATATCTTTTCCATGATACCGTGAGAGCAAATATTTGTTTCGGACGCCCGGATACAACAGAAGAGGAAATGATCGAGGCCGCAAAAAAGGCCTGCTGCCACGATTTCATCATGAAGCTTCCGAAAGGATATGACACGGTCATCGGAGAAGGCGGAGGCAGCCTGTCCGGAGGAGAAAAGCAGAGAATATCCATCGCAAGAGCAATCCTTAAGGATTCTCCGATCATCATTCTGGATGAGGCCACCGCAAGTGTGGATCCTGAAAATGAACATCTGATCCAAAATGCGATTTCGGAACTTACGAGAGGAAAGACCATCATTACCATTGCACACAGACTTGCGACGATCGAACACGCGGATCAGATCCTTGTTGTGGATGACGGACATATCGTGCAGAAGGGTACACATGAAGAACTGGTGGAACAGGAAGGACTATACAGAAGATTTATCGATGCAAGACATAAGGCCGAGGGATGGAGCATTAAATAGAGCTTTGACAGTTTTCCGGTTTTATTGTACAGATACAGAATAAAAAATTTCATAAATGAGTAGTCTTGACATACGAAGATCAGGTCTATATAATAATAAGTGACGGAAACGTCACTTATTATTTTCGGGAGAAGATTTTATGAAGAAATTTGACAGACTTCCTCCAGAGAAGAGGAAGGAAGAGATTCAGGCGGCTGCCCTCGAGGTATTTGGACAGAAAGGGTTTGCAGCCACAACAATGGAAAATATTGTGGAGAAGGTTTCCCTCTCTAAAGGCGGAGTCTACAGAATCTACCCTTCCACAGCGGCAATCTTAAGTGACCTTATGATCACCGGAATGCATTTGAGAAATGCGTTCTATGTGGAGAGAGTGAAGAAGGAGACCGGGGAAGGCAGACAGTTGACTCTTCCGTTTCTTGTAGAGATGATCGGGGACAGTCTTTTGCTCTATCCTGAATTTTCCGGAATCTATGTTGAATTCCTCTGGGAAAAGCAGAGAAATCCGGAGTTACAGGAATGTTACCGGAAGATCTGCGAGACGACCATCGAGGAGACAACCGCACTTATCAGAGAGTACGGGGCAGATGAACTTCTTCTGTCGGATAAGGTTACACTTCAGCAGCTGACAGAATTGATGAATGCGACAATCTTAAGCCTTCATGTTCTGGATCTACATGAACATTTTGAAGATCACAAGAAGCAGATCTGTGAAGCCATAACCACTATACTTGCAAGTTCTGAACCTGAAAGAAAATGATGATATAAAGGAGAGAGATTATGCCAGATTTTAGTACTGTAGAAGACACTTTATTCGTGCCTATGCTGGGTAGAATTTACGCCAGTGAAAATTTTCCGAATATTTTAAATGATAAAAAGGCCCTTGAGCTGAAGGCTCAGCTGCCAAAAAATCTGAAAGGACAGGATACACAGACTCAGTATACACTGATGGCAAGTGCAGTCCGTTCTACAAACATGGACCGCTATATCAAGAATTTTATGACACGCAATCCGGAAGGAATCGTTGTTCAGCTTGGATGCGGACTTGAGACAACATTTTACAGAAATGACAACGGAAAGACGATCTGGTATGAAGTTGATCTTCCTGACGTTATCAATTATAGAAAAGAACTTCTTGGAGAACAGGACAGAGACCGTTTTATTCCTGCAGATGCTTTCGGTGAAGAATGGATCCGGAAAGTAAGAGAAGCTCATCCGACAGAACCTGTCCTTGTGACAGCCAGCGGACTGTTCTATTATTTCAAGGCAGAGACTGTACTGAATCTGTTCAAGAATCTGAAGAAATACGGAAATATCGAAATTCTTTTTGACACAGTCAATGCTTCCGGAATGAAGAGAATGGCAAAATACATGGAACAGGTGGGACATTCCGATGCTTCAATGTATTTCTATGTAGATGATGCGGCCGATGTGGCAAAAGAAATCGGAGGAAGTGTTCTCAACGAGGAACCATATTATGCTCATACAGACAAAAAAGGACTGAAATTTATGACATCCGTGTCTATGAAGGTTTCTGACAAATGCATGATGGTAAAAATGGTTCATTTAAAATTAAATTAACAGAATGAGATAAGGGATCCCGGAAAGTGCAGACTTTTCGGGGTCCTTTTTTTGTGCGCCGGACAGGTGCGGATTGTCACTAAAAATCAGATATGCTATAATAACGGAAATATTTTCAGGGGTGGGAAAGGAAGGTATTTGAATGAAATTAAATGCAATGATGATATATGAGGCCGTCCGCGAGAAAAGTGACGTGATGATCCTGGGAAAATGTCAGGAAGAACGCACACTGCGGTTTGCCGGATTTTTTGATGATCATACAGAGACAATGACACCGGGGGGAATCTATCTGACAGAGAACGAAAGACTTCCCCGAAAAGTGCCGGAGGAGACAGATATTTTATGGGTTGCCTGGGGAGGAGAGCCGCCGGTGGCGATCCCGAAATGTCCGGTACTTTATTTTACAGAAGAAAAGGATCCAAAGAAAATATTGAATCTGATCCAGGAAGTTTTTGTCAGGTTTGATATCTGGGAAGAAACAATCGACAGGATTTTGAAAGAAAAAAATAATATTTCGAGGATGATCGAGGTAAGTGAGCCTTTGTTCAGACACCCGCTCTGTGTCGTGGATACCTCACTGAATTATCTTGGTTACAGTTCTTCCTTTATGTCAAAAGGGAAAGAAGTTTTCTTCCCGGACAGGGAGAGTCTTCTGGACAGAAGAAATGATGACGAAGACGGGATCACGAGAGCGGCGCTTTTCTATGACAGGGAGAAGGACAGAACGCTTCAGTTATGAAACGAAGATTTTTCACTGGGAGCAGTGTATATGATACATAACGATATTCCGTTCTCCGTGACGGAGAATGTCATGTTTGGTATTCTTGCGGATAAACTTTCAAGTGCGCTGAGAAACATTGTGATCATCAGCGGTCTGTACAAGAATTCCTTTAAACAACAGATGAAAAGCTATTTTAATACCAAACACACAGAGGAAGGACGACTGTACGCAAGTCTGGAAGAATGGGGCGGCAGCAGAGGGGATACCTTCATCTGCTACAAAGTGAAGGCATCCGATATCAATCAGGAGATCAATGCGGAGTATATCTGCAGTATTTTTGAAAATGCGTTGTATCCGTCAATCTCATTCTGGTATGACTCTATCCTTCTTGTCATCGTCGATGTGACGAAGAGTGGAAAGAAAGAAGAAAAAATCCATGAGAAGATGAGAAGTCTTCTGGGAAAACTTCACCTTAAGGCAGGAGTCAGTCTTCCGTTCTCTCAGCTGACGCTGGCGTGGTACTGTTTCCGTCAGGCCTGCTGTGCATTTGAAGAAGGATATCCGCTTAGTGACAAAGAAAATCTGTATTTCTTCCAGGACTATGTGGGAAAATACATGCTTCACCATGCCACGGGAGAGTTTCCGGTCCGATATCTGATGGACAGGGGTCTGCAGAACATCAGTAAACATGACGAGATGTACTCGGTAAGTTATATGGATACTCTGGCCGAGTTTTTCAGGTGCGGCATGAATATGAGCAGAACGGCGGAGGTCCTCGGGATACATCGAACATCCCTGAACTCCAGAATGCTGAAGATCAAAGAGTGTCTGTCCCATGAAATGGACCAGCAGTATATGCTGTATTTACAGATCATGATCGCCCTGCTGGATAAATAATAGTCAATCCCTCATTTTGTACTATAAACTCTTTTTAAACACGTCAGAATGCGGATTGTTTCTTTTGCAGTGTATGAATATAATAGGCTCATCGCTACGATAAATCGGGCAGATTATTTCAGATTGTCGAAGAACAGGGGGATAAAGATATGTTATTAAAAGAAGATGAACTTCGCAGACATGAGCACAATACAGTACGTGAAAATGTAGGATATTATGATTTTACACATCAGCTTCTGGAGGTAAGAGGAAAAGATGCTGCAGACTTCCTGGATATGATTTTTGTCAACTCGATCAAGAAGACAAAAATAGGAAATGCAAAATACACCACCATGTTAAATCCTGAAGGCGGGATCATGGACGATGTAATCGTATTCCGTATGGCAGAAGATGTGTTCCACATTTCAACTTTATATATCAATGAATTGATCGAATGGCTGGATATCAACAAAAAAGAGTACGAGGTATTCTACTGGGATGTGACAGATGAATATACAATGTACGCTGTCCAGGGACCAAAATCAAGAACTCTTCTCAACCGTATTTTAAGTGAACCTGTAGACAGTCTGGGATTCTACTCTATCGTGGAAAACAGCATCGGTGATACGTTTGTCTATATTGCGAGAAGCGGATTTACAGGAGAACTGGGATATGAGATCTACTGTGCTCCGTCGGCAGCAGGTGCAGTGGAAGAAACTCTGGTCGCAAACGGAAGAGATCTGGGATTAAGAAAGATCACAACAGATGTCATCATCGGAAGCCTTCCAAGAGAAAAAGGATATGTTCTCATGCAGGATGTAGGAGGAGCAAATCCACACGAAGTAGGTTTTGGATGGACCGTTGCAAAAGATAAAGATTATATCGGTAAAAATGCTACAGACAGACTTGTAAAAGAAGGTACGACACGTGCACTTCTCGGCTTTGAACTTCTGGAAGATCAGGAAGTTGAATTAGGTTCCAAAGTATTTGTAGACGGAATGGAAGTCGGAAAAGTTACAAGCTTTACATATGGATATACAGCTGAAAAGTACATCGGATATTCCCTTGTGGAGAATCCGGCGTCGGTGGGAGATGCGGCCGAGATCGGTGACAACAGAGTCAGAGCCGTACTTACAGACCGTGTATGGTACGACAAAGAAAATATCCGAACAAGAAGAGGGTAGAGAAGAACGTTTAAAGGAGAGATGTGCGATGGCAGAATTAATGTTGGGAGCACCGGTAGTTGAATCACTGAGCAGCCGGATTAATCAGGGCGTCGAATTACTTCATTTAAGCGGGATCACTCCTACTGTAAAACTTGTACGGGTAGGTGAGAAGGAATCCGACCTGTCCTACGAAAGAGGATTTACTAAAAAAGCGCAGTCTCTGGGGATACACATAGAAAAGTGTATCCTCCCGGAGAGTGTATCGGAGGAGGAACTTCTCTCCGTGATCGAGGAAATCAACGAGGATGACAGCATACATGGATGTCTGATGTTCAGGCCGCTGCCGGCCCATCTGAACACAGGAGCAGTCCTGAGTGCGCTTCTTCCGGAGAAGGACATAGATGCCATGACGGGATGCTCGATGGGAAGTCTGATCACACAGGACGACATCGGATTCTCGCCATGTACCGCAGAGGCATGCATTGAAGTCCTGAAATATTACGATATCCCTCTGAAGGGGAAAAATGTGGCCATGATCGGAAGTGGGATGGCCGTAGGTATGCCTCTGTCTATCATGATGATCAATCACGGTGCGACGGTATCGGTATGTCATATTTATACAGATCCCGAAAAGATGGCGGAACATTGTCGAAATGCAGATATCATTATCTCTGCGGCAGGTAAGGCCGGACTCATCGGACAGGAACATGTGGCACCGGGACAGATTATTCTGGATGTTGGTATTAATGTGGGAAATGACGGGAAACTGTGCGGAGATATTAATTTTAAAGAAGTAGAACCGATCGTCAATGCGATCACACCTGTTCCGCGAGGAGTGGGGTCGGTGACATCTACCGTGCTGGCGGATCATGTGGTGAAAGCGGCACTGACGATGAACAGAAAACGGGAAAAGTTATATGCATAGCTGTATGTAAAAGAATCGGATAAGGAGATGCGGCATGAATTTTGAAAAAATGGGAATTGAAACGTTTTGTACGCTGCTGGGATCGGAGTCTCCGGTTCCCGGAGGAGGAGCAGCGGTAGCATTACAGGGGGCGACGGCTGTTGCCCTGACAATGATGGTATGTAATCTCACGATCGGAAAGAAAAAATATGCCGAATCCGAAGAACTGGCTGTGGAATGCAGAGAGCGCTGTCAGGAGCTTCAGAACAGATTTTTGAAGCTGATGGAGGCGGATGCCGAGGCATTTAACATAGTTGCAAGGGCATACAGACTGCCGAAAAGTACGGAAGAGGAAAAATCCATAAGATCGGAGGCTGTCCAAAAAGGAATCATAGAAGCGGTAAAACCGCCTGTGAAAATGATGGAGGCGGCATGTGAGCTGCTGGAGATCACGGACAGACTGGTCGGCAAATCCAATCCAAATGTGATCAGTGATCTCGGGGTGGCAGTGATCACATTGAGGGGCGTCGTGGAAAGTGGATGGCTCAACGTACTGATCAATATCAAGGCAATGAACGACGAGAAAACAGCAGATGAGTATCGTCAAAAAGGAGAAATACTTTTAAATAAAGTGCTGGAGTTATCCGGCGAAATCAATCATAAGATTACCAGTAAAATAAAATAGAGATTCAGGGAGAAAAGGCTTCGGTACCGATTGGCGGTATCGGGGTCTTTTCTTTATAGAAATTTCAAATAGGCCGGGAGGTATTATAGGAAATAAAGATTAGTCATGTAAAAATTCCGGTGCTAAGATGGGGGTAAAGGCAGGAGACAACATCAGGGAAAGGCAGAAGAATATGATTAAATACAGGACTTGCGGGATATGTCCGGGAGGATGCAGAGTAAAGATTACGATAGAGGAAGACAAAATAGTCAAAGTGGAGGCGGACAGGAATTCACCGGCCGGAAGAGTGTGTATGAGAGGGGCTCTCGCTCCGGAGATTCTCTATGGTTCCGATCGCCTGACACATCCCATGATCAGGGACGGAGAAAAGGGCGAAGGAAAATTTCGGACTGTTTCATGGGAGGAGGCACTGGATCACACGGAAGGGCTTCTAAAAAGGATCATGGAAGAGAACGGAGGAACAGCGATGGCCGGCTACCAGGGCAGGGGAATCTTAGGAATGCCCATGTCGGAGATGCTCTCGGAAGATGAGGGAATCATTTATAAGCTGGGATCTTTGAACCGTTTCAGCTGCGATTCCATCTGTAATACCACTTCGAGCATTCTGGTGCCGCTGACTACCATGGGAATGGACATTTCCTACATTATGCAGGATATGGAAAACAGTGAATATATTTTCGTGTGGGGAAGAAATCCAAGGACAGATTCCGGGCCACAGACACTTTATAAGAGGATAAAAAGTGCGGTGAAAAAAGGGGCGAAGCTGGTGGTCATCGACCCGGAAAAAAAGGGAATGGGAAGAGAGGCCGATCTCTGGGTTCCTGTTATTCCGGGCACGGACGGAGCCCTTGCCCTTGCCATGCTGAAAAAGATTATCGAGGAAGAACGTTACGACAAAGAGTTCGTGGAACATTATACACGGGGATTTGAAGAATTCCGTGAATATCTTTCTAAGCTGTCGACGGAAAAACTGTTAAAGAGCTGCGGCATTTCCCGGGAATTACTGGAGCAGCTGACAGATATCTTCTGCTCAACGGAAAAAATATCTCTGGTCTCTTTCACGGGGTTAGAATATCAGCCGAGTGCCGTACAGAACGGAAGAGCAGTGATGACATTGTTCGCGGTCACGGGAAAACTGGACGTGGAGGGAGGAATGTATTTTACTCACAACTCGCTTCCGGTGTTCCGTCAAAAAGAAGGAGAAGAGAGGAAAAAACTGATCGGTGAGGAGGAATTTCCTGTCTTCTGTAAGGTGATGGAGAGGGGACAGTTTTCCTGCTTTCCAAAGGCAGTGAAGGAGCAGTATCCGTATCCGGTCAGAGGGCTGATCATTTCGGGAGCCTCCCCGATCCTCACTTACCCGGAGAGACAACTATGGGAAGAAACATATAAACATCTGGATGCTCTGATCATATTTGACCGCTATATGACGGAGGATATGAGGTTTGCGGATGTCATATTTCCGGTAAGCACGGCATTTGAGACGTGGAGCACGGACAGAGACGAAAGCGGAAATCCGGTGGTGGAGGAACCTTCAGTATCTCCGGCGGGGGAATGCAGGGACGAGGTTCGTGTGTTAATGGAAATTGGCAGAAGGCTTGGAATTAAAGATTATCCACAGACGGATGAAGAATTCAGAGACTGGCTCAGGAATCTGGAAGAAAGGAAACGGCAGCAGGAGGGTCAGGTGCAGCGGGAGCGCGCCTATCGGAAATACCGTACAGGACTTTTAAGAAAGGACGGGCAGCCCGGTTTTCCTACGCCTTCGGGAAGATTTGAGATCGCTTCTTCCCTGCTTGAGGAGAACGGAATCGCTGCCATACCGGTGTATGAGGATATTTTTCCGTCTGATGAAACATGGAGAGACGAATATCCGCTGGTCATGACGACCGGTATGAGAAGTATGCATAGAATGGGGGTATTCGGATCGAATATTCCACAGATCGCCGTGGTGGAAAAAAGCCCGTTCATGGACATTTCCGAGAAAGATGCACAGGAGCTGGAAATCAAAGAAGGAGAAGAGGTCAGGGTAGTCACGCCTTTTGGTGAGGGAAGATACCGGGCACATCTCTGTGATATGGCGGAGCACAGTATACAGATTCCACATGGAGGCGGAAGCATTTACATGCAGGGAGACTGGAAGGAAAAAAATGTGAACGATCTTACCTGTCTGGAGTACCGTGACCCGATATCCGGATTTCCGGTGATCAAAGCGATCCCATGCAGAATCGAAAAATAAGAACTGTTCATCAAAAAGAACAAAGTATGTTAAACTAATAACTTGCGTTTCTTCGCAATACGTTATATACTTTAAAAAATAACGTATTTAGGAGATGAACAAAATGAAGAATTACAAATTAGTGTTACTGACAGCTGCGTTATCTGCATCACTTTTGTTCACTGCCTGCGGCGAATCCAAAGACCAGGAAGACAGTAAGGGACAACAGACGACATCACAGACAGAGGCAACAACAAAGGTTATCACGGATATGGCAGGGCGAGAGGTAGAAATCCCGTCGGACCCTCAGGAGGTATATGCGTCATCACCGATCGGTCAGTATTATCTTTATGCGGTTAATCCGGATAAGATGATCGGATGGGTTACACCGCCAAATGATACAGCAAGACATTTCATTCCGGAGAAATATGCAGATCTTCCTGTTCTGGGAGGAACTCATGGAAACAATAAGAAAATGAATCCGGAAGTTATCGCAGAAGCTGCACCGGATCTGGTAATCTCAATGGGACCGGACAAAGTAAGTCAGGATACCATCGACAGTGCAGACCAGATGCAGGAACAGCTTGGTATTCCTGTAGTAGTTGTAGAATCTTCGGTCAGAACAATGGACAAGACATTTGATTTCCTTGGAGAAGTTCTGAACGAGGAAGCAAGATGTAAAGAGCTTGCGGACTATTCGGCAAAACAGTTGAAAATGATCAACAAGACGGCAGAAAAGATTCCGGAAGATGAAAAAGTAAGAGTATATTACGCAGAAAATGAAGACGGACTGGAGACAGAACCTCAGACTTCACCACATGCAGTCGTAATGGACATGGTTGGATGTGTCAATGTGGCAGAAGTTGCAGAAGCAGGAGGAACAGGAAGGGTGACAGTATCACCGGAGCAGATTATTTCCTGGGCACCTGATATGCTGATCATCTGTCCTACAACAAACGGACCGATGTTCGACGATGAGACGACAGAAAATCTTTATAACAGACTGAAATCAGATGATAAAGGATTCTGGGCTGATCTGAAAGCGGTACAGGAGGGTAACTTCTATGAAATACCTGTAGGACCGATGAACTGGGCAGACAGACCACCTTCAGTAAATCAGCTGCTTGGAGTTTTGTGGTGTGGAAATCTTGTTTATCCTGATTATTATGACTACGATATGGAAGAGACTGCAAAAGAATTCTTTGACGTGTTCTATCACTATGATCTTACACATGAAGAATATACAACAATGTTATCTCATTCAGTAAAATAAATATAACAGGCAGAAAATAAGCATAGGTTTTCCTATGCTTATTTTTATCATAGAAAGGCATATATGTTGCATAAAGACAAGAAAATCAAAAAAATTCTGATGTTCACAGGATTTGTGGTGGTTCCGATCTCGATCTTTCTCATTTCATTTATGATCGGGAAATATTCGATCCCGCCGTCACAGTTTATAGAGGTCATGCTGTCAAAGGTCATCGACATTCCGGTCACCTGGGAAAAATCAGTGGAGACCGTACTTTTTAAAGTCAGACTTCCGAGGGTTCTGGCAGCCATGCTTGTGGGCGCGGCTCTTTCGGTGGCAGGGGTATCTTATCAGGGAATGTTTAAGAATCCGCTGGTCTCACCCGACATTCTGGGGGCGTCGGCAGGAGCCGGATTCGGCGCATCGCTGGCGATCATGCTTTCTCTGGGACTTGCACAGATCCAGATGTCCGCTTTTATTTTCAGCATCATAGCGGTCATCCTGGTATATTCCATCAGCAATATCATGAGAAATAATCAGGTGCTGGGGCTGGTACTGTCGGGAATGCTTATTGGAAATTTATTCCAGGCGTTCACTTCATTTCTGAAGTTTCTGGCGGATCCGGACGATAAACTTCCATCCATCACCTTCTGGCTCATGGGAGGGCTCTCCGGAATCGAATACAAGGATATTATCAGTGTGGCAATCCCGATCGCACTGGGAATGATCCCTCTTTTCCTCCTGCGCTGGAAGATCAATCTTCTGACATTCGGGGATGAAGAGGCAAGAGCGATGGGAATCAACACAAGAGTCCTCCGGTTTATCGTGATCATATGCGCGACCCTGATCACTGCAGCCAGTGTATCGATCAGTGGAATGATCGGCTGGGTGGGACTGATCGTCCCGCATCTGTGCAGGATGCTTGTGGGGCCGAACTATAAGATTCTGCTCCCGACGACCATTGTTGTGGGGGCAAGCTACCTGCTTCTAGTGGATAACCTGTGCAGAATGCTGTCCACAGTGGAGATACCGCTGGGAATCCTGACATCCATCGTGGGAGCTCCGTTTTTCTTATTTTTAATCTTGAGAAGAAGGAAGGAAAGAGAATGATACTGAAAGCAGAGGATATTCATTTTTCATATAAAAAAGAAGAAACCTTAAAAGGTGTCTCTTTCAGCGCGGACAAGGGAGATTTTGTATGTGTACTGGGAAGCAACGGATGTGGAAAAACCACGCTGTTCAAGTGTCTTCTGGGGATATATAAGATTCAGAAGGGCGATATACTGATCGAAAATAAGAGCATCCGAAAGTTCAGGACAAAAGATCTGGCAAAGGAGATCGCCTATATTCCGCAGGCACATATTCCAAGCTTCAACTATAAGGTTCTGGACGCAGTCCTGATGGGGAGAAATGCCTATGTGGACTCCTTTAAATCTCCCAAAAAGGAAGATATAGGGAAAGCGTATCAGGCGCTGGAAAGGCTGGGAATCGCATATCTGGCAGACAAAGGATACAGTGAGATCAGTGGAGGAGAAAGACAGCTGGTCCTGATCGCAAGAGCCATCACCCAGGACTCGCACATTTTCCTTATGGATGAACCCACCTCGAATCTGGATTACGGAAATCAGATGCTGGTTTTGAAGGAAGTAAAGAAACTGGCGGAGGACGGATACACGATCATCATGTCGACGCATAACCCGGATCAGGCGTTTATGTTTGGAAATAAAACGGTGATCATCAAGGATGGAAAAGTACTAAGGGAAGGAAAGACGTCCGAGATCATCAGCGATGAACTTCTAAGAGAAGTCTACAATATAGACCTGGATCTGGTAGATGTAAGATCGAAAAAGGGAAAAGAATATAAAGTATGTCTTCCGGAATAAGACAGAAGGAAGAAGTGTGAGTATGAAAAAGAAGACAACGAATTTAAGAATTACCCGCGAAGAAGCGAGAAATATTTTATTTGATATAAAGACGGAATGTAAGAAAGAAGAAGTCGTCATAGAAGAGTGCTACGGCCGGGTTCTGGCGGAGGATATTGTGGCAGAACAGAACGTCCCTCCGTTTTCAAGATCCCCGTTAGACGGATATGCATTCAGAGGAGAAGACACGCTGGAGGCTTCGGCGGATCATCCGGTCACTCTGAAGATCACGGAGGAAATCCCCGCGGGAGGAGTCCCGCACATCACTCTGACAGAAGGATTTGCGGCGAAAATCCTTACGGGGGCACCTGTTCCTGAAGGATGTACTGCCATCAAAAGATATGAGGAGACAGAGTTTACAGATGATACGGTGACGCTTCGTGAACCGGTGCTTCCGGGCAGCAATATCGTTCCGGAGGGAAATGATATCCAGATCGGTAGAAAGATCGCCTGTGCAGGTGAGATCATCACTCCTCCTCTGGCAGGAATGCTGGCATCCTTAGGATATGCAGTCGTTCCGGTCTACAAAAGACCGAAGATCGCTGTCATCAGCACGGGAAGTGAACTGGCGAAACCGGAAGAAGAACTGCTCCCGGGAAAGATCCACAGCAGCAGTTACCATATGCTCAGGGGATATCTGGAAGAGGCCGGAGCCGTCGTCGGAGAGAACCATATTATTCCGGACAGGCTGGAATGCATAACGGAAGAACTGGAAAAGGAATTAGAGACGGCCGATATGGTCATCACCACAGGTGGCGTGTCGGTGGGAGATTATGATCTGATGCCTGCCGCGGCAGAGAAGATCGGGGCAAAGCGGTTGTTCTGGAAGGTCAGATTCCGACCGGGAGGAAGCATTCTGGCAGCAGAGAAAAACGGAAAACTGATCCTTGGACTCTCCGGCAATCCAACCTCCGCCATGCTGGCCTTACATCTGATCGGAATACCGTTTATCAGGAAGCTGGAAGGACGTCCGGCAAAAGTTCCGGAACGAATCAGAGTGGAACTTGCAGAACCGATTGAAAAAGACAGCCCGTTCGGACGCCTGATTAGAGGACGTATGATCATAGAAGAAGGAAAATGTTACTTTAAATCAGTCGACTATAAGGGGAACGGAGCCTTGAGTTCCGTGATCGGATGTGATCTGATCGCAGACATTCCCCAGGATACTCCACCGCTTGCGGCGGGAACCATCATCGACGCATACAGAATAACGAGGTAAATATAAATTATGGAATGTAACAGTGTAGAATACGATAAAATAGCAGAAGAAATCTTTGCACCGATCTATCCGGATATTGCATCCGCAATGATCGAGAGAACAGGGGTAAAAGAAGGAGAACTTTTAGACGCGGGATGCGGCGGAGGCCATCTTGGACTTGCACTGATGAAGCAGGGAAATTTTGAACTCACAATGACGGATATCAGGGAGGAAGCACTTAAGATCGCGGAAGAAAGAGCGGAAGGACAGAATGTTCAGGCAGAATATGTACAGTCCGACATCAGCAGTCTTCCGTTTTCAGACGATTCATTTGACCTGGTCGTCAGCCGTGGATCCATGCCTTTCTGGGATGAGCAGGTCAAGGCATTTACAGAGATCCACAGAGTCCTGAAACCGGGAGGATGGGCTTATATCGGCGGAGGTCTGGGCGGTGAAAAACACCAGAAGAGAATCCGTGAATTTATGAGACAGAGACAGGTTGAGCCGGTGTGTTTTGACCGTTCCAAGAGTAAAGCACTTACGACGGAGGAATACATTGCATTGTTCGAAAGCTGGAATGCACCATGGAAGGTGATCGAGAACGAGGCAGAGGGCAGATGGTTTCTTTTTAGTAAATAGAAGCCCGTTCTATTGACATTAGAGTGACCAAAAGGTATGATTTATTTACCCACCACTGAGGTAGGAAATATAAAGAAGTAAGAGAGGTTGACGATATGAGCAGAATTTTTAAGAAAGCGGATGAATTAGTCGGAAGAACACCGCTGATCGAATTGACAAATATTGAAGATAAATACAGTACTGAGGCAACTATACTTGCAAAACTTGAATTTTTTAACCCGGGTGGATCCGTAAAAGACCGTGTGGCTAAACAAATGATCGATGATGCGGAGAGCGAGGGAAAACTTACTCCTGATTCCGTGATCATTGAGCCGACCAGTGGAAATACAGGAATCGGTCTTGCAATGGTAGCCGCAGCGCGCGGATACAGAATCATTATCGTTATGCCTGAGACAATGTCCATGGAAAGAAGACTTCTCATGAAGGCATACGGGGCAGAACTTGTGCTGACAGAAGGAAGCAAAGGAATGAAGGGAGCCATCGCAAAGGCGGATGAACTTGCAAAAGAGATTCCGAACGCATTCATTCCGGGACAGTTTGTCAATCCTTCCAATCCGAAGGCACATATCAACACGACAGGTCCTGAAATCTGGGAAGATACAGACGGAAAAGTCGACATTTTCATCGCCGGTGTCGGCACAGGCGGAACAGTGACCGGTGTAGGTGAATATTTGAAATCAAAGAATCCGGATGTACAGATCATCGCCATAGAACCAAAAGATTCTCCGACACTTACAAACGGAGGAGCAGGTCCGCACAAGATTCAGGGAATCGGAGCCGGATTTGTACCGGAAGTATTAAATACAGCTATTTACGATGAAGTATTTATGGTTGAAAATGAGCAGGCGTTTGAATTTACAAGACAGATCGGAAGACAGGAAGGAATCCTTGTGGGAATCTCATCGGGAGCTGCCGCATATGCCGCTGTCGAAGTGGCAAAGAGACCGGAAAATAAAGGAAAAAATATTGTAGTCTTATTCCCTGACACAGGAGAAAGATACCTTTCAACACCGGTATTCAGTGAAGATTAGAAACGAAATACAGTATTTCCGAGGTAGACAATATGGTAGTTTCGACAAAAGGAAGATATGCACTGAGGGTGATGATCGATCTGGCCGAACACACCGGTCAGGGCTACATCCCCATGAAAGAAGTCGCGCAGAGGCAGAATATCTCTCTGAAGTATATAGAAAGACTGCTGCCGCCACTCGTGAAAAATCATTACATCACAGCGATGCACGGGAAGGGCGGAGGATACAGACTTACCATGGCTCCTTCAGAATACCGTGTGGGAGATATTTTACGACTGACGGAAGGCGATCTTGCGCCGGTTGCATGTCTCAAAGCTCAAAATACAGAGAACTGTGAGCAGATGGAATGCTGCAGGACCAGGCCTATGTGGGAGAAACTCGACCGTATGATCAACGAGTTTTTTGACGGGATCACACTGGAGGATCTGATGCAGGGGCGCTTATAGAAGAATAGAATGAAGACAGACCGGTCTGTGTATCGGCCTGTCTTTTTATCATGCGGGGAATCATATTTCACGTTGAAGTCATTTTGCAGGTATGCTATAGTCATCTTATGAATACAGAAAGAGGATGACGATATGAACGAATTATATGAGCTCATTGAAAAGAAGATCAGGGAAGCCGGCTATCCGGGAGAAATCTCAGGAAGTGCGGTCTATGATGATATCTGTGATCAGATTGAAGGAAAGGAAAACGGAGCCTATCTGCTTCTCTCCAAATTTGACGACAACATGATCATGGAATACCAGATCACAGTCATGGATGAAGAATTCAACCTTGGACTTCTGACCATTCGTACCCCTCAGGGAGTATATCAGGTCGACTTTGATAAATAGCTGAAATGAAGAGGACAGTCTTTTGAGACTGTCCTTTTTACGTTTAAAATCAAAAGTATCAAAATTAATTTTTTGGAGTTGACTTTTATATTTTTCTGTGATTAAATGATAATCAATAGTTAGCGATAGCTAACTGAAAGTTTAAGTTGTTTTTCCAATGTTCAGAGAAAAATGACCTTTTTTTTGTTTGCGTGTTAGTTATAACTTACTTTAGTACAAGAGACTAACACAGGTCGTTTTAAGGAGGGAGACAATGAAAAATATCAGTAAAACGGCACTGCTCCTGTGTATGACTATGGCACTTGGAATCACAGGATGCGGACAGGAAGAAAAGAGTCATGGACAACAGATACCGGAGAATCTGGCCGGAAAGTCCTTTGTCTATGACGAGCTGGAAGCGGGCGAAGGGACAGATCTCTATACGCTGCGCTTTACGGATGACAGGTATTATCTGAACCGGGATGGAGGAGAAGGAGTTCTTGCAAGTGGAGAACTGAAAGAATCCTCAGGCGGAAAACTGGAGTTCAGTGACGAGAAAAAGACGTTTAGCGGAAGTTATTCGGGAAGTGCATTTGTAGAACCGTCTGTCACCCTGGATTATCAGGGAAAAGAAATGAAGATGGTCCCGACGACAGACACAACGGAATATGTATATCTTTCTTATCTGGGTGTATATGAAGGTACGCTTGGAAAGAAGGATGCAGTGCTTATATTGGACCGCTGGTTTGAATACTATCTCTATTCAGACGGCAGTCTTGACAGAGGAACATATGAAATCTACAGCGATCACCGTATTTCGTTTTCCCCATATGACGGAAAAGAATTCGGAGGAACTGTAAAGTATGATCCGGAAAAGACAGATATCACATTTAAGATAAAAAACAAAGAAGGAAGTTTTCAAACGGCGGAGCCGTCAAAATCTTATGACGCAGCACATGCCATGGGTGTATATACTCTGGCGGAGTACAAAGAAAATGTGTTTACGGTCAAGGGTGTGGACGGTTATTTAAAATGCTTTGGAGTGCTGGTGAAGGGGAAAAATCCCGAAGCACATTATTTCCCGCGTAAAATGAGCGGGGAAGTGGAAAAGAAGGATGCATTTACCGTTGCTTATCAGGAAAAGGGAGATACGCTTTATTTTCCTGAGACAACACCTTTCCTTCCGCGTTCAGGCAATATAGACGAAGAGACAGGGCTGGGTTCTTACTGGAATGCGGGATCCGCGCTGGAATTTATACAGACGAAAGAGAAGAAAAATCTTTCAGAAGGAATCGAGTTTGTGGAAAACACCGTCGAAAATGCAGTTTCGGGTGGAAATTTCCCGGAAGATATCGGAGGACTGGAACAAGTGATGCCGTCACGGGGAACAGCAAAACCGCTGACGATCCTGATCGATTTTCCGGATTTTCACAGACCGAGACATGTGACGGCGGAAGGGATGGAAGAGGCATTGTTCTCACTGGACAGAGAGGATTCCCTTTCGGCATATTACTACCGGTCTTCATACGGAAATCTGAAGATCGACGGCAAAGTACTCGGCTGGTACCGCACAAAGAAGAATCGCGGAGAGTACGAATCAGACAAGGAGATCATGGCGGAAGCCGTGAATTATTATATCGGTCAGGGAATTGACTTAAGTGAGTATGACGGGGACGGAGACGGACAGATCGATTCACTCTATATTCTCTGGGCGGGAACTCTTTCGGGAGAAGACGGCATATGGAATGTGGCTTACCGTTCTTCCTGGGATCAGTCTCCGGAAGAATGGGACAGAAAAGTCACAGGATACATTTTCGTTCCCGGCAGTACCGTATGGTCATCGGTTCCACCGCTGAAATGCAATACCAATTCCCTGATCCATGAGACGGGGCATCTTCTGGGACTGAATGATTATTACAGTTACGATACCGGAGAGCGGAGCGAATACGGAGGATACACCGGAGGAGCACCGGAAGGCGGTATGGGCGGAATGGATATGATGGATGCCAATATCGGAGATCATAACATTTTCAGTAAATGGCTTTTAGGATGGGCAGAGCCTGAGGTGGTCGAGTATCAGGACATCGTTTCATCTGACGGAAAAACATTTGAATTAAGACCGTCATCGAAAGCGGGAGACGGAGTTTTCATCAAACTGAAAGATTCAGAGGATCTGTTTACGGAACTTCTGGTGATCGAAGCGGTTGCCCCGGTGGGAAATGCCTCGGAATATACAAGATTAAAAGAGCCGGTCGTCAGAGTACTTCATGTAGATGCGACGGTGGATGACGGAGAAATGGAAGGGAACTGGAGAGGTTACGGTTTTGCAAATGACAATTCCTACACCGTTACCAGATTTATCGCCCCTGTGGAGGCGGACGGAAAGGACGAGTTCCTGAATTATATTCCGGTCAAAGGGGAGAACAGACCATCCTACAGTCCGAAAGATTATTTTAGAGCGGGGGATGTGATCGGGCCGGACACCTATCCAAATACAGGAAGGTATGATCCGTACGGAAACGCATCTATTTCCACGGGACTTCGAATCGAAGTTGAGGAAATAAAAAAAGACGGAACCGCTAAGGTCAGACTCTCATATGAAGAACCACAGGAAGGACTGAAAGCGGTGGAGATTTCGCCGAAACCGTGCATTGTACCTTACCAAAAAGGCAAGATTCAAAAGATGCCGGAAGGGGTGGGAGAAATCCGATTCCGTTACGATATGCCGATCGACGCATCGCAAAAACAGATGAAGAAAATAAAAGTATACAGTGACCAGAAAGAAGTGAAGGAAGTTCAGATTTCCATAAAGGAAAACGAACTCATCATCTCCTTCGAAAAGGAACCTAAGGAAGGACACGGGTATACGGTGGTGATTCCGCACGGAGTACTCAGATCCACAGAAAATCATAAAATCGTCAACAATTATAACGGAGTCTACGGATTCCTCAGATAGAAAAAGGAGTAAAAAAATGAAAAAGAGAACATACATCAGTTCGATGATCGCAGGTGCAGTGCTCGTGGCAATGCTGAGCGGCTGTGGCGGACCAAAGGCGCCGGAATCGGTAGCATTTGAAAATGAAGGATATATTTTGGGAGCAGCCGGACAGACTTATGATCTGTCGGAAGAGGTCGTACTGGAAGGAGAAAATGTTTCGGAAGACGTCACGTTCTCGACATCCGATGAAAGTATCGTGACCGTTTCAGAAGACGGAGTTCTCACAGCTGAGGGAGAAGGCGGTGCAACCGTTACAGTTACATTGGTCGAAGACGAGTCGGTAAGCGCGACAGTAGACGTTCTGGTCTATGATTTTACAGGACTCTACACAGCGGAAAAATATATTGATGCCATGGGATGTGATGTAAGAATCAGCTTCCTGTTATCGGAAGATGGAAACTTTGATTTCTACCGATATCCGATGAACGTCGCTCTTGACGGAGGCGGACAGATGGAAGGCATGAAGGACAAAGGAACTTACAAGACAGAAGGAAACAAGATTGTATTTACACCGGAGTACCTGAAAGAATTTTCTCTCACATTTCAGCTTGATGAAAACGGTCAGGCACAGCTTGCGGGAGATACTCCTACAGGCGGAGCGACAACAGAGATGAATTTTGACCGCGGAGTCAGAGAAGACCGCGGAGAAAACGGAGTATATACAGGATCGGGAGAATCCCAGAGCGGAGAAATGATCAGTTACCGTCTGGAAATGAACAACGGAGAATACAGCCTGAAAGCAGGTGACACGGTCATCTCGACAGGAACTTACGCATTTATGGATTCAGAAACAGAATTCTATGCGACAGAAGGTTCCGCATTCCATGCGGTTTATGATGCAGAACGTCATGTAGTGGAAGGAACAGAAATTCCGGTTGCGGGAGACAACAGATTTGAGGCACTCGCAGCCACACTTCAGAGACAGTAAACAAGAGAGAAAGGTGAGGGATCATAATGAAGATCGGATCAAAGATCAAAACAACAGCATTGACAGTACTGCTTGCAATGTGTGTGTTTATGACAGCCTGTGGAGGGACAGAAGAAGGAACAGCAGGTAAAGGTGGAGCAGGAGCGGTAAAAGATGTAGTGGGAGAGTATTATCTCGACCTGTCCAAGCTCGGAATGAAGCTTACTGTTTATCTTAGAATTTCAGAAGACGGTACTTTCCAGTTCTCAAATACAACAGATTTCAAGATTAATAAGAGTGCCGGAACGATTGAAAAAGGTACAGACAAATACATCATGGTTTACGAGAGTGTAAACGGTGAAGAAAAAAATCTTTCAGAAGGTGTGACAAGCAGTTTCGTTGTGAAAGATGACAAAACACTTGATTTCAGCGGATGCGAAAGAATCTATTACGGATCGGCAACAGCGATCACAGTATCGGCAGAAGATCCGTCCATCATACTGACAGGTGTACCGATCCCTGATGATTATCAGGAGGCGAGTACCGAGTCAGAATTTACGGCGGGAACATATGCAGGTGAAAACGGAGGCGTTTCTTACAGAGCATCGTTCTTCGAAGACAACTCCTATCTTCTTGTTATGATCCGCAATGAAAACGGTGCGCCGTATTATTCTTCTGAATCAGGAATCTACGGAGTGAGCACAACGCAGCTGGCACTCACACCTACAGGGGAATCCAGACTTTCAGGAGAAGTCTTCAGTGGATCGGAACTGCATATCCCGGTACTTGGGGATGGAAGCGAAGAAAGAACGGTGGTATCGTTCACAAAACAGGATTCTGCCGGTACAGAGGCAGTCTTATCGGGACAGGGCGCAAAACTGACACTCTACACAGACAATACATTCAGCAGTGAGGCGTCAGGATTTACAGAAAAAGGAATCGTTGTTTTTGACAGCGAGTCAGGAACATTTAAGATTTATCCGGATCATCCGGAGACAGGAATCCGCGGACTGAATCAGATCTCAACAGTTCCGTCGGGAACATTTACAAACCGGGGCGGTAACATGCAGCTCACGGATTTCAGACTCAGAGAGTCAGAGAGTCTGTCACGTACAAAATGTAATTTCACACAGAACTAAGGAAGAAAGAAGGAGAAAAATATTATGGCAAGTGCAAAGAAGTTTTTTAACTGGGCTTTTGATACAAGAGCAAAGAATGTAATCAAATTAAGCGAAGGAGAAATGATCTCGCCTGAGAAAATGTTTCTGAGCTTCTGCTCACATGAACCGGCATTTGTTTCTTACGGACCTGCAGGTTTAAACGCATCTGTAAAAGGAGTCGGATTCCTTCCAAAAGACGAATATCTGGAAGAAACTCTGGAAATCTACCTGAAACACATTGCCACATATGAGCCGGGAGACAAGACATACGGTCAGAGAGGATTAAAGATCCTGATCGATCAGATGTACGGGGAAGCCGCAAGAGAACGCATCGACTTTACGAAGATGGGAAGTCTTGAAATGGCGAAAAAACAGAGCTGGGAGAACTATCAGGTAAACAAAGAAGCCTGCCTTATCTTCCATCAGCCTCCGATGATCTCATACAAATTAAAAGGAAAGATCGAGATCTACGACGAACTGACATCCGGAAAAGTTGAATTATACCAGCAGTTTATCAATGCACAGCACGATATGTACCACAATCCGATCGGAATGGATAAATGGAAAGATCAGCCGGCATACATTTTCCGTATCGAGGAAATCTATGACAACAGTGCCACAAAAGAAGGCTTTGGTACAAAACTGGAATATCCATATGATAAGGAAGAAAAATGCAGATAAAACGAAGGATTAGCTTACTTTTAGCAGTGTGCGTTTTGTGCGTGACCTGTTTAAGTGGCTGCGGAGCTGCTTCCATAGCAGAGAGAAGGACCGACGACTCTTCCACCCTTTATGTGGGAAGTGTAGGAACTTCATTTCCGACTTCATTTATGCCATGGCTGTCGAGAGACGGAATTGCACCGACAGTAGCATCTATGATCTACAATACATTATTTACATACAATGCGGGAACGGATGAATACAATCCTCTCACGGCAAAAAGATGGTGTTACGTGGATCTGGAAGGACAGCCGCTTACAAAGGATGGCACAGTAAATACAGAAAATGATTTTGCGCAGATCGAAAAATATTACACAGAAAGTGCAGAAGATTATGCGGTGGTACGAGTAGAGCTTTTCGACAACATCCACTGGACAGACGGAGAAAAGCTCACGGTAGAAGACGTCTACTATTCGTTTGACGTGGCCACGGACTACGCACTTTCCAACCATGCCGGGGCGCTGGTATGGACAGCAGACCTGAAGCACCGGTCCGACAAAGGAGAACTGGTCACGCAGGGAATGTTTACCGCAGAACATCCGGATCTAAGCGGAACGTTTGCGATAAATGAAGGAGAAGAAGACACGGTCATGTATCTTCTGATCAACAAGACATACGATGCTGTAACGACATTGTTTAACACCATACTGATTCTTCCGGAGCATATCTGGGAGCCGATGGTAAGTCAGACACAGCAGTTAAACAATAAAAACCCACAGGGAGAATTCCTGGAGCAGTACCAGAATCCGGTGGGAAGCGGGGCATGGATCCTCAACAGAGAAGAGACAAACTCACAGATGATCGTTCTGGACAGAAACCCGAATTATCATCAGACGGCTGAGGACGGATCACCTCTCTATAAAGTAGAGAAGATCAAATTGATGTTGTACCTGGATTCCAACACCGCAATATTTGCACTGAGAAAAGGATATATCGACATTCTGGACACCTCCATCAGCAGTAACTTCATGAGTCTTCTGGCACAGGAAGAAAACATGGTGATCTTGGAGGCGGCAGGAACTTCGGTTACCAGCCTGGTATTGAATGTCAATCCTTTGAAGCCTTACAACGAGGGGATGAAGATGCTTCTGACAGACCCGGAATTCCGCAGAGCGATTGCACTTGCGGTGGATCAGGAAGAACTGATCGACAAGAATCTCGACGGACACGGAGGAACGGCTTCCGCCGGACTGATCCTTAAGAACAATGAATTGTTATATGAATCGGAGTCAGACATTTTGTCGGGACCGATCGATCAGAAACTCAAAAAAGCAAATGAAATTCTGGACGGAATGTACCCTGAAAAGGATGAAGAAGGTTACAGACTTCTGAAAGGGGAGAGAATCAGTTTTGAAATTCTCGCCTCACCGGGAGCACAGGATCTGATCTCCTTCCTGCAGAGACAGTTCCAGAAGATCGGAATCGAAGTTCAGTTTAAAGCACAGGGAGCGACGCCGGAGAGCACCTACCTGTATGCAGGAAATTTCGATATGACGATTCAGTCGGTCATTCTCTCCATGTTCAATGCGGGTGTCATGTATAAAGCACATTTTGTGACAACAGAACGCTCATCAAACTATGGAAAACTGGAATCGCAGGTTCTGGCGGACAAGGTGGAGGAAATGAGGACCACTCTGAATCAGGACAAAAAAGTTCAGCTGATCAAAGAACTTCAGGTTCTGGTGGCTGAAGAGTACTATAAGATCCCGCTGTACACGACACAGGTACTGTCGGCGGCAAGAACCGACAGATTTACAGGATATGTGGAACAGGCAGGAAGCACATTTTTTAACAATGCAACTTTAAGAAACCTGGAACGGGTGTCAGAAGGGCGGTAATTAGATGAAAATTTCATATGTAATCCAGAGAATCCTTTACACCCTGTTTGTGTTTATGATCGTCGTTACTTTATGTTTCTTCATTCCGCGTATGGGAGTGGACGATCCCTGTGAAAGGTATTATCCGTCTCAGGGAAATATGAACGATGAAGACTATGAGATCATCAAACAGCTGACCAGAGAGCAGTACGAGCTGGACGGCTCAACCTGGTCACAGTATGTAAGATATATCAAAAAGCTGGCACAGGGAGATCTGGGGAACTCTTATCAGGCGGGCTCACCGAAGGTATCCTATCTGATCGCAAAGAGACTTCCGTGGACACTGGTTCTTTCGGTATCCAGTACACTGATCAGTCTGATCTTCGGTATTGCCATCGGCACGAAATGTGCGGCGAGACGAGGAGGCTGGGGTGACAGGGCGCTGCTGAACGCATCGACGATCACGACAGCGATCCCGTCATTCTTCATTGCACTGCTGCTGTCGTTTGTTCTGGGATTCCAGCTGGAAGTATTTCCGGCCTACACGGATCAGAACATGGTATCACAGTTTGCATGGAACTGGAGCAGTATACAGATGGTCATATACAATGCGGCACTTCCGGTCATTTCTACCGTGATCGGCGGAATTGTTTCCTACGCACAGAGCACACGAAACAGCGTGATCGCAGTGGCAAATGCCAGATTTGTTGTGACAGCAAGGGCAAAAGGTGTTCCTGAGAATAAAGTGGAATACAGACATATTTTAAGAAATGCACTGCTTCCGATCATCACAAGTATGGGTATGGGACTTGCAGGTCTTATCAGCGGATCCGTCGTAATCGAGCAGATCTTCAACTGGCAGGGTATCGGTACATTGTATCTGGAAGCGAATAATACAAATGATTATCCTTTGATGATGGGAATCATGATCTTTATGACTGCTGTCGCACTGGTAGGAAATCTGATCGCAGATTTCTGTTATGTACTGTTTGACAGACGTGTCACGATGGGGAAGGATTTGCGATGAAAAATAATCATAAGAAAAAGAAAGTGTCAGACGGAGCACTTGGTTCCGCTGCCTCTTTTATAAAAAAGATATGGGATAACCCACAGGGAAAGCTAGGGCTTATCATGATCGGGATCCTGGTGTTCATTGCCATCTTTGCTCCACTGCTTGCACCTTACGATCCATATGATGTGGCACTGAGAGATGACAAAGGTCTTGCACCGAGTCTGAAACATTTGCTCGGCACATCGATCACAACAGGACAGGACGTGTTCAGTATGCTGTTATACGGAACCAGAGTTTCCATATGTATCGGTGTTGTGACAGGTCTTGCGATCGCAGTGGTAGGTTCCGTCATGGGTGTAGTGGCCGGATACGGCGGCTATGTCGCCGACACGATCATCATGCGTGTTGTCGATGTTATGCTTGTCATTCCGACACTTCCTCTTACGATCCTTATCACAAATGTATTTGGAAAAAGTTATGTAGTCATCACTCTGGTATTTGTACTGTTTGGATGGTCAGGTCTGGCCAGAACAGTTCGATCTCAGGTTTTGCAGATAAAAAATAACGATTATGTAAAAGCGGCGGAGCTTGCCGGGGCAGGAAAATGGTATATCATGTTCCGACACATTCTGCCGGGAGTTTCCCACCTTATCGTCATGAGTACGGCACTTACCTGTGCAGGTATCATGATCGCGGAGGCAGGTCTCAGCTTCCTGGGACTGGGAAATCCGACGACTATCAGCTGGGGAAAAATGCTGGCCGATGCGCAGAGCGGAGGATCGGTATTGTTCGGACAGTGGTGGACGATCATCGCACCGGGAATCGGAATCTTCCTTGCCGTATTCTCATTTATGAGAGTCGGTCTTGCGGTAGAAGAAATCCTGAACCCGAATGTGCGAAGTCAGAGTAATATCAATAAGTTAATGAAACATATGAACGGACGATATCTTGACGAGGTGTTTGATTCTATGGAGGATCACTAATGAATGTATTGGAAGTTAAAAATTTAAAAGTGATATTTCCCAGTATGCACGGCGTGATACGGGCAGTGGAAGGAATCGACATCAGTATTGCGAAAGGTGAATGCCTGGCGCTGGTGGGAGAAAGCGGATGCGGTAAGAGCGTTACATCTCTGGCCATGATGAAGCTTCTTCCGGATACTGCAGTGGCACGAATGGAAAAACTAGGGATTGCCGGTATCGATGTGACTGATTTTACCCAGAAACAGATGCAGGAACTTCGCGGAGATAAGATAGCGATCATATTTCAGGATGCACTGTCTGCTCTGAATCCGGTAATGCCGGTAGGAAAACAGATTGAAGAAATCTTTCTTTATCACACAGATCTGACAAAGGAGGAAGCAAAAAAACGTGCGATCGAGGCACTTGAATCGGTAGGAATACCGGATCCGGAAAGGCGGAGTAAGGATTATCCGCATGAACTTTCGGGAGGTATGCGCCAGAGGGTTTTGATCGCGATGGCTTTTGCGTGTGATCCGGATGTGATCATCGCGGACGAACCGACAACGGCTCTGGACGTGACGATACAGGCGCAGGTACTTGAGATTCTATCGGAATTACAGAAGAAAAGAAATACAGCGCTGCTTCTGATCACGCATGACTTAAGCGTGGTACGAAAGATGGCAGACCGTATCGCAGTCATGTACAGCGGTAAGATCGTGGAGGAGGCTCCGTCAAAAGAACTGTTCCACAATCCACTCCATCCGTACACAAAAGGACTGATCGCATCGGTGGCGACCATCGATCAGAAGAAAGGAGCGTTCACTCAGATCGGCGGACAGCTTCCAAATCCGGCAGACAAGCCATCGGGATGTTATTTCTATCCAAGATGCAGGTATGAGTCGGAAGTGTGCCGACAGAAAATGCCGAGACTGGAAGAAGTAAAACCGGGACACTGGGTGAGATGCTGTATAGGAGGGGAAGACAATGGACAATAATGTTTTGATCGAGACAAAAAATTTAAGTGTCACCTTCCCTATGAAGAAAGAATCCATATTTGAAAAAAGAAAATATTTAAAAGCTGTATCGGGAGTATCTCTTCAGATCATGAAGGGAGAAACCTTTGGACTGGTCGGGGAGAGTGGATGTGGAAAATCCACATTTGCCAACACCACCTTATGTTTCGAAAAACTGTCGGGCGGAGAGCTGTATTTTGACGGAATCAACCTGACAAAGGCAGACAAACATACGATCAGGGAAGCAAGGATGAGAATGCAGAAGATCTTTCAGGATCCAGCATCGTCTCTCAACCCAAGATTCACGGTCTATGACGCAGTCAGCGAACCGATCAGACTGAGAAAAGATTTTGATCCGGACAAGATCAGGAGCAGAACACTGGAAATGGTGGAAGCTGTGGGACTTGGAGAAAGAGATCTGGACAGATTCACCTTTGAATTTTCCGGAGGACAGCAGCAGAGGATCGCAATCGCAAGAGCGCTGATCCTTAATCCGGATTACATCGTGTGCGATGAGCCGGTCAGTGCACTGGATGTTTCCGTGCATGCACAGATCCTGAATCTTCTGATGGATCTTCAGAAAAAAACAGGAGTGACCTATCTTTTCATTTCACATAATCTGGCGGTGGTAAAGCAAATCTGTCCACGACTGGCGATCATGTATTTCGGTCATGTGGTGGAATACGGAGACACGGATAAAATCTTTGCCAATCCGATGCATCCGTATACAAGAAAGCTGTTGTCAGCCATTCTTCCGATGAACGACGAAGAAGAAAAACGTCGTAACATCCTTGTAAAGGAAGTCGGAGAGAAAAACAGCTGGCTGGATAAAGAAAACGAAAGTTTTGAACTGGTCGAAGTGGAAAAAGAACATTTTGTGGCATTTCCGGTGACAGCCAAATAAATTTACTCGTAAAGAGTAGAAGGGAAGAACTATGAAAGTAAATATGAAAAAGATCTTTCTTCCAATCTTTGCATTGGTCCTCAGTATGGCAATGGTATTGACAGGCTGCGGCGGATCGAAGGAGAAACAGGAAGAACAACCAAAGAAAAATGAATATGAGAAACTGGCAGGAATTTATCGCTCTGATCTGTCGGTGGAAGGTGGAATGTCTGTAGAACTTTATCTGCAGATCTACAAAAAAGGAGAATTTGTTTTCGCACGTGACACAGATTTCTCGAGCAGGGAAAAAGGTGCGGGACATCTTGAAAAGAGCGAAGAAGGAAAAGATACCTTCGTATATGAAATCGTTCGGGATGAAGAAGTGGAAGCCGGAGCAAATGTTTCCGAATTCGAAGTTACGGAAGAAGGAGGAATTCAGTTCACTTCTCTGATGTGGTTCGGATCCACAACACCACGTTTTGTATCAGAAGACGGAACAGAAACTTATCCTTTATTCCTTCCATATGAAGAGCCGGAAGAAGGACAGGAAGCAGAGGAAGAAACTCCTGAAACTCCGGAAGCAGAGCAGCAGGAAACAGAAGAGGTGAAATCTCCTTCCGACAAAGAGGACGGTAGTAAACAGGATAAGAAACCGGAATCAAAACCGGAATCAAAACCGCAGAATAAACCGGAGCCAAAACCGGAACCAAAGCCGGAACCAAAACCGGAGCCGAAGCCGGAACCACAGAAGCCGGCATCCAATTTCAAAGAAGGAACTTATGACAGATATGTAGACGCCATGGGAAGCGATATTCATTATGATATGACACTTTCTCTGTCAGGCGGTTCATATACATATAAAGTGCGTATAACCGTTAAGGGTAATATGGAACATTCAGAAACCCAGACATACAGCGGTTCATATACGGTAGATGGAAACCATTTAAATATGACAGGCAAGCTCAAAAGCGGCGATGCCGGATCGGGAGGTGATCTGAGAATAACAGGAATCTTATCAAGTTTTGCAGGTAGTAGTGAGACGGTTACTCTTTACCGTTAAAGAAAGAGTGGGAAGGTTATCATTTATAAACCTGAAAAAGGAAAAGGATTTTATGAAAAAGTAAATGATCAAAGCGCAGGCTTTGGTGCATATTCGAAAGGAAAGAGAAAATGAAAACAAGAAAAATGAATAAATTTTTAGGTATCTTCCTTGCTTTGGCAATGGTATTTACCACACTTTTCTCAGCAGGTGTTCCAACAGTAAACGCTGCTGATACAAAATCAGAATTTAAAGAAGGAATTTATACAGGTAGTTCAGAAAAACATGTAGATGCTATGAAGAGCGATATCCGTTATGATATAACACTCGTAATGGCTGAAGGAAATTATGATTATACAGTAGAATTGACTGTATCAGGCGGAATGAGCCATAATGTTACAGAAAATTATAAAGGACAATATACTGTAGACGGAAATAAGATCACTATGACAGGAGAACTTGAGAGTGCCGAAGTTAAAGCGGAGGGACTTGCTGTAACAGGAAAATTATCAAGTTTTGCCGGTGGTAATGATACAATTCTTCTTACATATAAAGAAGCAGTGAAACCTGCACCTGAATTTAAAGATGCGCTCACAAGCGGAAATTATATACTCACAAAAGAATCATATGATCCATCAGCAATGATGAAACTTCCTGCATACATCGTGATCGATGCAGAAAAAGATACATTCAATATCTATCCATATACAGATGGAGTAGCTGATCTTGCAACAGACAAGGGATCAGGAACAATTGCATTTGACAAAGAAACAGGTGTTTACACAATGACATATGAAACACTTGAAAGCAAAAAAGGTCAGACAAGTACATTTAAATTGGCAGAAGACGGAATCACATTTACATCGGCAATGCACTATGGCGGAGCAAAGATGAACACTCTTGACGAAGAAGGAAACTTTATTCAATATACAGCTAAAAAACTTGCTGCTGAAAAACCTGATTTTGAAGACGCACTTACAAGCGGAAACTATGTACTTACAGAAGACAGCTACATCGCATCAGCAATGATGAAACTTCCTGCATACATCGTGATCGATGCAGAAAAAGATACATTCAATATCTATCCATATAAAGATGGAGCAGCTGATCTTGCAACAGACAAGGGATCAGGAACAATTGCATTTGACAAAAAATCAGGTGTTTACACAATGACATATGAAACACTTGAAAGCAAAAAAGGTCAGATAAGTACATTTAAATTAGCAGAAGACGGAATCACATTTACATCACCAATGCATTACGGAACTGCAAAAATGAACACACTTGATGAAAACGGAGAATTTGCACCATACACAGCAAAGAAACTTGCTGCTGAAAAACCTGGTTTTGAAGATGTACTTACAAGCGGAAACTATGTACTTACAGAAGACAGCTACATCGCATCAGCAATGATGAAATCTGAAGTATATATCGTGATCGATGCAGAAAAAGATACATTCAACCTTTACTCATACAAAGGCAAAGTAGCAGATCTTTCAACAGACAAGGGATCAGGAACAATTGCATTTGACAAAGCAACAGGTGTTTACACAATGACATACGAAACACTTGAAAGCAAAAAAGGCCAGACAAGTACATTTACAGCAACAGAAAACAGCATTACATTTACATCACCAATGCATTACGGAAATGCTAAAATGAACACACTTGATGAAAACGGAAAATTTGCACCATACACAGCTAAAAAACTTGCTGCTGAAAAACATGAATTTACAGATGTTCTTGTAAGCGGAGATTATATCCTTACAGAAGAATCATATATTCCAACTGCATTCCACAAGGCTCAGGCATACATCGTGATCAATGCAGAAAAGAGAACATTCAATCTTTACCCACATAAAGACGGAGTAGCAGATTTCTCACAAGACAAAGGATCAGGAATGATCACATTTGACAAAGAAACAGGTGTTTACACAATGACATACGAGACACTTGAAAGCAAGAGAGGTCAGACAAGTACATTTACAGCAACAGAAAACAGCATTACATTTACATCACCAATGCATTACGGAAAAGCAAAAATGAACACACTTGATGAAAATGGAAAATTTGCACCATACACAGCTAAACTTGTTGTAGAAGAAAAACCGGAAGTTCCTGAAACAGAAGACAACAAAGGTGAAGACAACAAAGGTGAAGACAACAAGGGCGAAGACAACAAGGGCGAAGACAACAAAGTTGAAGACAACAAGGGCGAAGATACATCAGTTCCAAAAACAGGCGACAACAATAGCCTTATGCTTATGATGACTCTCCTTCTTCTCAGTGTTGCAGGTGTGATCGGAGCAACAGTATTACGCAAAAAATCTTACAGATAATGCGTAGGTTTGGGATTAAAAAGACAAAAGATTTTCAGGCATAGATAACGTTTCCCTTTAGAGAGGAGTTGATGTGAGCAATCACATCAGCTCCTTTTCGTGGTGAATTCGACAATGAAATATGGGAAAAGACAGGGGTGTCGATAAAGGATTGACAAACATGTTTAAAAGTGGTATGTAGTTATATTGAGGAAACTAGGTAGAATCATCCTACCTATGTGGAATCTTTTCTATCACAATGATAAAAGATAAAACGATTGAAAGGTTTGTATGGAGGAGGAAAAAGATGAAGATATATATGACAGCACGCGAAGATTATCTTAAGGCTATACTGGTTCTTCATCAGAGAATAGGAGATGTCCGTTCAGTGGATCTTGCACGCTATCTTGGATTTTCCAAGCCAAGTATCTCGCAGGCAGTGGGAATACTGACATCGGAAGGTTATCTCACGGTAGACGGAAAGCATATTTTAAAGCTCACTGACAAAGGGAGAGCGGTTGCTGAAAAGATTTATGAACGACATTGTTTCTTTACCAGACAGTTGATCTCCATAGGGGTAGATCCGGTAACGGCAGAGGAAGATGCCTGTCGCCTTGAACATGCGATCAGTGATAAATCTTTTGAAAAATTAAAAAGTGTAATAGAAAATATGGAATTAAAGACACAGATATAAGAAATGTCTGCCATAGATTTAGACAAATAGGACAGGCGGGAAGAAGAGGTGGATCATATGTTAGAATTACAACACATCTGTTGGAAAACACCGGATGGAAGAGAAGTTCTAAAAGACATTAACATGAAGATCCGAGAAGACAGGATGGTTGCAGTTACGGGGCCGAACGGAAGTGGAAAAACGCCACTTGCGCGTCTTCTCATGGGATTGGAGAAGCCATCCTCGGGTAAGATTGTTTTGAACGGCGAAGATATCACGGATCTC
>SAMEA104404100__coassemble_968_pt1 | contig 28326 bp, 25 predicted proteins | sample SAMEA104404100__metabat2_low_PE_078 | metagenome-assembled genome bin SAMEA104404100 (sample SAMEA104404100) | Balaenoptera acutorostrata
TGGTGGAAAGTTGTACGTAGCAATAGCCGTCGCGCTAGCGACTTGGTACAATATCAGCAAAGCGCTTACAATTGGAAAACGCATATTTTTCAAGAAGTTTTAGCAGTAAATGCTGTCTGCAGTTATGGAAGAACAGTGAAATTATATATGTGATGGAGGAATATAAAATATGGACTTAATTACAGTCAAAGAGTTATACAGAAACAAAGAACAATATCTTGACAAAGAAGTTACGATCGGTGGATGGGTAAGAAGTATCCGTGATTCAAAAACATTTGGATTTATCGTTGTAAATGACGGATCATTCTTCGAAAATCTCCAGGTTGTATACCACGATAAAATGGATAATTTCGCTGAAGTCTCTAAATTAAATGTTGGAGCGGCAATTATCGTTAAAGGTACACTTGTGGCTACACCACAGGCAAAACAGCCATTCGAGATCCAGGCAGATGAAGTTACGATCGAAGGAGCTTCAGCACCGGATTACCCACTTCAGAAGAAACGTCATTCTTTCGAATACTTAAGAACAATTTCACATCTTCGTCCTAGAACAAACACATTCCAGGCAGTATTCCGTGTTCGTTCTCTTACAGCTTATGCACTTCATAAGTTCTTCCAGGACAGAGGATTTGTTTATGTACACACACCACTTATCACAGGAAGTGACTGTGAAGGTGCAGGAGAAATGTTCAGAGTAACAACTCTCGACATGGAAAATGTTCCGAAGAACGAAGACGGATCAGTAGATTACAGTCAGGATTTCTTCAACAAAGAAACAAGCCTTACAGTAAGTGGACAGCTCAACGCCGAAACTTATGCACAGGCATTCCGCAATGTATATACATTCGGTCCTACATTCAGAGCTGAAAACTCTAACACAACAAGACATGCGGCAGAATTCTGGATGATCGAACCTGAGATCGCATTTGCAGATCTTGCAGACGATATGGATCTTGCAGAAAGCATGCTCAAATATGTAATCAGATACGTAATGGAAAATGCTCCGGAAGAAATGAACTTCTTCAACTCTTTCGTAGACAAAGGACTGATCGACCGTCTTACTAACGTAGTAGAATCAGACTTCGCACGTATCACATACACAGAAGCAATCGAAATTCTTGAAAAGAACAACGACAAATTTGAATATAAAGTATCATGGGGAATCGACCTTCAGACAGAACATGAACGTTACCTTACAGAACAGGTTTACAAACGTCCTGTATTCGTTACAGACTATCCGAAGGATATCAAGGCATTCTACATGAAGATGAACGAAGATAACAAGACAGTTGCAGCAGTAGACTGCCTCGTTCCGGGAATCGGAGAGATCATCGGAGGAAGCCAGAGAGAGGACGACTACGATAAACTTCTCAAGAGAATGCAGGAAATGGGTCTGGATGAAGAAGGATACCAGTTCTATCTTGATCTTAGAAAATACGGTTCTACAAGACATGCCGGATTCGGACTTGGATTTGAAAGATGTATCATGTATCTTACAGGTATGACAAATATCCGTGACGTAGTTCCGTTCCCAAGAACAGTTAACAACTGCGATATCTAATATAGGGAGAATCCGTACAGGGGAGGCGGAGGATGAATATATTAATAGTTGATGATGAAAAAGAAATTGCAGATGTAGTCGAGTTATATCTGCAGAATGAATATCATGTATTAAAATTTTATACAGGCGAGGATGCTCTCGCCTGTATAGAAAATACAAAGATTGATCTGGCAATTCTGGATGTGATGCTTCCTGATATTGACGGTTTTACTATATTGAAAAAAATTCGTGAGAAATTTACATTTCCGGTTCTCATGCTCACTGCAAAAACGGAATATGAAGATAAGATCTCAGGTCTTACACTGGGGGCGGACGATTATATACCGAAGCCGTTTAACCCGTTGGAGCTTGTAGCGAGAGTGAAGGCTCAGATGAGACGTTATACTCAATATAATGAAGGCGTAAAAAATGAGGATGACATCATTGATTTTGCGGGACTTGTTTTAAACAGACAGTCGCATGAATGCATCTTTAATGAGCAGTCGCTCATGCTTACACCAATTGAATTCGATATTTTATGGCTTCTCTGTGAAAACAGAGGAAAAGTGATCAGCTCCCAACAGTTGTTTGAGACAATCTGGAAAGAGAATTACTATAAAAACAGTAATAACACCGTGATGGTCCACATTCGACATCTCAGAGAAAAGATGGGAGGTCCTTCCGGAAAATCTGATTTTATTAAAACAGTCTGGGGAGTTGGATATAAGGTTGAAGAATAAATATCGTAAATTAAAATTAAGTATATTGCTCCAGACCGTATTTATAACGGCTCTTACCGTACTGGTAGGAGGCGTTATTCTGGAGTTTGTGATAGACGGCATGTACAATGACAGCTTTTCCAGTGTGTTTATCGGTTTTCTCGAACACTTTAATATAAGTGAAGAGATGGCCATAGATCTGTACTGGAAATTGATCGGGGATAATAAAGTGTTCTTTATGATCCTTGGATTTCTGTTATTGTTTTCGCTGTTTTTTTATATTGCGCTTTCAAAGATGACAAAGTATTTGGATCAGGTTGGAGACGGGATTGAAAATATACTCTCGGATTCGGATGAACCGATCAAACTGATCACGGAGCTGAATCCACTGGAGGTTCATCTCAACGAGATCAAGGAGACATTGAAACGTCAGGAAAAGGAAGCACTGGAGAGCGAGCAGAAGAAGAATGATCTTTTGCTGTTCCTTGCCCATGACCTGAAAACACCGCTCACATCGGTGGTGGCCTATCTGACGATGCTGGAGGCACATCCGGAGATGTCGGAGGAAGAAAGAGCAAGATATACACAGATATCACTGGAGAAGGCACTGCGCCTGGGAGAACTGATCAACGAGTTCTTTGACGTCACCAGACTGAATCTTCAGGATATTACATTTGAGCCGGTAGAACTGGATCTGACCATGATGCTGGAACAGATCGCAGATGAACTGTACGGCGTTCTTCAGGAGAAAAATCTGGTCTGTAACGTAAGAGCGGAAGAAGAACTCATCATAGAAGGCGATCCGGACAAACTGGCCAGAGTTTTTGACAATATTTTGAGAAATGCGATTGTATACTGTACACCGGGATCGGAACTGAATATTCAGGCGGCGGCCTTTGAAAATAAAATTGAAGTTATTTTTGAAAATGAAGGGCGCACGATTCCGCAGGAACAGTTAGAACGATTATTTGATAAATTTTACAGGGCCGATTCTTCCCGAAGCAGCAGGACCGGGGGAGCGGGACTCGGCCTTGCCATAGCAAAAGCCATCGTGGAACTTCACGGTGGAAGTATAAGGGCAGAGAGTGAAGACAACAAGACGAGATTTATCGTTCTTCTGCCTGAAAAGAAAGGAGAGGAAACAGATGAAATTCATACACACGGCAGATCTGCATCTAGGGGCAAATCCGGACGCAGGAAGTTCATATACAGAAAACCGCGGAGAAGAACTGTGGAATAGTCTGGAAAGACTGCTGGAAGTCTGTGAAAAAGAGCAGACAGATCTTCTTCTTATCGCCGGGGATCTTTTTCATCGTCAGCCTCTTTTGAGAGAATTAAAAGAACTGGATTATTTGTTTACCAGACTTACGCATACAAGAGTAGTCATTATAGCGGGAAACCATGATTATCTGAAGAATGACTCTTATTATCGCACCTATCAGTGGAAAGGGCCTGTATCCATGTTTCTTTCACAGGAACTTCAGGCACTGGAGATAAAGGAATTAAAGACGTGTATCTACGGTCTTAGTTACGAGCAGAAAGAAATCAGGGAACCACTGTATGATTCGGCATTTCCGGAAAACAGGCAGCCGATCGAGATTCTTCTGGCGCACGGAGGAGATGAGAAACACATTCCTTTCAACAGAAACAGAAAGGTCAACCTTGGATATGATTATATCGCGCTGGGGCACATTCACCGTCCGGGAGTAATAGAGAAAGATCAGATCTACTATGCAGGTTCACTGGAACCGACAGACAAAAATGATATCGGCAGACATGGATATATAAAGGGTGAGATCACACCGAAGGGAAAAACGGTGAAGTTTATACCTTTTTCATCAAGAGAGTACATCCATATGGAGATTGAGATCCACGAAAAGATGACGAATCATGAGATCAAAGAGCTCATATCAGAAAAGATCAGAGAAAGAGGAACGGAGAATATTTACAAGATCATTCTGAAAGGATATTCGGATATCGACATGATCTTCGATTTCTCGAATATGGACATCTACGGAAATATTCTGGAGTTTGTGGATCATACGGTTCCGGCCTATGATTATAAAAAGCTTTTCAGCCAGAATGCAGACAACCTTCTGGGAAAATACATTGAAAGCTTTGAAGGATATGAGACCGGAAGTATAGAGGAACAGGCATTGTTTGAAGGGGTCAGAGCACTTCTTGAAACGAAAAGGAGTTAAGCATGCAGATTAGAGAATTGCAGTTGAAACATTTTGGAAAATTTACGGATAAGACCGTGAATCTCACAGATGGGATCAACCTTATTTACGGAGAAAATGAATCAGGAAAATCGACGATTCATACTTTCATAAAGAGTATGTTCTTTGGCATGGAAAGAGGCAGGGGAAGAGCGGCTGCAAAGGATACTTATCATCAGTATGAACCGTGGGAGAATCCGAATTATTATTCAGGATCCCTGAGATTCCTCTGCGGCAAAAGAAACTTTATGCTGCAGCGCCATTTTGACAAATATTCCAAGAGCGTCTCTCTACACTGTGAGGATGACGGAGAGGAACTTTCTACTGAAAACGGCGATCTTGACATGCTTCTGGGCGGAATGCAGGAAGCGGATTATGAAAATACCGTGGCTGTGGGGCAGGTGAAAGCAGCACCGGACCGCACGCTTGCCGAAGAACTGAAAAATTATGCGGCGAACTTCTATGCGTCGGGAAATGAAGATATCGATTTTGCAGGAGCGGTCGACTATCTTAAAAGAAGAAAAAAGGAAGTTGAAGGAGCGAAAAGAGAGGCGGAGAGAAAGCGCCAGTCCGAGAGAGAAAAGACAGAGATGGAAGCGGCATATATCTGGAGAGAACTTCGACGTCTGGAAAATGAGATCGACACCGCCAATGAGCAGTGGATCGCAGAGAGTAAGAAATGGTCTGCGTGGAGAAAAGAAGAAGTGGAAGAGGAGGATTCGCAGACAAGACAGTGGCGGATCCATCCGGTGGAGATCATCACCATGCTGCTCACACTGATCCTTCCGTTTCTCCTGTTTAAAAGACCGTGGAGTCTTCTTGTAGTGATCGTTGTCGCCCTGGCAGAAGGCCTTTATGTGTGGAACTGCCTAAAGGACGGCAAGAAAAAGAAAAAGAAGAACAAACAGGAACATCATACTTCCGGAGAAAATCTGACAGAGAATCTGAACAAGATTAAATGGAAAATGGAAAACCTGAAGGAAGAACATCAGGAAAAGACAGTACAGTATCATAACTTTCAGGAACTGCTGGGAGAACTGGATGATGTGAGTCTGGAGTACAGAGAGCAGGACAGACAGATCAAGACAATAGATATGGCCATGGAAAGGCTTATAAGGCTGTCTGGAGAGCTTCAGGAGGGTCTCAGCGAAAGATTGAACCGTACCGTGTCGGAAATCCTCTGCAGCATCACAAACGGTAAATATACCAAGGTCATGGTGGACGATACACTTCAGATTTATCTGTTGTCAGACGGCAGAAGGATCAACATGGATCAGGTCAGCAGAGGAACGATCGAGCAGATTTATTTTGCATTGAGAATGGTAGCAGTGGATATGCTGTTTGAAGAGGAGTACCCGGTCATCCTTGATGACACCTTTGTTTATTATGACGAGGTTCGTCTCGAGGCGACACTGAAATGGCTGTCGGAAAATAAAAGACAGGTTCTTTTGTTTACCTGCCAGAAAAGAGAAGAAGAACTTCTGAACAGAATGGGAATGGAATATAATCAGATTTACGTATAAAAAAAGTATACCGCATGCGCGGTATACTTTTTTGGTTTATATTATACGTTTAAATCTTCACCGTTTTTGTACTTGTTTACGATGTACTGGATACGTTCGCTTGGATCGAGGATATCACTCATAGAACCGTCATGGTTGAGTGTATCTACTACAAGAGCGATGTATTTGCTCATATCACAGTTGAAGTAATATGGTTTGCTTAAGAGTTCAGGACTCTGGTAGATCAGGTTTGTTGTTAAGATACCGTGGATAAGTCCGTTTTCATAAGCTTCGTCAAATTTTTCGAATCCGTTTGTGAAGAGTCCGAATGTAGCTGCAGCGAAGATACGTTTTGCTTTACGTTCTTTTAACTGTTTTGCTACGTCAAGGATACTGTCACCTGAAGAAATCATATCATCAACGATGATAACGTCTTTTCCTTCAACAGAAGATCCGAGGAATTCATGAGCAACGATCGGGTTACGTCCGTTAACGATACGTGTATAATCACGACGTTTGTAGAACATACCCATATCAAGTCCTAATACGTTTGCAAGGTAGATAGCACGTCCTGTAGCACCTTCGTCCGGGCTGATAGCCATCATATGATCGCTGTCGATAATAAGATCGTCTACATTGCTGAGGAGACCTTTAACGAACTGATATGTTGGACGAACTGTTTCAAATCCATGTAACGGAATTGCGTTCTGAACTCTAGGATCGTGAGCATCGAAAGTGATGATATTATCAACTCCCATGCTAACAAGTTCCTGAAGTGCAAGAGCACAGTCTAATGATTCACGGCTGCTTCTCTTGTGCTGACGGCTTTCGTATAAGAATGGCATGATAACATTGATTCTGCGGGCTTTTCCGGCTACGGCAGCAATGATTCTCTTTAAGTTCTGGTAGTGGTCGTCAGGAGACATATGGTTGATGTTTCCGCTGAGTGAATATGTAAGGCTGTAGTTACAAACATCTACCATAAGGTAAAGGTCCATACCTCTTACAGATTCATTGATGATTCCTTTTGCTTCTCCTGAACCGAAACGAGGAACTTTTGCGTCGATCAGGTAGTTTTCTTTCTCATATCCGTTGAATACAAGGTGTTTAGAAACATCCCTTTCATCTTCTTTTCTCCATTTTACGATATAATCATTTACACGATTACCCATTTCCTGGCATCCATCTAATGAGATAATACCAAGTGATCCAACTGGAATATTATCCAGTGTACGTTCTTTACGATGCAACATGCTAATTGCCCTCCCTGTTCATCAATTTTTTTTGGATTCGTATATCATCGCCTGCTAGGCGTAAGATTTTGAAGTGATTACTGATCCTTGAAAAGATACGTTCCGTATATTGAGACTTGATTTCTTCCAAAGTCAGATTTGTTGAGATTATGGTTGATTTATTGTTCAGGATCCTGTCGTTGAGACAGATGAAAAGCTGGGAGATAACAAAGTCAGTGTTTCGCTCTGTTCCCAGATCGTCGATGATCAATAAATCACTGTTCTGTATCTGCTCGTATAAATAGAGGCTTTCGTCTGAACGGTTCAGTGTTCTGTCGAGCAGTGCGTCGAAGAATTCAGAAGAAGTAAGATACAAAACAGAATGGACAGACTGCATAACTTCTCTTGCGATACAGTGGGTCAGAAATGTCTTTCCGATTCCTGTCGTTCCAAAAAGAAGAAGGTTGGTATGGATGGTGTCAAAGTTTCTCACAAAGTCTACACATTCTTTATATGCTCTTTCAGCCAGCATCTTTGCAGAGCGGCCGGAAAGTCTGTCGATATAATTCGGAGAATAATAATCAAAAGAAAAATGATCAAAATTCTCTTTTTCAAGAATTCCTTTCAGATTGGACTGTGTGTAGAAAAGATCTATGGCAGCCTTCTGAAAGCAATGACATTTTTTATTGTTAATATAGCCTGTATCCTGACAGTCCGGACATTCATATTCCGGTTCAAGATAGTTGGCGGGATAACCTGCATGATTCAACAGTTGTTTCTTCTGCTCGGCAAGACTGTGAAGCTGTTCTTTCAAATGTGTAAGTGCTTCTTTGTCTCCGTTGAGAAGTTTTTTTGCCTGTTCTACACTGTTGGTTGATATCGCGTCGTCGAGTTCCTTCAGTTCGGGAAGCTCATGATAGGCCTTTTCAAAATGGCTGTTCAGACGGTCACGACTTTCAAGACGCTTGTTTTCATAAACTCGCATCAAGGTGTTATATTGCGAATTGGTTAATGGCAAGATAATCCCCTTTCCGGGCTTTAGTGGTTACCTAAAAGCTCCTTGGTCAATTCATCCATGTTGTATGAATGCTCTTCAAAATTACGGAATTTTGAAGAAGGATTTGATGATCGGCGGCTTGCTTTCTGCTGATCGATCTTATCCTGTGCATAACTTGAATCAACAGATACGATATCGGCAAGAGTATGTACATTCTTCGCTTTCCAGTTTGTGAGGATACGGTCTGTGTACTCAAAACTCGGCTGGTGGATCGCTGACATGGTGCGGTTACATGCTTCGATGACGATCTCGAGATCGAAAGCCATATCCTCTGTCCATTTTTTGATCAGGGCAAGTTCACCGCAGGCAGGACCACGTCCCTTGATACCGTATGCGTTTAATATAGAATAACATATTTTATTATAAAGGGCAGAAGTATTTTTTGCCTGGTCCACAGTTGTGATGTGCTGTTCTGACCATGCAATTGCTACTTTCTGTATGTAATGCATGCTTCGATGACCGTTCTCGACACAGTATTCAATGAGATATTCAATGAGGTCTGCCGAGAATCCAAGATTATCATAGAAATAATTGATAGACTCAATATCTGTTTTTGTAAGTGTCTTGCCAAGATACTGTTCAGCGACAAAAAGAAGCTGCTGTAATTCTTTGCGGTCGATCGGAGTGCTCTTAGGCTGTGGTACAGGGATCGGAGTTTTGACAGGTTCCGCAATGACAGGAGGAACAGCCACAGCCGGTTTTACCGGAGCAGTTTCCTGTACCGGAGCCGGTGTTCCTTTACCGATAGATATCCCCGTTACTTTATTTTCACTATTATATTCAAGAGCGAGAAGTCCTTCTTTTTCCCAGTACTTTAATGCACGGAGAATGTCACCCTCTGTGCATTCCAGAAGATCAGCCAGCTGACTGATACTCATTCCGAAAGAAGGATCATTCAGATGACGCAGTAAAATAAGGTAAACCTTAACATATTCACCGTTTGCTGCGATCATATATTTATCTATAAATTCATTTTCGATCAGAGTGGTATGTCTCTGATATCGATTTCTTAAAATTAAAGCACTCATTCTCCACGCCCCATAATAGTTTTTCTTCATTATTGCCATGAGGACAAAATATGACAATTTATCATCACGGTGTGTCCTATTATATCATTTAGAGGAGAAACACAAAAGGATTAAATCCCCCAATGAAGGGCTTTTTTGTGGATAAACACAGTGGATACTGTGGATAACTTTTATTTAAGCAGATCTTCGCCGATATTTACGACATCTCCGGCTCCCATAGTGATCAGAAGATCTCCTGTTTTGCAGTTTTCTTTCACGTAAGCTTCGATCGTTTCAAAGTCAGGAAGATAGACTGCATCACAGCCGGATTTTCTGATTTCTTCAGCAAGCTGTTCGGATGAAACGCCGAGAGTGTCTGTCTCGCGGGCAGCGTAGATATCTGCAAGGATCAGATGATCCACATTGGTAAGAGCCTGTGCGAATTCATGGAATAACGCTTTGGTTCTTGTGTATGTGTGAGGCTGGAAGATACACCAGATCTCACGGTGCGGATAATGTGCCGCTGTTGTCAGTGTGGCAGCGATCTCTGTCGGATGATGAGCATAGTCGTCGATGACAGTGACACCGTTCACTTCACCTTTGTACTGGAAGCGTCTGTCTGTACCGTGGAAAGAAAGAAGACCTTCTTTGAGTGCGTCCTCTGAAATTTCGAGAAGATCGGCAGCTGCGATGGCAGAAAGTGCGTTGAATACATTATGTTCTCCGCCTACAGACAAAGTAACACGTCTTACAGGTTTTTGCTGACATACTACATCAAAGGTTGCATTTCCAAATGTATCATATTCAATATTTTCGGCGCGGTAGTCACATGTATTGTCTTTACCGAAAGTAATGATATTGCATTTCAGATCTTTTGTGATCGATTCGATCTTTTCGATCGTTCCGTTGATGATCAGTGTTCCGTCCTCAGGAAGAAGACGTGCAAACTCGTGGAAAGAGTTGCGGATATCATCAAGATCCTTAAAGAAATCCAGGTGGTCGGCATCCACATTTAAAATGATGCTGATCTTAGGGAAAAATTTAAGGAAACTGTTTGTATATTCGCAGGCTTCCGTGATAAAAATTTCGGAATTTCCTACGCGGATGTTACCTCCGATCGCTTTCAGAATTCCACCTACGGAAATAGTCGGGTCCGTATCGGCACTCAGAAGGATATGAGATAACATAGAAGTTGTTGTTGTTTTTCCGTGTGTTCCGGAAACAGCGATCGGCATTTTATAGTTGGTCATCAGCTGTCCGAGAAGTTCAGCACGAGTCAGCATCGGAATACCGAGACGTTTTACTTCCATGAATTCTTCATTGTCTTCATGTATTGCAGCAGTATAGACAACTACGCTGATACCTGCTATTATATTTGAAGCTTTCTGAGGATAAAAAATTCTTGCACCTTTACTTGTGAGATGATCTGTGAGAGCAGATTCTTTAGAATCAGATCCGGAAATAGTGAAACCTTCGTTCAAAAGAATTTCAGCAAGTCCACTCATGCTGATACCGCCGATACCGATAAAATGAATGTGACAAGGCTGTTCAAAGTCGATTTTATACATAATACACTTCCTGTTCTATTTTAATAAGATAAAAATTATCTGTCATAAACAATAGTTTACCATTATATTATATACATATATACCTAAAAAACCAACTCTTAATTTTTTGTGATAATTTCATAAATACTTGAAATATATGGAAAAGTTTTTGTAAAAATTGTTCACTATGTGTTTTTTGTATGGTATAATGGAGTAACTAGAAAAGCCAAGAAGGGGTGAGGTCATGATTAAAAAAGAGATGATAGCAATGCTTCTTGCCGGAGGACAGGGAAGTAGACTTGGGGTACTTACTTCTAAGGTTGCAAAGCCGGCAGTAGCTTTTGGTGGAAAATACAGAATTATTGATTTTCCGCTGAGTAACTGTATTAATTCTAATATTGACACAGTTGGTGTGCTTACACAATATCAGCCCCTGCGGTTAAATACACATATAGGTATTGGTATCCCATGGGATCTTGATAGAAATATTGGTGGTGTATCGATTTTACCTCCATATGAGAAGAGTACTAACAGCGAATGGTATACAGGAACTGCAAATGCTATCTATCAGAACATTGATTACATGGAAACATTCAATCCGGAGTATGTGTTAATTTTGTCAGGTGATCATATTTATAAGATGGATTACGAAGTTATGCTGGATTTCCATAAGCAGAATAATGCTGATGTTACGATTGCGGCAATGCCGGTACCGCTTGAAGAAGCTAGCCGTTTCGGAATCGTAATTACAGATGAAGATAACAGGATTCAGGAATTCGAGGAAAAACCTGCCCATCCTAGAAGCAATCTTGCTTCGATGGGTATTTATATTTTCAGCTGGAAAGTATTAAAAGAAGCCTTATTAGAACTGTCAGACCAGCCGGGTTGTGATTTCGGTAAACATATTATTCCGTATTGCCACAAAAACGATCGCAGATTATTCGCTTACGAATATAATGGATACTGGAAAGATGTAGGAACTTTGAGTTCATATTGGGAAGCCAATATGGAATTGATCGATATTATTCCGGAATTTAACCTTTACGAAGAGTTCTGGAAGATTTACACTAACAGTGATATTATTCCGCCACAGTATATTTCGGATCAGTCAGTGATCGAGAAGAGTATTATTGGTGACGGAGCCGAGATATACGGTGAATTACATAACTGTGTAGTAGGTTCAGGCGTAGTAGTAGGTAAAGGATCAGTCGTTAGAGATTCTATTATCATGAAAGATGTTAACATTGGAAATGACTGTGTGATCGATAAAGCGATCATTGCCGAGAATGTTCAGATCGGAGATAATGTAACACTTGGAATCGGAAGTGAGGCACCGAACTGTTTGAGACCGGATATCTATAATTCAGGTCTGGTAACGATCGGTGAGAATTCAGTTATTCCGTCCGGAGTTCAGATCGGAAAGAACACAGCGATCAGTGGAGTTACAGATAAGAATGATTATCCGGAAGGCGTTCTTGAAAGCGGAGGAGCTTTAGTAAAGGCGGGTGACAGATAATGAGAGCAGTAGGAATTATTTTAGCAGGTGGTAACAACAATAAGATGCGTGATCTTACGCAGAAACGTGCAATCGCTGCAATGCCTGTAGCGGGAAGTTACAGATGCATCGATTTTGCTCTTAGTAATATGTCTAACTCCCACGTTCAGAAGGTGGCAGTACTTACACAGTATAATGCCCGTTCACTTAACGAACATCTGAACTCATCTAAATGGTGGGATTTCGGAAGAAAGCAGGGTGGATTATTTGTATTCACACCTACGATAACAGCTGAAAACGGATATTGGTACAGAGGAACGGCTGATGCGATCTATCAGAATCTTGATTTCCTCAAGAGATGTCATGAACCTTATGTAATCATTACATCGGGTGATGCTGTTTATAAAATGGATTACAACAAAGTTTTAGAATATCATATAGCAAAGAAAGCAGACATTACAGTTGTCTGCAAAGATCTGGAACCGGGTGAAGATGCAAGACGTTTCGGAACCATTAAGATGGACGAGAACATGCGTATTGTAGAATTTGAAGAAAAACCTATGGTTTCAAACTCTTCGACAATCTCGACAGGTATTTATGTTCTTCGTAGAAGACAGTTGATCGACCTGATCGAGCGTTGTGCAGAAGAAGAAAGATTTGATTTTGTAACGGATATTTTGATCAGATACAAAAATCTGAAGAAAATATACGGTTATAAAATAAATGACTACTGGAGCAACATATCAACGGTAGACGCGTATTACAAGACAAACATGGATTTCCTGAAACCGGAAGTGAGAAATTACTTCTTTAAACAACATCCGGACATTTATTCAAAAGTGACGGATCTGCCTCCGGCAAAATATAATCCCGGATCAGTTGTTAAGAATAGTCTGATTTCCAGCGGATGTATCATAAATGGTACAGTAGAAAATTCTATTTTATTTAAAAAAGCTTTTGTCGGTAATAATTGTGTAATTAAGAATTCCATCATTTTAAATGATGTGTATTTAGGAGACAATACTTATATTGAGAATTGTATTGTGGAAAGCCGTGATACCATTCGTGCAAATACACGCCATGTAGGAGAGAATGGTGTGAAAGTAGTGGTAGAAAAGAACGAAAGGTACGCATTATAATAACCATAGGATGAGGTGTGGGGATGCAGTACCGGAGAAAGGGGCTGGAAGAAATGCAAATCACAGATGTACGTGTACGTAAAGTAGCGAAAGAGGGAAAACTTAAGGCAGTTGTATCAATTACCATGGACGAGGAATTTGTTGTTCATGATATAAAAGTGATCGAAGGAGAGAAAGGTCTTTTTATAGCAATGCCTAGCAAAAAAGCGTTAGACGGAGAATATCGCGATATTGCACATCCAATTAATTCCGGGACAAGAGAACGTATTCAAAATCTTATTTTGAGTAAATACGAAGAAGCTTTGCAGGAAGAAACAGAGGAAGTTTAAAACAAAAAGAGAGCATATAACAAAAAAGTTATATGCTCTTTTTTTGTATTTACATATTTTTTAATGTCTCAACGATTTCAGGGAATTCCATTCCGTGTGAAGCTTTTACGAGAACGGTATCACCTTTTTCTACAATGTCCGAAATGTTATCCAGGAATTCCTGCTTTGTCTCGAAATAGAGAACAGTGCTTGATGCGGCATGTGATTTCGCACCGGCAAAAGTATTCTTTGATAATTTTCCGATACAGCAGACTACATCGATATCTTTCTCGGCTGCATGCATTCCTGTATTGAAATGAAGTTCATTTTCTTTGTCACCAAGTTCAAACATGTCACCTAAGACAGCGACACTTCTACCTTTGGCAGTTGCAAGAATGTCAAGTGCACCCATCACAGATACCGGGTTGGCGTTGTAGCAGTCGTCGATAATAAGATAGGAGTCTGTCTCGATCAGATTGGTACGTCCTGCGATTGTTTTTAAAGAGGATGCACCTTTTTGGATTTCGTCAGGAGTGAGGCCGAGTTCAAGAGCGGCACAGGCGCCTGCGAGTACATTGTAAACCATATGTTTTCCCGGAATCGGAATATGTACCTTCAATTCTCCGCACGGAAGATGAAGTACACAGTCCGAGCCGCGAAGCCCGAGATCTACGATCTCATCTGCATAGGCATTGTTTTTGGAAGACAGCCCGAAGAATACAGGAGCCTTTCCCTGTACAGATGAAACAGTGCAGAGCTTGTCGTCATCTCCATTGAGAATGACAGTGGCATTCGGTTTCAGATGGTCAAAGACTTCAGTTTTTGCTTTGAGAGTTCCGTTTCTGTCTCCGAAGTTTTCCATATGTGCAAGGCCGATGTTTGTGATGATACAAAGATCCGGCTGGCTCATGGATGCAAGCATATGCATTTCATCGAAATGATCGATTCCCATTTCCAGCACTGCGATCTGATGTTCCTCGCGGATACGGAAGATCGTGAGCGGAAGACCAATCTCATTATTGAAATTGCCTTCTGTTTTTAAAACATTATATTTCTGGGAAAGTATAGATGCCACAGTTTCTTTTGTGCTGGTCTTACCGACACTTCCTGTGATTCCTACAACTTTGATATTCAGAGAGTTTCTGTAAAAAGCGGCCAGCTCATGAAGAGCTGTCACACAGCATTCCACTTTGATGTATGGAAAGTTTACATCTCCCAGATCCTTTTCAGAAAGGGAAATGAGAGCTCCGTTTTCCATTACCTGGGGAATGAAATCATGACCGTCAACTTTTGCACCTTTGATAGGGATGAAAAGGGAGTCTTCCCGGATCTTACGGCTGTCGATCTCGACACTTGAAACTTCTTTGGATAAAAGCGCTGCATCACCATAATATGTTCCATGACATGCAGAAACTATATTTTGTAAATTCATATGTTTCATATATTGCATTTGAATAACCTCTCTGTTGTGTAGTATTTATCGGTATCTGGCATCCATGGATTTTTCGATGATCATTTCGCAAAGATCTCCATAGTTGATTCCTGCGACAGCGGCTTCTTTTGGAAGCAGGCTGGCAGCTGTCATTCCTGGAAGAGTATTTACTTCAAGACAGTAAATATTTCCGTTATCATCGAGCAGGAAGTCTGCACGTGAATATACGTTTAATTTAAGAGCGCGGAAAGCCTGTTCTGTAGCTCTCTTCATTCTGTCGGAAACTTCTTCGTTGATCTGAGCAGGGCAGATTTCTTCTGTACATCCTGCCTGATATTTGTTTGCATAGTCAAAGAATCCTGATTTTGGAATGATCTCGATGACAGGAAGTGCTTTGCCGTCGATGATACCGCAGGCAAATTCACGTCCTTTGATGTATTCTTCAACGAGGATACATGTCTCATGTACGAAAGATTCTCTGAGTGCTGTCTGATATTCTTCTTCTGTATTGCAGATATATACTCCGATACTCGATCCGCCTGAACATGGTTTTACGACTACCGGAAGGGAAAGTCCGAATTCAGAAAGCGGTGTATCTTTTGTGTTTTCATAGAGCCATGTTCCCTTTGGTGTAGGGATATGGTTCATGTTAAAGATCTGTTTTGTGATGCTCTTATCCATAGCCAGGGCATTTCCCAAAGAATCAGGTCCTGTGTATTTGATGCCGAGAATATCAAATGCAGCCTGGAGTCTTCCGTCTTCACCTACTCCCCCGTGAAGACCGAGGAATGAAATGTCAGCCATGCGGCAGAGTTCAATTACATTTGGTCCAAGGAAACAGTCTGATTTGTCTTCTCTTGAAGCTTTGATCGCTTCGAGATCAGGCTCGCTTGTTGAGATACCCTTTACAATATCAAGGTTTCCGTCAGGAAGTTCAAATACTTCCTCAAGATTTTCCGGTGCATCAGGAAGTCCTAAAAACACATCCAGAAGGATGGCTTTGTGTCCGCGTTCTCTGAGAGTGCGGCAGATACCGGCTCCTGAAGAAAGAGAAACATCACGTTCTGTGCTGAGTCCACCGGCTAATACTACGATTTTCATAATTACATCTCCTTTTAATCAGTTATACTCATTTGTTCAAGAAGGCTTTTCTTGACTTCATATAATCTATCAGATAGATCAATATATACTTTATGCGGGTTGAACAGACGTCTGACCTCATCCCACAATGTATTTTTTTCCTGTTCACAATATCGGGCGATCTCTGTGACATCCGGTGAAGTGTATACACATTCTCCGTTGATAAATACCGGAATCATCATTTCACGCATCGAATAAGTTCCGCCCTTTAATTTTGTCTTTTTCCAGGTCTCGATCGGGTCGAAGAGGAGCAGATCTTCATCCGTATTAAATACTTCATCTGCAAAACAGATCAGGTCCGCTTTCATCTTGCCGGTTTCATTGTCATAGATACGGTATACGGTCTTATTTCCCGGGTTTGTAATCTTCTCTGTGTTCTCGGAAAGTTTGATCTTCGGTATAAATTCACCGTCTTCGTTTTGAATGGCCGCGAGTTTGTAGACACCTCCGAAGGAAGGACAGTCTTTGGATGTGATCAGATGAGTTCCCACACCCCAGGAATCGATTTTTGCTCCCTGGTTGTTAAGATCGTGGATAAGATATTCATCGAGATCGTTGGAAGCACAGATGGCTGCATCTGTAAATCCTGCTTCATCCAGCATTTTGCGGGCTTTTTTGGAAAGATAAGCCAGGTCACCGCTGTCCAGACGAATACCGTATTTGTGAGGCATTCTGCCCTCGGCCTTCATTTCGCTGAAGACTCTGATGGCATTCGGGACTCCGGATTTCAATGTGTCATATGTGTCAGCCAGAAGGATACATCCTTCCGGATAAAGATCGGCATAAGCTTTAAACGCAGTATATTCATCAGGAAAACTCATGATCCAGCTGTGAGCATGCGTACCCATAACAGGGACTTTAAAAAGCTGTCCCGCTAAAACATTGGATGTTCCGACACAGCCTGCGATCATTGCGGCGCGGCTGCCGTAAAGTCCTGCATCAGGACCCTGTGCACGTCTAAGGCCGAATTCCATGACACCGCCGTTTCCGGCTGCGTATACAATACGGGAAGCCTTGGTGGCGATCAGGGACTGATGGTTGATGATGTTCAGGATCGCTGTTTCAACGAGCTGGGCCTCCATGATCGGCGCAATGACTTTGACGAGCGGTTCACGCGGGAAGACAACGCTTCCTTCCGGAATCGCATAGATACTTCCTGAAAAATGATAGCCGCTTAAATATTGTAAAAATTTTTCAGAAAAAATATGAAGACTTCTAAGATAATCCACATCTTCATATGTGAAATGCAGATTTTTGATATACTCGATAACCTGCTCAAGACCTGCAGCGACAGAAAATCCTGAAGTGCATGGATTGTTGCGGAAAAATACGTCAAATACAACGACTGAGTTTTCCTGTTTTTCGAAATATCCCTGCATCATTGTGAGCTCATAAAGGTCTGTCAGCAAGGTCAGATTTTTGTTATTCATAATTGCTCCTTTTATACAAGATCAGCATTTTTGTTGATTGTTGTCTGAATGATGTTCTGGAAATACACACCGAGATGTTTCTTTGTATCCGCATCAAGATCTTTTGGATAGACCGGTTTGCCGTATTCCACGATAACATGTGTCTTTTTGATAAACGGAAAATGATTTTCAAGAATAGAAGCTGTGTTGTTCATACTTACAGGAACGATGGCGCATCCTGTCTTGGTAGCAATCTTGAAAGCCCCTTCTTTGAATGGAAGAAGACTGAGTTCTTCTCCTCTGTTACGGGTTCCTTCAGGAAAGATAAAGATTGCGATTCCCTGTTTTACATACTCGATAGCCTGAAGGATGATCTTAAGACTCTGCTTGATATCGTCACGGTCAAGGAACAGGCAGTAAAGGTATCTCATCCAGGTAGCAAGAAGAGGAACACTCTCGAACTCTTTCTTTGAAATGAATCCGGTGAGACGTCTGCATCTGCTGTAAGTGATCGGAACGTCAAAAAGACTTCTGTGGTTACCGATGTAGAGTACAGGCTCATCCGGGATATTCTCCTCTCCGATCACGGTGACTTTGACACCGGAAAGTTTTAAGAGGAAGCGGAATGCCCACTGAACATTTCTAAGAGAACTGTAGTCTCTTGCGCTGCGATTGAATTTTCCGATGATCCATTCGATACAGAATACCGGGATAGAAAGAATCAGATAGAGCACAAGAAAGATTAAGACTAATATTAAACGTAACATGTATAGATTTCCTTTCTTATATTCACATTTTGTGCGAATCATTTGGAATTATTATACTATTCAAGGAATGAAAATACAAGAAAGATAATATGATATTAGGGAGAATGTGGCGGAGGTCAAACTGTGAAAAGATGGTTATATACCGCTGTTTTTCTGCTTATCTGCACCACGTTCGGAGGGTGTACGTCACTAAAGACGACAGAGAAAAAAACACAGGATACAGTGTTTGAAATCATGGAAGAAGAGCATATTCCCGCAGAGATGAAGGAATGGATAGAGACACATAAAGACAAACCTTTTCAGATTGCTTTTTCAGACCGGAAATATTGGTATATTGCTCAGGGATACGGGGAAAAACCTTGTCGGGGATATGAAATAGAGATGGATCAGTGTTATGAGACAAAGCACATGATCGCGGTTCATACATTGTTGTATGGCCCACGTGATGGTGAAAAAAATCCGGGTGGTTCTTCCTTTCCGTATATGGTCGTGAGGACAAAATGGAAAGACAAGATGGTTGTTTTTTTGAATAAGTAAAATAGAGACGGAGGGAAAAACATGGAAATATCTAAAAAAAGAATACTGACAAGCAGAGCAGGGAGGAGCGTGACAGATCAGTTTACAGTAGAAGATGACTACAATGTACCTGACAACAGAGAGGATATCGGCAGAGTCGTTAGCTGCGAGGGGAACACAAAGATAGAGGAGATCAGAAAGAATGAATCCTATCTGAATATTTCCGGAAGAATCGAGTTCAAAGTACTCTATGTGACCGATTCAATCGATCCGAGTCTGGCTTCGCTTGAAGGTAGTCTTCCTTTTGAAGAGATGGTATATGTAGAGGAGCAGGAGCAGACAGATTATATTGTTAAGACAAACCGCTCTCAGGTCAATATAGATCTGATCCATTCCAGAAAGATGGCGTTGAAAGTTCTGGTGGAACTGGGAATTCATTCTGAAATCCGATCGGAATATGATATCCCATTGGATACAGAGGGAGAAGAATGCTGTAGAAAATATAAAAATGCAGATATTATGGAAATACATACATCTAAAAGAGATATTTACAGAATTAAAGAAGAGATTACACTTCCCGGACAGAAAGAAAATATCGATGTTCTTCTCTGGCATGACGTAAAGTTGAGAAGACTGGACACAAAACTGGAAAAAGATCACCTTTATTTTAACGGAGAACTACAAGTATTCTGTATATTTCTGACTGTAGAGGGTAAGACAGACTGGATTGAGAAGAATATACCTTGTGAAGGAAGAATCGATTGTCCGGGCGCAGAAGAAAAATTCTATCATCATGTATATGAAACAATGAGTGAGATCTCGGTCATTCCTGTAATGGATGAAGATAAAGAGATGAGAAAAATCTCGATCGAGGCGACATTGGAAATGAGAATCCTGGTTTATAAGGAAGAAAATGTTCGTATACTTGAAGATTTATATTCTTTAAACAAACCGTGTGAAATTGAGAGTGAGGAGCAGGAAATAGAGGAAATTATCATGCAGAATCATTCGAAGTGTCGGGTTTGCGAGAGACTTCATCTTCCGGAACTGAAAAATGAGATTCTCCAAATTTGTCATTGCGACGGTGTACTGCAGGTGGAAAATACAGAAATAGTAGAAGACAGGATGAATATTGAGGGACTTCTTCATGTAAGTTTTCTTTATGTAAAAGCGAATGATCATGTGCCGTTCGATGTCTGGCAGGGAATCATTCCGTTTTCCTGTCATATAGAAATGGGAAAAGAATGCGGGAATATCAGACAGGATATTACTTATGCGGTAGAACAAATTTCGGTTGAAGCTTCCGGCAGTGACGAGGTTGAGATAAAAGCATCCCTTGCTTTTAGATGTTTTCTAAGAAAAGCGGAAAAGTATAATCTGATCTCCGGAGTCACATGGAAGAAAATTGAATTCGGGGAGACAGAAAGGGAACCCGGAATCATAGGGTATATTGTTAAAAAGGACGAAAATCTATGGGAACTGGCAAAACGTTACAGGACCACAGAAGAAAGTATTTTAGAAATCAATAATCTTAAGTCAAAAGATATCAAAGAGGGTCAGAAAATATTGATTTTTAGGGAAAAAGTTAGTATACTATAATTATATGTATACAAGATACAGCTCGGAGAAAAAGGAGAAAATCATGGATAAATTACAACTGAAAGCACTGGGAAAAATCAATTTAGGATTAGATGTGCTTGGTAAAAGAGAAAATGGTTATCATGATGTACGAATGGTAATGCAGACTCTTTATCTCTATGATAATGTAACTCTTGAAAAGACAGAAGAACCGGGCATACATATTGAATCAAATCTATTTTATCTTCCGAAAGATGAAAATAATATTGCCTATAAAGCGGCAAAACTTTTAATTGATGAGTTTTCGATATCCGAAGGAATTCGGATCACTTTAGATAAACATATTCCGGTTGCAGCGGGAATGGCGGGAGGAAGCAGTAATGCCGCCGCCGTACTTTTTGGAATGAATCAGATGTTTGAACTGGGATTGAATCAACAGGAATTAATGGAAAGAGGCGTGAAGCTGGGAGCAGATGTTCCTTACTGTATTATGAGAGGAACTGTTCTGGCAGAAGGGATAGGAGAAAAACTATCTGTGCTGCCTCAGATGCCGAAATGTTATATATTGATCGCTAAACCACCGATCAGCGTTTCGACAAAGATGGTATATGATAAGCTTGATTCAATGGAAATAGTACATCCTAATATTGATGGAATTATTAAGGGACTGGAAAAAGGCAGTCTTCACAAAATTGCATCGAGTATGGGAAATGTATTAGAGACAGTTACAATCGAGGAATATCCGGAGATTGCAGAGATTAAAAAATGCATGCTGGAGAACGGAGCTCTCGGAGCGATGATGAGTGGAAGTGGCCCAACAGTATTTGGAATTTTTGCGGATAAGAAAACGATAAAAAAAGCATTTCAGAAAGTAAAGGAACAAGGACTTGCGCGACAGGTATATACGGCCAACATACACAACGTCAGGAGGAGATAAGATGGAATCGAATTTTGAAGCAACTATGAATGAGTATCTGCCGCTTAGAGATGTAGTATTTAATACTCTGAGGCAGGCTATCTTAAAAGGAGAACTAAAACCGGGAGAAAGGCTGATGGAAATCCAGCTTGCGAATAAGCTTGGAGTGAGCAGAACTCCTATTCGTGAAGCAATTCGTAAACTGGAACTGGAAGGGCTTGTCTTAATGATCCCGAGAAAAGGCGCTGAAGTCGCAGAGATCACAGAGAAGAACATGCTTGATGTCTTAGAAGTAAGAAAAGCGCTGGAAGAACTGGCAGCACATCTTGCATGCGAAAGAATTACAGAAGAAGGGCTTGCTGAACTTAAGGCGGCTGCAAAAGAATTCGAACAGGTTTTAAAGACAGACGATGTCACAAAGATCGCGGAAGCAGATGTAAAATTCCACGATGTTTTATACTTATCAACAGATAACCAGAGGTTGATCACACTGCTCAATAATCTGAGAGAGCAGATGTATCGTTTCAGAGTGGAATATCTGAAAAAGGAAGAATTTCATCCGTTACTGCTGGAAGAACATAAGAAGATCATCGAGGCGATAGAAAGTCACGATCAGGACAGAGCGAACAGCATTATCGATCTTCATATTGATAACCAGATGGAAACAGTAACAGATATCATAAGAGAGAATACAAAAAACAAGAAATAGATATAAATAATAAAACGGATCTGAATAAGATCCGTTTTTTATGTGCATAATCCGATTATAGAGAAAACGGAGGTACATAAAATGAAAATAAAGATTATAACAGCTGTCATATCGGTTGGAATCATGGCAGTTCTCGCATTTTGGTTGGCAGACGATATAAAAGTCATGGGGATGCAGCAGAATCTTTCAGAAGAAATCTTTCGGTTTCATGTTCTGGCAAACAGTGACAGCGATGAGGATCAGAGCCTGAAAATTGCCGTGAAAGACCACGTTGTCGCGTATATGAGGAGCAGGATTCCCGATGCCGGAAGTATGTCTGAAACAAAGCAATGGGCAAAGAAACATTTAAGTGATATCGAAACGGAGGCAGGAAAGGTGATCCGGGAGAAGGGATACGATTACAAAGTAAATGCCGAGGTGAGAAAATGTGAATTCCCGGATAAGACATACGGAGATCTGACATTTCCGGCGGGAGTCTATGAGGCATTGAGGATTACCATCGGAAACGGAAGGGGACAGAACTGGTGGTGTGTGCTCTATCCCAATCTCTGTTTTCTTGATTCGGTTCACGCAGTAGTTCCCGAGGAGGGGAAAGAGAAGCTGAAAAAGGAACTGACGGTGGATGAATATGAAATGCTTACAACTCGTACTACATTTAAGCTAAAATGTTTCTTCCTGCGCCGGAAGTAAAGTTTTTTCTTGCATTGAGAAATAGAACTGTGTAAAATAAAAACGGAAACAGTATGTTTTGACTACGAAGGGACGGAAATACATGACAAAGGCTTTAATTAGACTTTTTGTAAAAGAATATGAGAATGTAGATAAGGTGTCTGTTCGTACTGCGTATGGTGTTCTTTCCAGTATGGTGGGCATCTTTTGTAATGCATTTCTTTTTGTTATAAAGATTGGAGTTGCAATTCTGACAGGCAGTGTTTCCATTATGGCCGATGCATTTAACAACCTGTCCGATGCAGGGACTTCGGTCATCGGGTATGCGGGAATGAAGATGGCGGAAATGCCTGCGGATAAGAAGCATCCGTTCGGACATGGAAGGGTCGAGTATATTACCGCATTGATCGTTTCCTTTATCGTCATAGAAGTAGGATTTACATTTTTTAAGGACTCCGTGGGGAGGATCCGTAATCCGGAAGAGATGAAGTTTCATCTGATACCGGTATTACTCCTTCTGGTGTCCATAGTTGTAAAATTATGGCTGGGAACGTTCAACCGTTATCTTGGAACCAGGATCAATTCGCAGGTTATGATGGCGGCGGCAGCAGATTCTGTGGGAGACGTGATCACCACGTCGGCCACGGTAGTTTCCATGTTGATATGGAAGTTTGCCGGTATCAATATTGATGGTATTGTAGGTGCAGGCGTATCGCTGGTCGTTATGTGGGCAGGCGTGGGAATCGCCAAAGATACATTGAGACCGTTGATCGGCGAGCCGGTTACAAGAGAAGAATGTGAAAAGATCGAAAGGTTTGTGGAAAAGTATCCGGGAGTGATCGGAAGCCATGATCTGATCGTTCACAATTACGGGCCGGGAAGAAGTATGGCGAGCATTCATGCGGAAGTTCCAAATAATCTGACTTTGGAGAAAGCGCACACAATTGTGGACCATATTGAAAGAGCGGCGGAGAAAGAACTGGGGATGCATCTGGTCATACACATTGATCCGGTAGAGACAAAAGACAGAGAAGTCCTTCAGTTAAGACAGCTGATAGAACAGACGGTCAATAATATGGATGAAAAATGTAAGATCCATGATTTCAGGATCATTGAAGATCAGGAAATTAAGAATCTGATATTTGATTTTGTGATACCGAGAGAATACTCCCTTCAGAAGGGTGAGAATCTCATGGTAGAACTGATGGATGAAATTCAGGGACAAAACGAAAATTATTGTTGTATCATAACTTTGGAACAGAGCTATATAGAAGAGTGATCATAGGAAAAGAGGGAGATAATGTATATTTTCGAAAGCCGTATCAGATATAGTGAGGTAGACCACACAGAATGTTTAAGACTGGTAAATCTGATTGATTATTTTCAGGATTGTAGTACATTTCAGTCGGAAGATTTAGGTTATGGTCTGGATGTACTCAAAGAAAAGCACAGGGCCTGGATTCTCTCGGCATGGCAGATCGAAGTATTTCGATATCCGAAAATGGGAGAATACGTAGAGGTCTCAACATGGGCAAACGGATTCAATGTATTTTACGGCACACGAAATTTTCAGATGAAAGACATTTCCGGAACTGTGATCGCACGTGCCAACTCCACATGGGTCTATATGGACACGGATAAGAAATGTCCGGTCAGACCGGGAGATGACGAACTCGATGCTTATCCGATCAAGGCTCCCCTCGATATGGAGAAGGTGTCAAGAAAGATCAGACAGCCGGAGACACCGAAAACAGGTGAAAAATTCCGGGTACAGAGTCATCAGATCGATACAAACGAACATGTGAATAACAGTCAGTATATTCAGATGGCACTGGAAGTTCTTCCTGAATGTGCGCATGCGCAAAAGATCAGGGTTGAATATAAAAGATCCGCACTGCCGGGAGAATGGGTCGTTCCGAAAGTGGCGGTCGAAGAAGAACGCAAAGTGGCAGAGTTATGTACAGAAGATGGAAACATATATGCAATAGTAGAATTTAAGGAGAGGTAGAATGGAATTAGGAAAAAAACAGGTATTAACAGTAGTGAAACAGGTAGACTTTGGAGTTTATTTAGGAAGTGATAACGATAAGGTTTTACTTCCGAAGAAACAGGTCCCGTCAGGAGTAGAATTGGGAGATCCGATCGAAGTTTTCTTATACAAAGATTCTTCGGACAGACTGATCGCAACAACAAACCAGCCAAAGGTGACATTAGGAAATATCGCTGTTCTCACAGTTGCCCAGGTTGGAAAATTTGGTGCGTTCCTTGACTGGGGACTGGAAAAAGATCTTTTCCTCCCATTCAGAGAGCAGACATTCAAAGTGAGACCGGGAGACGAAGTTCTCGTAGCTCTTTACATAGATAAGAGCAGTCGTCTCTGTGCAACAATGAAGGTATATGAATATCTGAAAAAAGATTCTCCGTACCAGAAAGACGATCATGTAACAGGAGTGATCTATGAATCAAGCGACAATTTCGGAATGTTCGTGGCAGTTGACAACTGTTACTCTGCTCTGATTCCGAAGAAAGAAGTTGTAAGATCATTAAAAGTAGGTCAGAAGATCACAGCACGTGTCACAGAAGTAAAACCTGACGGAAAGCTTACATTAAGCGTAAAAGAAAAAGCATTTATTCAGATGGACAAGGATGCGGCATTTGTTCTTGAAAAGATCGAGGCATGCGGAGGAAGCATTCCGTTTACAGATAAGGCAGACTCAGAACTGATCAGACAGGAATTTGACATGAGCAAAAATGCTTTTAAACGTGCGGTAGGACATCTTTATAAAGAAAGAAAAATAGTTATTCTGGAAGATGAAATCAAACTTAGCTAAATTGCACAAAAACACAACGATGAAATTGTGCAATATGAAACAAACGCCGAAAATGAAAGAAACCCTTGATTTTTGTTAAAAATTTGTCTATATTGTAGCTGTAGACGAAAAGTGATAGAAAAATGAAAGGGGATTAGTTATTGTGAAAGTACAGAATATTACTGATATTGATGGATTCTTTAAAACAGTTGACAGTTGTGAAGGCAGAGTAGAATTGATTACCGGCGAAGGTGACAGATTAAATCTGAAATCAAAATTATGCCAGTATGTTTCTATGGCAAAACTTTTTTCTAACGGAGATATTCCGGAACTTGAGATCATTGCTCATGAAAAAGAAGATGTTGATAAATTAGTAAACTTTATGTTCAATGACTAATTGAATTAATATTTATAGAAGGTTTTGAGGTGTCCTTGCAAAAGGGCACCTTTTTATATTGTGTAGGCGGTAAAAGAATTTACACCGGTTGGTGTCTATGTTAATATGTAACAAGACAAAATAAGATACAACGTAAACCAATGTATGAAAGATGGTAGATATCATGAAGTTTGCACATTTACATGTCCATACAGAATACAGTCTTCTGGATGGATCGAATAAAATAAAAGAATATGTGGCAAGGGTAAAAGAACTGGGAATGACAGCTGCGGCCATCACGGACCACGGAGTTATGTTCGGAGTGATCGACTTCTACAGAGAGGCAAAGGCTGCGGGGATCAATCCTGTCCTGGGCTGCGAAGTATATGTCGCTTCGGGTTCCCGTTTTGATAAAGAAGCAGTGGGAAAAGATGAAGACAGATATTATCATCTGGTTCTCCTGGCTGAAAATAACCAGGGTTATGCCAATCTGATGAAGATCGTATCCCGTGGATTTACAGAAGGATACTACTATAAACCGCGAGTAGATTATGAGCTTCTGGAGAAATATCACGAGGGGATCATTGCACTGAGTGCCTGTCTTGCCGGTGAAGTACAGCGAAATCTTATGAGAGGCATGTACGAGGAAGGAAAGAAGGCGGCTCTGCACTATCAGTCTATTTTCGGAAAAGATAATTTCTTTCTGGAACTGCAGGATCATGGAATTCCTGCTCAGGCCATGGTAAATCAGCAGCTGATGCGCATGTCTCAGGAGACAGGGATCGAGCTGGTATGCACCAATGATATTCATTATACCTATGCGGAAGATGAAAAGCCCCACGACATTTTACTTTGTCTTCAGACGGGTAAAAAGCTGTCGGATGAAAACCGTATGCGTTATGCGGGCGGACAGTATTATGTCAAATCGCCGGAACAGATGGCGGCATTATTTCCATATGCACCGCAGGCTCTGGAAAATACCCAGAAGATTGCGGACAGATGCCATGTGGAAATTGAATTCGGTGTCACAAAACTCCCGAAATTTGATGTGCCTGACGGCTATACATCATGGGAATATTTAAATAAATTATGCTTTGAAGGTCTGGAAAAGAGATACGGAGAGGCAAAAGAAGAGCTGGTCGAGAGACTGAACTACGAACTGAGTGTTATTAAGAACATGGGATATGTGGATTACTTCCTGATCGTGTGGGATTTCATCCGATTTGCCAAGGACAACGGTATCATGGTAGGACCGGGGCGAGGATCTGCGGCCGGAAGTATCGTTTCCTATACTCTGGGGATCACAAGTATCGATCCGATCCGCTACCAGCTCCTGTTCGAACGTTTCCTGAATCCGGAACGTGTATCCATGCCCGATATCGACGTGGACTTCTGTTTCGAGAGAAGACAGGAGGTTATCGATTATGTTGTCCGTAAATACGGTAAAGATCAGGTAGTTCAGATCGTTACCTTCGGTACACTTCAGGCGAGAGGAGTGATCAGGGATGTAGGCCGTGTTATGGACCTTCCTTATAACTTTGTGGATTCCATCGCGAAAATGATTCCAAAAGAACTGAACATCACTTTGGATAAATCGCTGGCAATGAATCATGATCTGAAGAAGCTTTACGACGAGGACGAGCAGGTCAGAGAGCTGATCGATATGTCCAAGAGACTGGAAGGTCTTCCAAGACATACATCCATGCATGCCGCCGGAGTCGTGATCAGTCAGAAGGAAGTGGACGAATACGTTCCGCTGGCACTGGGAGCCGACAATACGGTCATCACACAGTTTACAATGACCACACTGGAAGAACTGGGACTTCTGAAAATGGACTTCCTGGGACTTCGAACACTGACGGTTCTCCGTGATGCGGTCAACCTGGTAGAACATGGAACAGGAAGACACATTGTTCTGGAAGAGATCGACTACAATGATAAGGCGGTTCTCGACTCCATCGGAACAGGAAAGACAGACGGTGTATTCCAGCTTGAAAGTGCCGGAATGAAGAGTTTCATGAAGGAATTGAAACCACAAAGTCTGGAAGACATCATTGCGGGTATTTCCCTCTATCGTCCGGGACCGATGGACTTCATCCCTCAGTATATCAAGGGGAAAAATCACCCGGAAATGATCACCTATGACTGCCCGCAGCTGGAGCATATCCTGTCCTCTACTTATGGCTGTATCGTATATCAGGAACAGGTTATGCAGATCGTTCGAGATCTTGCGGGATAC
>SAMEA104404100__coassemble_1076_pt1 | contig 26494 bp, 25 predicted proteins | sample SAMEA104404100__metabat2_low_PE_078 | metagenome-assembled genome bin SAMEA104404100 (sample SAMEA104404100) | Balaenoptera acutorostrata
TGGAATTTTTAACTCAGTAAAGGAGTATCAACAGAATATGAAACAAAAATACAAAGGAATTATATGCATCATCTTTGCTGCTTTTTTCTTCGCTCTCATGAGCCTTTTTGTACGACTTGCAGGTGATCTTCCTGTCTTCCAGAAAAGTTTCTTCCGAAACCTGGTCGCAGTTGCCTTTGCCACGATAGTACTTTTAAAAAATAAGACAAAAGTCCACCTGAATAAGGGAGACTGGGGAGGACTTCTGCTTCGCTCGATTTTCGGAACGATCGGAGTTCTCTGCAACTTCTACGCGGTCGATCATCTGCTTCTTGCCGATGCCTCGATCCTCAACAAACTGTCACCTTTCTTTGCACTGATCATGGGTGCTCTGATCCTCGGTGAAAAACTGAAGCCTTTCCAGATTGGAGCCGTCATCTGTGCCTTCACCGGTGCAATGCTTGTCATCAAACCGGGAAGTGGAATCATCGCCACTCCTGCCATCGTCGGACTGATCGGGGGCTGCGCCGCAGGTACCGCTTACACCTTCGTCCGCTACCTTGGAAAACGTGGAATCGCCGGACCTTTCATCGTGTTCTTCTTCTCCGCATTTTCATGCGTGACCATCGGACCGATGATGATGCTCGACTACAAACCGATGACAACACAGCAGTTGATCTTCCTTCTTCTTGCAGGCCTTGCGGCTGCGGGAGGACAGTTCTCCGTAACAGCGGCTTACTGCTATGCTCCGGCCAGAGAGATCTCCGTATTTGACTACTCACAGATCTTATTCTCGGCCCTCTTCGGATTTTTAATCTTCAACCAGCTTCCTGACCTTTTAAGCTGGGTCGGATATGGGGTGATCTTAGTCACTGCAGTGGCAAACTTCATTTACAATAATAAACATAGTATGGCTTAAGCTATAGAAAGCGGTGTCTTTAACGACACCGCTTCTTTGTTCCGGTTATTGTACAATAAAATACTCGATATCTATTTGAGGGCGAGTTGTTTTATGATATAATTCGCTTAGTGAAATAATATTCGTGTTTAGTATTGATTTTTCTGACTATTACAGTCACTGACACGAATACAAAATACGAAGAAAAGAGTACGGAATATGCATGATATAGCAATAATCGGAGGCGGAATTCTCGGCGTGACAGCTGCGAGAATGCTTTCAAAATACGATCTGGACATTGTCGTCCTTGAAAAAAATTATGATATCGGTGAGGGGTCATCTAAAAGTAACTCCGGCATTCTTGCAGCCGGTTTTCACCCGAGACCGGACAGTCTGAAAGCCGTTTCCTGCGTAAAGGGAAATGAAATGTACAGAGAGATCTGTAAACAACTGGATGTACCTGTCAATTATCTCGGTTCTCTCATGGTTGCCTACAGTGAGGCGGGACAGGAGAAACTTCAGGAAAAACTGAGAAAAGGAACAAAGAGCGGTGTCCCGGGGCTTAAGATGCTCAGCGGTGACGAGGCCAGGGAAATGGAACCCCTGCTGTCTGACAAGGTGCTCGAAGCGCTCTACTCTCCTACCACAGCCGTGGTGGATGTGTTCAAACTTCTCCTTCACAACGCTCAGCTGGCTTATCTGAACGGGGTCACATTTCTTTTGGACACTGAGGTGACCGATATCAAAAAAGAAGACGGACATTTCAGGATCTCAACCGGAAAAGAAGAAATCTGTTCCCGTTTCATCATCAACACCGCAGGTGAAAATGCCGATCTTATGGAACATTTCCTCCATCCATGTGAACTGGAAATCCGTCCACGCCGCGGTCAATATTACGTATTTGCAAAAGAAGATCCATGTCCGCTTCACCATGTCATTTATCAGGCGCAGGATACCGATGAAAAAGGCTGTCTTATCGCACCGACTGTCGACGGAAACCTGATCGCGGGACCTACATCTGAAGACGTACCCGACTATTTAAATACAGACACTTCCAAAGAAGGACTGGACAAGGTGGAAAGAGTCGCAAAGAAGATCATACCTTCTCTCGACATGTCCAAGGTGATCACCTCCTTCGCCGGAGTGAGAGCCAATATCACCAACCTCGAAAAAGAAGAAAAAGATTTTATCGTGAGAAAGACGACAGACCGAATGGCCAGTGCCCTGGGAATCAAAAATCCGGGAATCACCAGCGCCCCTTACCTGTGTCAGCTCATGATCGATCTTCTGGAAGAGGACGGACTTGTCCTTCACGAACAGGAACACCCTGTCCTTGAACTTCATAAACAGAAAAATTTCTTTGCCTGTTCAAAAGAAGAACAACAGAAATTACTTGAGAGCGACAAAGATTATGCCAAAGTGGTCTGTCGATGTGAAAAGGTCACTTTAGGGGACATCAAAAGAGTTCTGAATGAACCGATTCCTCCAAAGAGTATGGACGGGATCAAACGTCGTCTCCGCATCGGAATGGGAAAATGTCAGGGTGGTTTCTGCACACCTGAACTTCTGGAAATTTTGTCAAAGCAGTGGCAGATCCCGGTAGAGGAAATCTGCAAATCTGTCAGTGGAAGTGAACTTGCAGCAGGAAATGTAAAATAGGGAAGATCTTAATATTATGAAAAATTATCAGTTAACAATCATCGGTGGTGGCCCGGCCGGAATGTCCTGTGCCCTCGCCGCTTATAAATCAGGAATAAAAGACATTCTTATTATTGAAAGAAGAACTTTTCTGGGAGGAATCCTGAAACAGTGTATCCATGACGGATTCGGACTTCTCTCCCACGGAACTTCTCTCACCGGACCGGAATTTTCCAACGATCTGGAAGAGAAAGTAAGAAATACAGACATTCAGATCGAGACAGGCGCTTTTGTGTCGGAAATTGATTACGAGTCCTCTCCGTACAGAATCGACTTTGTATCTTCCAAAGGAACTCTTGAGACCTGTACTTCCCGGATTGTGGTTATCGCTACGGGATGTCGCGAAAAACCTTTCGGAAGCCTTCGAATACCGGGAACAAGACCGGCCGGAATCTACTCAGCCGGAACCGCTCAGTATATGATGAACGTTCAGAATATTCTTCCGGGAAAATCCGCCGTCATCATCGGCCTCGGAGATATCGGAATGATCATGGCCAGAAGAATGACTCTGGAAGGCGCTTCCGTGAAAACGATTCTGGGACTTGAGATGACCGGACTGAAAAGAAATTTCCAGCGCTGTATCAAAGATTTTGATATTCCGTACAGAGAAAATTATACCGTGGTTTCCGTCCACGGAATCCACAGACTGGAAGGCGTGACGATCGCTCCTCTGGATGAAGACAGACAGCCTGTCATGGAAGAAAAACAATATATCGCCTGCGATACCCTTCTGGTGGCAGCAGGTCTGATCCCGGAAGACGGGCTCTGTCCTTCCGGTGAAAAAGAAGGTGTTTATCTCTGCGGAAATGTCAATCACATTTTCTCTCTCGTAGACCATGTGGTGGACGAAGGTGAATATATCGGACTTAAAGCTGCTTCCTGTCTTCTCGGAGAATCAGAAAGCCTGTCAAAAGCACTTCTCTACTCAGAGAAAAAAATCAGTTCTCATGAGGATGCCGTATCTTCCATCGCATCCGAGGACGAGATCATCTGCTGCGGCTGTCCAAGAAGCTGTAACCTTCACGTAGAACCGGGCGAGGACAATACTCCCGAAACTCTGATCGTCACAGGAAATACCTGTCCGTTTGGTGAAAAATATGCCCGCTCTGAATTTGAGTCAAAGAAAAGGATCCTCACTACGACTGTGAAAGTCAAGGACACTCCTTTTAAACTGATACCGGTCAGAAGTGACGAGCCGATTCCTTTTAATAAAATTCCGGAAGCCATGGCTCTGCTCAGAACCGTCGAGGCAGAACCCGATATAAAAAACGGCTCTGTGATCGTCCGAAACATCTTACGTACAGGTGCGAACATCGTCGCTGCAGCGGCTGTTTATCCTGAATCACATAATTAATGCAGGTTCGTTTATGAAAAGAAAAAGTACAAAAATCTTATTTGTTATAAGTTGTATCCTTGTGCCTCTTCTGTCAATGATCCTCTCCCTTATGGCCGGGCGCTTTCCCGTCACATTTCGTGACATCATTCTCTCCATTATGGAAAGCCTGAATCTGACCTCGGGACAGGTATCGGCAGAGGCATACACAGTTGTTATACATCTTCGTATCCCACGCACCATTGCGGCCGCCTTTGTAGGCGCCGGACTGGCGGCGAGCGGAGTTGCCTATCAGGGTGTCTTTCGAAATCCACTTGTCAACTCCGGTCTTCTGGGAGTCAGCAACGGGGCAGCTTTCGGTGCGGCTCTGGCGATCATTGTCTCCGGCAGCTATATCAGCACAAACCTCTTCGCATTTTTCTTCGGAATATCTGCGGTTGCGCTGAGCTACTGGATCGCAAAGATCTACAAGACCGTACCTACCATCATGCTGATTCTTGGTGGAACCATTGTGTCATCGATCTTCAGTGCTCTCCTGACAATACTGAAATCCCTCGCTGACACGGAAAATGAACTCCCGACCATCGTTTACTGGACAATGGGGAGCGTGGCCTCTACCACATACGAAGATTTCTGGGCCCTGATACCGATCATCCTTGGTATCATTATTCTTTTGCTCTACTCTTATCAGATCAATGTAATCTCCATGGGTGAAAAACAGGCTCAGACTATGGGTATTCATGTAAAGTCAGGCAAAAAAATGATCATTATGGCAGCCACCCTTTCCACTGCCGGTGCTGTCTGTCTGTCCGGTGTGGTGGGCTGGGTCGGACTGGTGATACCTCATATCGGCCGTATGATCATCGGAAATGACAACCGTAAGCTCATACCGGTATCCCTTTCTATCGGTGCTGCTTTTATGGTACTCATCGACACCGTGAGCCGGTCAGTAACATCGTCCGAGATTCCGCTCGGCGTTCTGACCGCGCTTATTGGTGCACCATTTTTCATATTCTTATTAAAGAAAACAAGAGGAGGTGGATGGAGTTGACAATAAGCCCGATCCTTATCAAAAATGCCACTTTCGGCTACAGTGAGAAACCGGTTTTTGAAAATGTCTCTCTGTCCATTGAACACGGAGAAATCTTCTGTCTTATGGGAAGAAACGGCTGTGGAAAGAGTACTCTGATCGATGCTCTTTTTGACATCAATCATCTTTCCTCCGGCGAGATCGAGATCATGGGGAAAAATCTAAAGGAATACTCCCCGTCCACACTGGCGGAACAGATTTCCTATGTCCCGCAGATCCACGACAAATCCTTTCCGTATACCGTAAGGCAGATCATCCTCATGGGAAGGACCATTTATACCCGTCACTTCGGACTTTACTCGTCTTACGACCACGAGATTGTACAAAAGACCATGGAAAAAATCGGAATCACAGGCCTTGCCGACCGTCCTTACACCCAGCTCAGCGGTGGTGAAATGCAGATGGTCATGCTGGCAAGAGCCCTTGTTCAGGAGACAGAGATCATCGTCATGGACGAGCCTACCGCTCACCTGGATTACTACAATGAATTATTGTTTCTCGAGCAGGTGATCGATCTGGTCCGAACAGAAAAGAAGACCATTATCATGGCCACACATTCGCCAAATCAGCCGTTCTTTTTGGAACAGACCGGCCTTCCGATTCGTGTCGGCCTTATGAAAGACGGACATATTCCTATCACGGGTTCACCCTCAGAGGTGCTGACAAAAGAAAATATCCAGTCTGTCTACAATATTGAATCTCAGGTGATCCACTCAGACTATCAGAGTGTGCTTCTCCCAAGACAGACGGTATCCTTAAAACACGAAAGCTCAGGTATTTAATATGACTTGCAGAAAAACACATAAATACACTTTATTTACAGCGATCCTGATTCTGATGATCGTGATGCTCACAGGATGTTCCACTCCGGAAGCTCAACCGGATCCTGAAGTAAAAACCGTCACCGACTGTGTCGGAAGAGACGTGGAGATTCCTTTTCATATCCGTAAAGTTGCCTGTATCGATTCTTTCTCGGGAGAGGTCATGGTCATGGCCGGCGCCGGAGATCAGATGGTCTGCTGCCCTAACGGGATCAAGACCGATACCATCCTTCAGCAGATTTATCCGGATCTGGAAAATGTCTCCGTCGTCCAGTCTTCGGGAACCATCAATGCGGAAGCGCTTTTAGAACTGGATCCCGATGTAATCTTTCTGAAAAACAGTTTTTATATTACATCGGCGGAACTTGAAAAGATTGAAAAGACCATGATTCCTTATCTGGTCGTAAAATACGAAAATATGGAAGAACAGATCAATGCCATCCGTCTTGTGGGAGATGTCATAGACGGATCTGCATCGCAGAAAACCGAGACCATGGCCGATTACTACGAGGACACCGTTGATCTGGTAAAGGAAAAGGCAAAATCCATTCCTGAAGATAAAAAGAAAACTGTGTACCACTCCATCAACGGATCCACACGTACAGACGGCGAAACTTCCCTGGGCGCAGACTGGATTCAGGCTGTCGGATGTAAAAATGTTTCCGTCGGAGAAAAACTACTCAGAGAGGGAGATATTTTTACCGCCGGAACAGAACAGATCTTTGTCTGGGATCCGGATGTTGTGATCTGTAACGACCCGAATGTCACAGACTTCTTCCGGGACGGAGATACATTTTCCGGGCTTCGGGCTGTACGCACAGGTCAGGTGTACACCATTCCGATCGGAGCCACACGCTGGGGTCAGCAGGGAAGCACAGAAACCTTTTTCGCCATGCTCTGGCTGGGAACGACCTTATATCCGGAAGAGTATGATGACGTCGACCTCAGACAGGAGGTATTCGATTTCTACAGCGATATCCTCAACATCGATCTGACAGATGAGCAATACAACAAAATGATAGAAGGAAAAGGAATCCGCGACGCAAGTCAGAATTCCTTGAATAGGTAAGATTATGAGATATTTAATTTCCATCGACGACACTGACGACCTGACAAAAGAAACCAGCACCGGAAGAATTGCCGGTCTGATCGCAAAACATTTCAAAAAAGATCATCACCTGAAGGTACATCAGGGTGTGACCCGCCACCAGCTTCTTCTCAAAGAAGGAATCCCCTACACTTCTCACAACAGTGCCATGTGCATTGATGTAGAGGGCGATATGGAGATGGACCAGATCATCAGCGAGAGTATGCAGATGGTATACGACAACATGGCTTCCACAGCCTGTCCCGGGATCTGTGTCTGCTGCACAGATCACCTGGATTCACCTGACGAACTGATTCATTTCGGTATCAATACCCAGCAGGAACTGATGTTTAAAGAACAGGCCCACGATATGATCGACAAATATGACTGCCTTTTCGGAAAAGAACTGGGCGGAAACGGTCAGGGTATCATCGGTGCCGTGGCCGGAATCGGTTTACGACTCTCCGGAAATGACGGAACCTTCCGCGGAAAGATCAAATTCGAAGATGGCTGTGATCATATGTCGGCCGGAGAATTGAAGAAGCTGCAGAAGATCGACGAGATCCGCGAAATGAATACTCAGGAAAATATTTCGGATACCGCCGTCATTTACATCAATGAGTTTTCAAAGACATTTTTAAGAGACAAAAAGCGAATTGCCTACGTCACTGAAAAAGCTGACGGAACTTACGAATTATGCGAGCGCGAGAAAGCACTGTCCTTCAAGAGCGTATGCGAACATTTCGTCCTCGACAATGACAGCAACGAATGTCTCTCGGACGAAGAGCGCTGCGAAAACTGTCTCTACCGCAGACTTACCGAAAACGGTTTTATGTGTGACAGAAAATAATAAAATAACCAATCCCGGGATTCTCATGTTCCCGGGATTTTCTGTTATAATGAATCTTATATGGAGGAAATTATTATGGATATAGAACAGAAATTAAACGCTCAGAAATTGTTTTTCCGGAAAGGATATACTCTGGATCCGGCCTACCGAAAACAGGCTCTTAAAAACCTTCGAAAAGCCATCATGGTAAATGAATATGAAGTGTTTGAAGCACTCAGAAATGATCTGGGGAAATCGTCCTACGAAGCATTTGCCTCAGAGATTGGCCTGGTGTACAGTGAGATTTCTTATATGCTGAAGAACATGGACCGTCTCCGTCGTCCTTCCCATGTACTCACTTCTCCGGCAAACTTTCCGTCCACCGGAAGGATTATCAAGGAACCTTATGGCTCCGTCCTCATCATGGCACCATGGAACTATCCGTTCCAGCTGTCGCTGATCCCTCTGATCGGTGCTGTGGCCGCAGGAAACTGCGCCGTCGTAAAACCGTCAGACTATGCGCCTTCTGTCTCCCACATCATCGACGTGATCATTGACACCGCTTTTGATAAACGCCATGTATTTACGGTTACCGGCGGAAGGGAAGCCAATCACTCTCTTCTGTCCAATCCGTTCGATTATATCTTTTTCACCGGCGGAAAAACGGTGGGCCGCCTGGTCATGCATGCCGCCGCGGAACACCTGACTCCGGTCACACTGGAACTGGGCGGAAAGAGTCCCTGCATCGTGGATCAGACAGCCGACATTTCACTGGCCGCCAAGCGGATCGCATGGGGCAAATTCTTAAACTGTGGTCAGACCTGTGTCGCTCCCGACTATATCTATGTTCATAAAAGTGTAAAAGATGATTTTCTGAAAGCTCTTATACGGAGCATAGAGGCCTTTTACGGTACAGACCCTATAAACTGTAAGGATTACGGCAAAATCGTCAATACAAAGCATTTTGACCGCCTCACAGGACTTTTTAAAGATGTGCCTCTGTATTACGGAGGCCAAACCGACCGTGACCGCTGCCGCATCGCACCTGTCATCATCGACAACGCGGACTGGAACATGAAAGTGATGCAGGAAGAAATATTCGGTCCTGTCATGCCTGTCCTTGAATATGAGGATATGGACGAAGTAAAACACCAGATCCAAAATCATCCGAAACCACTCGCACTCTATCTTTTCACTTCTTCCGGGGCAGTGGAAAAAGAGATTCTCGGCTCCGTATCCTTCGGAGGCGGATGTGTCAATGACACGGTCATGCACCTCTGCTCTTCAACAATGCCGTTTGGCGGAGTGGGCGAAAGCGGTATGGGAAATTATCACGGGAAATATAGTTTCGATACATTTACCCACAAAAAAAGTATCCTGAAAAAGGATACGCACATCGATATTCCTATGCGGTATGCACCGTACAGGCACAGCCTGAAACTCTTAAAAATGATCTTACGATAAATGATGATATAGAAAATGCAGCATCCAAAGATGCTGCATTTTTTTACTTAAAAGCTTCCGCTGGATCCTCCGTGACTTGCTCCCGAAGAACTTGTGTGAGTACCGGATCCTCCGCTCCTGTTCTCTGTCTCGATTTTACGTGTAGTTGTGATCCTGTTGATGAAACGGTCCACATCCGATGTCAGGTTCATGCTTCCCGGTTCTATGTATTCTCCTGCATCTCTCTGCTGAATGATTGATTTCAGCCGTGACTTTTTCCACAATGCAATCAGAAAAGCGACGAGAAATCCCCCGCACATACTCAGGATTATCCACAAAATGTTGACCGGTTTTTTCGGCATATGTCCCACATCATACGGATTTCCGTTTCTGGCTTCTTCGATAAAGTCGTCACATTCCTCCGCATAGGTCATAAATGCCTGATAAAAATCTCCGTCCGACAGATGTCCGACAATCTGTTCTTCCAGATAATCATTTCCCGCTTCGGTGAAAGCGGTGATACCGTAACCTCGTGTACTGATCGCCCATTTTCTTTCGCCCATACTTACTAAAAGAAGAATACCGTCACGGTCTTCACCGTAGCCATATCCGTTGTAATCATAATAATCATCTGCATATTCCGTGGCCGTATATCCGTTCAGTGAATCCACGGTAAGGACCACTACATCCATATTCTGACGCTCACTGATCTCATCCAGAGTATCTGACAGTTCCTGTGCCTCTTCCACTTCCAGAAGTCCCGCACTGTCGATCAGTCTTTCGCCGTTTCCCGCTGCCTGTACAGGAAGAATAAACGACATTACAAGGACCATCACAGTCAGAACAGAAAGTATTTTCTTCTTCATGTCCATTATCCCTCCTATAAAATAAAGTATGTCAGCACAGATAACAATGCACCGATCACAACGCCTCTGGTCATCACATATTTCCAGAATGCATTCTTGTCTGCCGGAAGATCTCCGACCATCTTACCGGTCTGTCCGTTCATGGCAAACACATATTTCTTGTCTTTCCATGTCGTGTTCAGCAGCCACACCGGATAGAGTACATACTGATATTCTGCTTTCTCTACTTTTACATTGTTTCTCACCGGCTGTACCACCTCGTAGCCTTTTACCGTATTTCGAAAAGAATCCTGTGCACTCTGGACAACACGTTCCCTTGCCCTGTCGATTCTTTCTTCCATCAGCACATCGTAACTGTCGGCCATATAGCCTGCAAGATACGCCGTCTTGAATGGTACTGCCTCCGTAAAATCATAAGGTTCTATGGATTCCATCAAGGTGTCATCCATCTTCCTTGAACCGTCCGACGGGATATGCTCGAAACTGATCCCGCCTTTTCGCTCTACTTTATAATACTGATGCTCTGTAAATTCCGTATTTCCGGATCTCCAGACTCTGATCTTCTCTGCATTGTAAGACATATCCGCTTTCGCATCCACGTCAAACAGCCAAAACGGGACATAGATTCCCTTGATCTCATCAATATGATTTTCATCTTTAAATACATGAGGCAGAAATGCTTTGCCTTTTAAATGTTCATAATACGCCTGTTTTGCCTTCTTCTTGTCATATTTGAACGGAATAATATAATCCGGTTTCATATCTCCGGAAAACTGTTCCTTTACAACAATACGATTTCCACAGTACGGACAAGAGGTGGCTCCTGTGCTGTCATCAACGATGATCTGACCTCCACAGGACTCACACATATACACCTTCATGTCTTTGAGTTCCTCATCCTGCCATTCACTGTCCCCTGTGTGTTCCCAGTTCTCCTCATCCAGGATTGCCTGAAACTCTTCGATATCCATAACCGTATCACAGTAAGGGCATTTCATTTTCTGAAGATGACTGTTAAACTCCATTGCACCGCCACAGGCAGGGCATTTATATTCCATGGTCTCCGACATGTCATTTTCTCCTTTTAACCGATTCCTTTTTCTGTTCGTTATCTGATGTCATTCTCGTCAAATCGATCTCCGCATTCCGGGCAGAATTTCGGTGGATTCTTTGGATCCTCCGGTTCCCATCCGCATTTGTCACAGCGATAGAGAGGTGCTCCCGCCGGTCTCGGTTTTCCACATTCCATACAGAACTTACCTTTATTTACCGCTCCACAGCTGCAGATCCAGCCTTCTTCCGGCTTCGGTTTTCCACATTCTGTACAGAATTTCCCTTCATTTACAGTTCCACAGCTGCAGGTCCAGCCTGAGACAGGGCGCATCTTCGGTGCTTCCTTCGCTCTTTGCTGCTCTTTTGCCGCATTCATCTGGTATAACTCGTTGATATTCATTCCTCCGGCCTGTGCCGCCATATTCAGCCCCATAAATCCCATCATGGCTCCCGCATCATTGGCTGCTGCGGCTTTGAGTGCCTCGGCCTGTGCTCCCACAAGAGTAGCTGCCGCCATACCTGCGTCTTTCAGGACCGCCTGATCCTGAGCTTTCTGGATCATGGCCAGATCCTCTTCCTTCAACGTGATTGGATTCATTGCCACTGCCACAACAGAGATTCCTCTTTTTTCAGACCATTTCGTGGTGAGGACATCATTGAGAGCTGCTTCCAGTTCCGCCGCATGAGAAGGAATCTGGCTCGGTCTTAATTCAAGATCGGACAATTTTGCAAATGCCGGCTGAAGTGCACCGATAAACTCTGTCTTTAACTGCGGATCAATCTCATCTCTTTCATAGGAACCTGTGATATTTCCACACACATTTTTATAGAACAGGACCGGATTTGTGATCCTGTAAGAATAAATACCGTTACATCTTACAGATACATCTCTGTCAAGATTGATATTTCTGTCCACGACGCGGAATAAGAACGGATTTGCCGTTCCGAATTTATTGTCCGTGATCTCTTTTGTATTTATATAATAAACTCTCTGGTCTGTACCTGTATCTCCTCCGTGAGCGATACGTTTTCCCACAACCATGAAGGAATCTACGATACTTTTCCCCAAATCTCCGGAAAATACGGAGGCTTCTGTGGATGCATCATAAGTATATTCTCTGGGCTCCGCGCAGACTTCCACGATTTCCCCCTGATCGACGATCAGCATACACTGTCCGTCGGCAACCGCGATTCCCGATCCGCTGGAAATAACATTGTCACTTCCGTTCACATTGGAACTGCGGCCCGATGTCTTCTTTCTGCCTCGTACTACAAGTGTATCTACATCGATGGAATCACAGTAGAAGAACTCTTTCCACTGATCTCCCAGCATACTTTTTACCGCTCCGATTCCCGCTTTAATAAGTCCCATATCATTAATCTCCTTTATTATTTCTATCTATAAATATCCAGAATGGTTTTCTCAAAAAATATTCTGTAACTTTTATTATTTTAACATAATATCTTGACAAAAAAAATTGAATCCGAAAATTTTCATAAAATGTACATATTTTAAGAGGTATGGATTTGACAAATGTGAATAAAAGATTTACTATTTAAGTGACTTATTTTTGCAAAAGTCATTTAAAGACACTAAGGGGGGATTGGATGCCTAGTATTTTCAGTGAAGCAGACAAAAATGCCATAAGGAATCAACTGATCGCTGAAGGAAACGAGATGATGCTGGAATCCGGTATCACAAAAATGAATCTGGAGAAGCTGGCCTTATCTGCCGGCATAGCAAAAGGTACTTTTTATAATTTTTTCAAGACAAAGCAGCATTTTATTCTGGCTATCATAAGAAGTTACCAGCAGCAGCGTTTTGAAGTTCTGAAAAAAGAAGCCGAAGCAAAAAAAGGAACGCTCTCCGTGTACGAGGCGGTTGAAATGTTTCTTTCGATCTATGCACCGGAAAATAATCCCATGTTCCATATGAAAGAAAAAGACCTGAACTGGATCGCCGAGAAGATCCCGCCGGAGGAATTATTCGACGCGAAAATGGATCTGACCTGCTGCAGTCTGATCATGTCCTGCGTAAAAGATCTTCGTGAGGACATCGATTACAGGATCGTGTCCAACTTCTCTCGCATGATCATGTTCACACTGATGCAGAAGGAAAATGTTCATCAGGAAGTCCTGACAGAAAATATTAAAATGATCATCGAACTGATCGTAAAATATGTAACGGATAACTAAGAAAAAGGAGTGTGTGGTTTATGAAATATGATATGACGTTTCAGATGTTCGGTATCGTGCTCAACGGTATTGTAAAAAAACAGCTTAAGAACAAACAGGTAATGCAGAATGTGAAAAAAGAGTATAAAGCGATCGTCCAGCGTGCAAGTGATATCGGCAGTAAGAATAATCTGATCGGCTCCTACGCTCTGGCCGCTTATTTTATAGCAATGAACCGAAGCAATGATCTGACACCGGAGGAAAACTGCGACATCATGGAAAACGGTCTGCGCAACAGCAAACTTTTTAAGACATTGATGGGAAGTGGAAATGCTTATTTCAGTGATAAGAAAATGGCTTTCCGCCGTCAGTGGTCAAAAGAAACTTACAAGAGAAAATACAAAAATGACTGGGTCGTAGATTTTCTTGAAAAGACAGACGACTATGAATTCGGATTTGATTACAGAGAATGCGGAGTCTGCAAACTATGTCGTGATGAGGGATGTTTTGAACTTGCAAAATATCTCTGTCGACTGGATTTCATGATCGTCGATATTATGGGAATCCACCTGGATCGTACCATGACTCTCGCCGAGGGCGGAGAAAAATGTGATTTCCGTTTCAGCCGATAGATAAAACAAACAGCGTACAGAAAATTCTGTACGCTGTTTTCTCTTTTACGATATTCTTCCGTTCTCCATCTCAAACACAAGATCTGCCACATTCATGGTAGATTTTCTATGTGAGACAAGTACGACTGTCTTCTCTTTTGCCGATTCTTTCAGCGATTTAAGGATAATTCCTTCGTTGAGTGAATCCAGATTACTTGTAGGCTCATCCATAAGAATCAGAGGTGCATCATGAAGGAAAGCTCTTGCGATTCCGATTCTCTGTTTCTCTCCTCCCGAGAGAGTATCTCCCAGTTCTCCGACTTCTGTATCATATCCCTTTGGAAGAGTCATAATAAAGTCATGGATCGAAGCTTTCTTTGCCGCCTCTTCGATTTCTTCCCTGGTCGCATCTTTCTTACCGATGGCAATATTATTTGCGATAGAATCATGGAAGAGATGTGTCTCCTGAGTAACATAACTTTCTGTGTCTCGAAGATCACAGGTTGCAATATTTTTTACATCTTTTCCACACACTTCGATTTTTCCGGAGTCTGTATCCCAAAAACGCATCAATAATTTCAACAATGTGGATTTCCCTGATCCGCTGACACCGTGGATACCCACGATCTTTCCTGCCGGGATTTCCATAGAATAATCATTTAAGATCACCTCATCCCCGTAAGAGAAATTCACATGATCGGCTTTAGCTCCTGTAAATTCTTTCTGTCCGTCAAACTCACATCCGTCCGCTTTTTCTACTTCTTTCACGATCGGTTCTTCTTCCAGAAGAGACAGAACTCTTTCCCCGCTGGCAAGTGTATGGTTCAAGTTATTTGAAAGGCTGGAAAGTGCGATAACAGGTCCGAAGGATCCCATCATGGCGATCGTACATGTAAGAACTCCGTCAAATCCAAGAGCTCCTTTGCTGTTTAACCAGAGAGTCAGGAACAGCATTCCGAAGGAAGCGAGAAGGATCACAAGGTTTGTCACCGATCTCTGTCCACCTTCCATCTGACTTAAATCTTTCTGGAAATCTGCCAGTTCATCTGAACGTTTTTCCATCTGTGCCTCTCTGACTTTTCCCTGTCCATACTGAATGGTCTCATCAAGACCTCTCAGGGAATCCAGAACAAAACTGTTTAATTCACCGAAGTTTTCGCGGAATGTCATACCTTTTGAAGCTCCACGTTTTCCATTCCACATCGGAATCACCGCACCTACGATCAGGTAAGCAACCAATGCAAATCCTGCTGCCGCCAGACTGTAATGTCCGATAAAGATCAGCATGATGATAGAAGTCAGGATGGCTATAAAGATCGGTGAAATTGTATGAGCATAAAATACTTCAAGAAGTTCAATATCTGTTGTGATAAGAGAAATAAGATTTCCCTTGTCTTTTCCTTCCAGTTTGGCCGGACATAATTTTCGAAGTACGACAAAGATCTTATGTCTGATAATGGCAAGAAGGTTAAATGCAATATAATGATTGCAGTACTGTTCAATATAGTGAAGAATTCCTCTTGAGACGGCAAGAACGATCATTGCCACGAAAATTTTCATGATCGAAATATCCGTGATCTGTAATCCGGACAGAACGGCCTGTCCTGCCAGGATCGTCAGAAAAATCGCACAGAGGTAACCTGCTGTTCCAAGTAAAATGGCAAGGAGCATAATATGTAAAAGAGGTGCGACCAGACCGATCAGGCTTCCCATGATCGAGATGGCACTTCTACGCTTTTTATTTTCTAACATACGGCTTCCTCCCTTCCATAATTTTCAAGTCTGATCTGGCTTTCATAAAGTTTCTTATATGCTTTATTTTCTCTGATCAGTTCTTCATGTGTTCCCTCTTCTGTGATCAGTCCACCTCTGAGGAAGTAAATCTTGTCTGAATCCACAACATTTGCAAGTCTGTGTGATATCAGGATCACTGTCTTTGTCTTTGCAAGTTCATGGATTACATCCATGATCAACTCTTCACTCTCGATATCGATATTACTTGTCGCTTCATCGAAAATGTAGATCGGTGCATCTTTCAGAAGTGCTCTCGCAATTCCAAGACGCTGGCACTGTCCTCCTGAAAGGTTTGATGCTTTTTCAAGAAGTTCAGTCTCAAGTCCCTTTTGTTCATTCAGGAAACCGAGAAGGTTGACTTTCTCGAGAACAGCCTTCATTTCTTCTTCACCTGCAGAAGGTTTTGCCATACGGAGATTTTCTGCCACTGTTCCCTTGAACAGATAACTGTTATGTCGAACAAGGACAATATTGTTCATAAGAGATTCTTCTGTGATCTCTTCTATCGGATTTCCGCCAATCCTGATATCTCCGGAAAATCCACGGTTTTTTCCACATAAAAGTCCTGCGATCGTACTTTTTCCACATCCCGACTCACCTACAAGGGAAATAAACTTTCCTGAAGGGATCGTAATGTTGATATCTTTTAAAATCACTCTGTCTTCGTCATATCCGAAACGAACATGAGACACTTCCATGTCTGTAGAACCTTTCATGATTTCTTTCTCTCCACGTTTCGGATCTTCAAGATCGAGGATTGCAAAAATCTTGTCACTTGCAGCCATACCGTTCATGGCGATATGGAAGAAGGAACCGAGAAGTCTCAACGGGATAAAGAACTCACTTGCAAGAAGAATAATGGCGATGCATCCTGAGAATCCCAGACTTCCTTTCAGGAACTCATTTACCGCAACGACCATACCGACTGCTGCTCCGCCATAGGCTACGATATCCATCACACTGATGGAGTTGAGCTGCATCGTAAGAACTTTCATGGTGATCTTTCTGAAGTTCTGTGCTTCCGCATCCATATCCTGAGTCTTCTTCTCGTCTGCCTGATAAATCTTCAATGTTGTAAGGCCCTGGATGTTTTCCAGGAAAGAATCTCCAAGTCCTGTGTAAATTCCCCAGTACTTACTGAGCAGTTTTTTTGCAAATTTCTGAACTGCAACGATAGAGATCGGGATCAGCGGTACACAGACCAGAAGTACCACACTGGCCTTCATATTGATCGGAGATAAAATAATGAATAAAGTTACCGGCGCAAGCAGACTGTAGAATAACTGTGGAAGATATTTTCCAAAATAAATCTCCAGCTGCTCTACTCCTTCTGTACTCACCTGCATGACTTCCGATGTTGACACCTTATCTCTGTAGGATGCTCCAAGACGGAGCATTTTTTCATAAATCTTTTTGCGGAGTATTTTCTTAACATCCACACTGGCCTTGTAAGAAGCATTTGCAGCCATCTTTTCACACATGAAACGGATGATCACACAGACCAGAAGCACCAAAAATACCGGAGTCATCTCCTGCATGGATACTGTTCCGAATAATACATCCTGTAAAAGTCCGGCGATAGAAAATACCGCAACGATCTGTGCCAGTAATGACAGCCACTGCCATATTACATTAAAGACAATGTATTTCTTTGCATGGGATAAAAGACCTACCAGTCTCTTTTTGATCATAGAACTACCACCTTTCCTTATTTCTTCTCGATTTTTTTCTTTTCTTTCATACTACATACCAGATGCCATACTGCCAGGATCGGATGATAGAACATCATTCTCGGGCCCGAAAATCTCATGACGGTACGTATTTTTTCTCTCATCTCAGGTTTGTAACAATGTACCTTACAGTTGTTACAAAATGTTTTGTTTTCCATAAAAGGACATTTCTCACTTCGGAATTTTGCATAGTCTGCAAGCTCCTGACATTCAGGACATAGTCTGCCTTCCTTCTGCGCTTCCTTATATGCCTCTTTATGATTTTTCTTACAGTACAGACTGATCATCTGCTCTACTACATACTGCTCTTTGCGTCGTTTCTTTTCTATATCTTTCATATCTTGTTTCTACCTCTGTTTTTTCTATTCTGAACATCCTTCTTATGCAGGAATCGTTCTGATCCTTGTGAAGAAATAAAAATACTTGAAAATGATCAGGAATATAATAAACAATCTTCCATAGATATTTGGCATCATACAGTATGCAAGAATCAGCATAGCAGATGCAGGGATCAGAAGACTGAATTTCGTTTTTAATGTCATGGATCTTGTCTGCACAAAGCTTTCGAGATGTTTCTTATAAAGTCCGGTGTTTGTAAACCAGGTGTGAAATCTCTCAGAGCCCTTCGCCAGACAAAAGGATGCCAGTAACAAAAACGGTGTTGTAGGCAGTACCGGAAGTACCACCCCTATAGCGCCGATTCCCATTGCTGAGAATCCAAGTAACAGCCAGAAAACTTTTACAGATTTTTTCATGAATCATTTTTCCTTTCTTATACGGTCATTACATATTTCTTTCCATCTATTGTCTTTACGCCTAACGAGATTCCGTATAACTGCTGAATAATATCTTCAGTGATCACTTCCATCGGATCTCCCTCGGCAATTAGTTTTCCATCTTTAAGTCCTATGATCCTGTCAGAATAATAGATTGCCTGATTGATATCGTGCAGGACCATAATGATCGTAATTCCATATTCACGGTTCAGCTTGCGAACCAGTTTTAAGATTTCGATCTGATATCTGATATCAAGATAAGTAGTCGGCTCATCCAGGAACAGGATCTTTGTATCCTGTGCCAGTGCCATAGCGATCCATACCCTCTGTTTCTGACCACCTGACAGTTCTGATACCGGCTTGTCTTTATGTTTTAATGTATGTGTGATCTCCATTGCTCTTAAGATCTTTTCTTCATCTTCTTCAGGATTCTTTGAAATTCCCATCTTCTGATACGGAGTACGTCCGTATGCGATCAGCTTTTCAACTGTAAGATCCTGAGGTGTTGTATTGTACTGATGTACGATAGACACTCTTTTTGCAAAATCTTTTAATTTGATATCCGCAATATTTTCCCCGTCGAGCAGAATCTGTCCTGCTGCCGGTTTCAGGTTTTTTGTCATAAGATTAAACAATGTAGATTTTCCACAACCGTTCGCACCGATCAAAGTTGTGATCTTCCCCTCATGCATTGTAAAATCAAGCCCCTTTAATACTTCATGTGATCCATAGGAAAAGTGAAGATCTTTGACTGTAAATGTTTTATTATTTTCCATAGTTTTGCTTTGACCCCCTTAAGAGTAGAATGAAGAATGGTCCACCAATAACTGACATGATGATCGATGCACTGATTTCATAAGGTGCCGCGATCGTTCTTCCGACTGTATCTGCCATAAGAAGTACAAATCCTCCGAGAAGCATTGAGTACGGTACAAGTACCTTGTGGTTACTTCCTACCAGGATTCTCGCGATATGTGGAACGATAAGACCTAAGAAACTGATCGGTCCTATAACAGCTGTCGAAATACTTGCAAGTAAGACAGCGATAATAGAAACGATGATTCTTGTTCTTGTTACATTGACACCGAGACCTCTTGCTGTCTTGTCTTCCAGTGCAAGAAGATTACACTGTCCAAGTACAAAGATCGATGCCACAAGTCCGATCACTACATAGACTGCCAGTGTCTGGAAATCACTCCAGACTTTCATTGTAATATTTGCATTTACGATATTTGCAGCTCCTGAATAGTTACTTCCTGTTCCACTGTTAAATGCTGACATCAGACCTGTAAACATTGCATTGACTGCCACACCGACAAGAATGATTCGAAGCGGTGAAAGTCCACCCTTCCATGAAAGACTGTATACAAGTGCAAATGCGATCATTCCACCGAGGAATGCGATAAATGGTGTAAAGAAATACAGAGAAGGGAAGAACGCTGTCACGATAACTGCCGCAAGACTGGCTCCTGAACTGATACCGATGATTCCCGGATCTGCCAGTGGATTCTTCATAACTGCCTGTAAAAGGACACCTGAAACTGCTGTTGCCGCTCCTCCGATCATTGCAATAAGAATTCTCGGGAAACGGAGATCGAAGATTGCCGATACATTCTGATCGTATTCAATAAACAATCCTCTGAATAATTCTGCAGGTGTAACCTTAAGACTTCCTGTATTTACTGCAAAAAGAAATAATAAAAATAAACCTACAGCTGTAATGATAAAAGATGATACTTTTCTTTTGTTACTGATCACTAATAAATCCTCCTTACAATAGGAAAGCCGAAGATACTTTGATGTATCTCCAGCTTTCTATGTTATTTACCATAAAGAACTGACTGTAAATGTTCCAAAGCTTCCGGATAACGGAAAGTTGCGCTCATACCGAATAATTCGTTGCTGAGGTCATAAACCTGTCCGTTTTTAACAGCGTCAAAATGTTTCCAGATGTCATTTGTCTCAAACTCGTCCGCGAACATTTTCTGTACCATTTCAGGCATCGCATGTGAAGTTCTGAAGATCATATCCGGTGCTTTTTCAAGCATATCTTCTGTGTTCACATTAAGAAAATCCTGTCCGTCTCCGTCGCCGTATACGTTCTCGGCTCCGGCCATCTTCAGAAGGCTTCCTACATAGCTGCTTTCTGTCGCAACAACAAATGATCCCGGAAGTCCCATAAGTACCAATACTCTTGGTGCTTCTTCGTCTGCGTGCTGCGCTGTGTATTCCTGTTTAAACTGTTCATATTCAGAATAGATTTTTTCTGCGTTCTCTTCTTTTCCGAACATTTTTCCAAGATCTCTGATGGAATCATACATTCCGTCTACACTCTTCAGATTAAGGAAATAAGAATCTGTTCCAATTCCGTCATACTGTGGTTTTAACTCCCCTTCCAGAGAATTTGGAGATAAAACGATAGTCGGATTTAACGATTTTACAATTTCCATATTAGGCGCCATAGGTGATCCCACTGTTTTGACATCTTTATATCTTTCCGGTACATCATAGGCCTGTGTATCCGGGATCCCGACAACGGAATCAACTTCCAGTTTGTCGAGGATCTCGCATGTTGCGATAGATGTAGCAACGATTCTTGTCTCATCTGCTGCTCCGCCTGACTGGTCAACACAACCGGTCAGAAGAGTCACACAGGATAACATTGCAAATAATTTAATTATTTTCATATCCTATCCCTTTCTCTTTTTCTTGAAGACAATAAATCCTCCTGCTACGATTACAATAACTACAACGCCAACTATAACGGCGCTCATATTGCTTTCCTCAGGTTTTTCTTCCGCTGCTGAATCTGCTTTTTCAGGCTCCTCAGCTTTCTCTGTTTCTTTAACCTCAGGTTCTTCTTTTCCGATCATTTCACTAACAAAGTTCCCTGTTCCCGGTTCAGCTGTGGTCATATCCAGCTTTACAAAGAACTGAACGTCTCTTCCCATCGGATCCACAAAAACTTTAGGACTGATAAGATTTTCCGGAGAATCTACTTCAAAACGGTAATGATTACATGTATCATCCATTCTCTGGCAGCTTCCTGTCTGAGTATATTCAACATCACGGTATTCTCCGTCTTCACCCTGAATCTGAATCTCAACATTACTTACATTAGACATCAGACCAAGGCCGATTGTTACATATGTTTTTCCGTTGCTCTGTTCAACCAGTAATTTTTCGTCTACAAGACTTTCACACATACTGTCTCCGAGAGCGATATTTGTTCCGCCGTCAACAGTTTCTCCTGTTTCAGGATTTGCGTAAGAAGTTGTTCTTGACACTGTATAAGCACCGTCTTCCATGGCAAATGATTTAAACGGAACACTTAATAATAACGCAAGTGATAATGCTGTTAATAATTTTTTCTTCATACTTGATTCACCCTAAACAGTTTTTCTTTTTCTATCAAATAAAACAACTGCGATAAGTGCTACTGACATTAATGTAAGAACTGCATACATCATTGCCTGTGTTTCATCTCCTGTTTTTACAATGCTTCCGTACTGTGTAGATGATGTAAGATCAACTGACTGTCCGTTACCTGCATCTGAGATTTTTTCAAGCTTGCTGTAATCAACGAAAAGTCTTGCATCAAGATCCTGATTTCCCATCATTTCTACATGTGGATTTACTTTAACTTTAATGTATTTATCTTTGTGTGGCATTGTGAATGAGAAGCATGTAGGATTTCCCTGTGCATCTTTTTTACGTACCTGAGCATTTACATAGCTTCCATTGTTAGAATATACTTTCATTTCCTGAAGGCTTGCTGTGATTGTTCCCATTGTCATTGGCTGTGTATAAATGTACATTGTGTATACACCGTTTTTAACTTCGATCTTAGCGTTTCCTTTTAAAGATGAAGCTGCCATAGATGGCTGGTTCTTATCTGCATGCCATAATTTAACGCCTACTTCATAAACTCCGTCTTTTAAATTGTTCTTATCTAATACTTCAGGTCCTGCAGGTTTTTCTTCCGGCTTTTCTTCAGGTTTCACTTCAGGTTCCACTTCAGGTTTTTCTTCAGGTTTTACTTCAGGTTTTTCTTCAGGTTCCACTACTTTTAATTCTAATGCTTTTACAGCAGCTTCAATGTTTGCTGCCATTTCATCAATCTTAGCCTGTTCGTCAGCTTTAAGTCCGCGAACAACTGCTTCTACAGCTTCTGTAACTTTTGCTGCAGATTCTTCTGTATATTTGCTGAGGTCTGCAGGTACTTTCTTAAGTGCTGCATCTACTGCTGAGTAGTCACCGTCAACTTCTGATTCATCTTTAACTAATTCAAGATCTGCTTTTGCTGCAAGAACTTTTGCAGCCATTTCATTTGCTGCTTTGTATGAAGGGTTTGATGCTAAAAGTTCATTTGCTTCTGCGATTACTGCCTGTAATGCATTCCATGATTCTTCTGTATAATTTTCTTCTACAAGATTTTTACAAGCTTCAAGTGCAGCATCAAGATCAGTTGTATCTGCTTTGATCAGTTTTGCATTTGCCATGTCAAATGTTGCTGTTACATCTGTAGGATATGGTTGTCCTTTTCCCAAAAATGCATCCATAAAATCAACAGTTATTGTAAAGACATAATTACCTGCTTCATTTGGCTGTGGAAGATCAACTACGATTTTTGAAGGAACTTTAAGATCAATGATATTTGATGCATTTCCAAATTTCGGAGAAGACTGTCTTATTTCATATGAAGGATATGTAGCGCCTTCTACTGTAAGAATATTACAGTGATATGTACCCATGAAATTTATTACCATATGCTGTGGTGTGATTGTTGCTGTCATCTTTCCGTCCTTGGCTACATCTACGATAATGCTTTCACCGAAGGCTTTTGAAAAAGCCTTCTGAATAGGTTCAAGTGGTGCCTCACTCGTTAAAGCTTTTACCGCTACCTCATACTGTCCCGGTTCAAGGGTTTTTGCAGAATCAGCTGCTAATGCTGATGCAACGTTTGTACTGATCAATATTGCACAGGCTACCATAAGAGCTAATCCTCTTTTGAAAAATACTGTTGCGTTCTTTTTCATAATTATTCTCCTTTGTAATTAATTTTTATTAGTTTTTCGGAAGAAAAGTTAGGATTTTCTAACTTTTCTTTAAATAAAATACCATTGGTTCGTTATTCCTATGGCGATTATCAGAATATCACATCCCGGTTGTTTTTTCACACCCTAGTTTGTCGCATATTTGTTACAAATATGCTGTTTTTTGTTATTTTTTGAGTAAAAACTGCATTTTCACGCATACGTGTCTTGTCGCATAGTTGTGACAAACTCAGAAAAAAAAGCAGATAATATAACTTGAATGTTATATTATCTGCTCTCTGATTCTTTATATTCTTATATTAACATGGTAAAAATAGCACTTGATTCCGGCATATGAAGAACCCCTGCACTACACTGCATTTTTAGCGACGCAGTCCCGTGAAGTGTCTGTCCTATTCCTTCTCCCATATTGGTAAATCTGATCGCGCCGGCAGGTATTGAAAATATATTTCCGCTTCTCTCTGCACCGATATAGTTTCCACTGTCAAAATATTTTAAACTTTTAATCATCCCTTTCATAAATTTTCCGGTATACGCCGAGTTTCCCATTATATTAATAGCTTTTAACTGTATCGTTCCGACTCCGTTTTTTACACTCAACGTACAGGGATGTTCAAACCCTCCATTTGCCATAGAGATATTGTCACCATTCTGGATATGTTCTCTATAGATAGTGAATGGAAAGCTATACTCCCCGTCATGCATTTTCTTACAGAGTGCACTGCCGTTAAATTTCGACTCATCTTTAAATAATTGTTTGATTCTGTACTGCTCTTCCAAACGGCTTATAACATCCATTGTCTCTTCCGTGTTATACAAGGCCCAATGATATGCATCACTCTTGGCGCTTTCTATATTAACTCCTTCACGAATAAGATGATTTAAGGATAAACGAATCCTTTCTGTATAAATTGCAGCTTTATTCTTTCCTTTATCTGTCAGAACCGGTTGTCTTGTATTACTTCGATCAATAAGCCCTTCTTCTTCCAGCCCGATAATAATACGGCTGATGGTCTGTTTCGTCTCCCCAAGAGTTTTCGAGATTCCAGTGACAGTACAGGTTTCATCCTCTTTCAGGAAAGACATCAATACTCGTAATCTTAAAATATCAGGTGCCGTGGACATGAAAATTCCTCCTTAAACAATACCATAGTTAATATGAATTAATGCCCCCCTGCATCCTCCATTACTTATGTTTGTCTTTAAAATATTATATCTCACATTGCTTCTTTTTTAAATAAACTATTTATAAAAAAAGTGGGACTTATAAGTTCCACTTTTATGTTTCATTCATTCTATTGATATGCTTCCATGTTTTTCTGTGTTTTCTCACCGTAAAAGATGCACCCAGTTTTATGATAATATTAAATGGATGGAAAAAGATAATCTCTATTAACTCCATAAACATAATCATTACTTTGTTCTTAAATGTAATCTTTTCTATCTCATAGGCCGAGATTACATTTATCATAATAAGCTGAGTCACAAATGCAAAAATAATATATACAAGCATCACATACAGTATATTCTGTATATTTACTAAGTTCATATATATGGATATTCCCAATGTTATAACACCCATAATTTCAATAAACGGAGCCCATAATTCATAGAATAAAATAAATGATCCCGATATAATACCTGCTCCGCCATAATAAATACTTCCCAGCATATATTTATGTTCCTTCAGGCTCTGAATCATGCCTATATGCCATCTTATTCTCTGATGATAGTAATCTCTGTATGAAAACGGAACCTGCGTAATGCATTTTACTTCCGGCACATACCCGATATGATATTTTCTTTTTTGAGATCTACAGAAAGCATGAAGTCTCATTGTCAATTCCATATCTTCCCCGATGGTATTTGTTCTATATCCTCCTACAGCCTTAACAAGATCACAATCAAACATTGCAAATGCTCCTGATACAACAACATTTGCATTAATCTCGTTAAACAGGATTCTCTGCATATAAAATGTACGATAATACTCTAGCTGCTGAAAAACTACAAGTGCTTTCTGGAACAAATTCAAACTTTTATATAACTTTGTTCCATACATTCCGTTCGTTACAGCTCCGGCACATACGATCATTTTTTTATCTACCATAAAATAGCTACACATATTTCTGATTGATCCACTGCAGACTTTTGTATCGGCATCAAGAATTACACAGTATTTGTTCTCGCATACATTTAAACCGCAATTGAGGGCATCCGCTTTTCCACCATTTTCTTTCGTTATAAGAAAAATCTGTTTTCCTCTATACCTGTTTTCATAAATCTGATTAATTTTGTTTGTTTTAATGTTTTCCCTGATTTGCACGGAAGATCTTTTTAAATGATAATGATCAACCATATATTTTTCAGTATTATCACTTGATCCGTCATTTACAATAATAATATCCATATACGGATATTCTTCCTCTATAAGTGACTTCACTGTTTGAACAATACATGCTTCTTCATTATATGCCGGTATGATAACACTGACTGGTATATCTTTTGCCATCTTATTTGGAAGTATTCTTTTTATTCTTTTTGAATTTGTTTTATATTCCGAGAATTTGTATATCGATACATATATTCCTATACACCATTGTACAATAAACACAATCGTATATATCATAAACAATATGAACAATAGCCGTAGACCGATAATCAGAATATCTGTATTATTTTTGTACATAACTTTCTCTTCCTACTTTCAACCACATTTGCTCTAACATGGATTTGTCTTCATATCGTTTAATATAATCTTTATAAAATTCCGAATTCATCTTACAGCGTATAATGTTCTTTATAATAAGGCATCTTGTATATGTATCACTATTCGGAGTATTTTTGATCTTATATTTAAAAATCTGATTGATATATTCTCTATACTCCTCACAATTCATTTTTTCTTTTGCAAATCCTATACATATGTAATCAAAAAGTATATCATTCCTTGAATATCTCATCATACATTTTAAGAGTTTTTTCTTTTTCTTTCCCGGATTAACAAAAAAATAATAAATCTTTTTCTTTCTTTTCTGTTCCCTGTACTGATTGCGTACGTCCCATAATATTTTTATGCAGATGCTTATAAGCAGATAAACTCCTATTATATACACGCAAAAAAGTTTAAAATTCTCTATTATCATTTATCTTAACCGCTTTAAATGTTTCCTGTAAAACATAGTAAACTTTTTTCAGTCGTTCATGCCATTTTGGCTTATCCACTGTTTTAAATGATATGAGCCAAACTGTTT
>SAMEA104404100__coassemble_1193_pt1 | contig 24444 bp, 21 predicted proteins | sample SAMEA104404100__metabat2_low_PE_078 | metagenome-assembled genome bin SAMEA104404100 (sample SAMEA104404100) | Balaenoptera acutorostrata
TCTTTTATAATTTATTTTTTTGTTGCCTCAGCGACAACTTCTTAATAATATCAGATGTGATATCGTTTGTCAACATCTTTTTTATTATTTTTTCGAACCTTCTTTTCGTTTCCATTATTTGGAAGTGTTTAAAAATAAAAGTCCCACCGCATCTCTGCGATGGAACTTATATTAGCATTGACTACCGCTACTGTCAACACCTTTTTACATTTTTTTAACAACAATTTTTTTGTTCTTTTACAGACACACTATATCATGTGTTCCTGTGTTTTTCATTCCACAAGTGTCCTGTTATCTGAGCTGTGTAGCCAGGTTCATAAGGTAATTATGATTATAGAGATAAGTCAGAAATTCATTGTCATTTATCATTCTGTTTAATGTCAGCCCTGTCTCTGTCGCATACAAAAGGGTAATCAGCATAAAGAGAAGATCTACTATAATAACCGCAATCACGATCCCTATCCCCAGTCCGAATAAATGGTTAAAGAATCCCAACACCGGAAGTTCTGCGACGAAGTCCAGCGCAAAGATGATGGCACGCATAAAAATAGTTACGATTACAAAAGTCAGAAGGAATGCAAGCAGACGAATAATCGTATCTGTCATATACTTCGCAATATAGTCTACAAAGTTTGCAGCTCCCAGTCGTTCATATACCTCATTATTGTTATTACTCAGAAGTAGATCTTTAAACACTTCCGGAAGTTTTGAATTTTCGATCAGTTCAATCTGCTGCTGTCGGTTCACTTCTGCATCCAATATTTCTTCCGCCTGGACATTGTGACCTTTCCATATTCCGGAAGAGATTCCGAGCTCTGCCATTTCCGCCGAGCTCACTTTCCCCTCTACAATATCTTCCACAGTGATACCGTGAGATTCCAGTGTCTCCTCGGTTATCCCTGATCCTTCCATGATATTGCGCACTCTTTCTTCCGTCATCTGCCCGTTCCCACCTTTATCCGAAAGTCTTGCCATCATTCTCAGGCATTGACTCTCTATCAGTTCATCTACCGGCGTAAGTTCTTTGATTGCACTACTTACATATGGCGTCGCAAAGAATACGATCACGAGCGTTGCGACCACAGCGATCAGGGACAGGGATATACGCACAGCTCCCCTGCACAATCCGACAATCCCCCCTATAATAATGATGCCTGCAACTACTATAAATAACCAGTTCATATTTTCTCCTATTTTACAAGGCGGATCTGAGCAATGCCGCCCTCGCTTATCACTAAGTATCTGTTAATTCCCGGGAGTCGTTTGATCTGAAGGATATCTTCTTTCATCTGTCCGTCAAATTTATGTATTCCCATAGTTGTATAGATATCACATTGATTTCCATTATAGATAATGACACTTCCATCACTGATCTTAACTTTCCCCACCTTCTCTTCTATGGTTTTGGAAAGCTTTATACTCCCCGACATATCATACAGACGGAGCTCGCATCCTTCCTGATTTTTGTTAGCAAGAAGGAATCCCAGATAGTCATCATCATGGAAAAAGCTGATAATATCTTTATCCAGCTTGATTTCTTTATCCTTTTCCGGTCTTTCATCTCCTTTATAAAAAATAATTGAATTATCAGAGATCAAAATTGACTTCCTGTTATTCAAAAAGATGGTTTCCGGAATCACTGTATTCTTGTAGATTTCTTCTGTCACAAGAAAGTCATCTTCCGCGGAACTGTTTTTTCCAAAATTATAGTAACTCACACGTGTCGCCTGAACACCGTCTTCCACACAAAGGTAGGAAACCTGTAGGATGGTACCGTTCGGTGAGAGCGCCATTCCGATTGGATATCCTTTTCCATTTATAGTGGACTGGTGCTCAATCAGGATTTCTCCTTCAGGGTCAAAACAGATAATCTGAGGCTTTGTCTCATTTTTGAGAAGCGCCCCCACGATTCCCTCCGGGGAAATGACCATTTTTTCTATCGGGTAGTTGGTGTGTATATTGCCCTGCGGTCCTTTTTTATTGAAAACGATAATATCATTTCCACCTTTTTCTGCAACTGCACCTGAATCGCCGTTGACGATCACCATCGGATTTTTAATCTGATATGACTGATTCCACTGCGCTTTTCCCTTACTGTCGATACATTCGATTCCATCCCTTGTATATTTTAGAAAACCTTTTCCGAATTCTACATATTCACCGGCCGATATATCTCCTTTGTAACTTCTCACAACCTTCTGGTGTGTATAGGTCTGCATTTCCACAAGCAGAAATGTGCTCAGGATTGCCATGAGAATTCCGCCCACCCACAACAGATTATGCAGAGTTCTCTGCCTCTTGTGTGTTCTGATCTTCTTTTTCAAATCCTTTTTCGGATCCCTTATCTCTATATAAATACTCATATATTTTCCTTTGCTGCTTGATATTTATTATTAGTAAGTATACCACATATCGTGTTTTATGGGAGCAATAATTTCTGTCCGATGAAGATCAGGTTCCCGTCTTCCAGGCCGTTCATTCTGCAGATTGCATCTACATGTCCAATATCTCCGTACACCTTTTTGCTGATCATAGCCAATGTATCTCCTTTAACCACTGTATAAATATCGTCCCCGGATTCATCATTTTCATCCGCATCACCTTCTGCCAGGATCGGCTCTTCCTGTTCTTCTTCCTGATTTTCAACCGGATCCGATTTCACAGGTTCAGACTGCGACTCATCCTGTACGATAACTTGATCCGATCCCACTTCAACACTCTCTGTTTCTTTCTCCTTGTTCTCCACGGAAAGTCTGATATCTTCTAATGAATTCTGCACCAGCTGCATTTTGTCGTAATTGTTGATAGTCGTGATACCGATCACAAGTACCACAAGAACCAAAAGTACACTGGTGGCATACATGGTACGCGAACTTTTTCTCTGCTCCTGTATTTCGAACCGTTCTTTCACGATATTACGAAAGTCCTTCGCAGCCTTATCCTCAACAGCCTCACTGGGTGTGATTCCATTCTTACGTCTCTCTGTAATCATATAATTCTGCATCTGGGGATTTTTTTCATAATAAATATAGTGACCTCCGATTTCCATAAGCTGATGATACTTGTAGGCATAAAACTGTTCTTCATTTTCCATAGAATTTCTGATGATAAGAATGGAATGGGAATGATCAAAATATTTTTCGTGGAGAATACCCAGTTCAGACGTAAGAAGAGATGGCTGTCCCGGCTGTGACAAGAACCATCCAATGATCTCCTGATCCGGAAAATACTCCTCTTTTTTATCATGAACATCCTTCCATATATCTGCATTAAAGAAAAGATCGGTGTCTGTCATTGTTGTCTCTTCTACTTTGACAGCACCTGATATGTATATGGATTCCTGTGTCTCACTTTTTTCTATGATTCCTACCAGGATTGCTCCGGTAGTCTCGTCCTTATTCTCCTCACTGAGGTGGTTTAAAAATGTATCTACATAATCTTCGATGTATATCTTTGGTGTATCACTGACATTTCCTATCTGACGTACGTTTTTGGGATATTTATTTTCCATATTGTTCACCTCGTCCTGCATATTTTTGAATATGATAGCATAGGGTGTGTGCCGATTTTATCGTTTTGCGTCAGATGAATATGTGAACATTCGACAGAATAATAAAAAAAGAACCCGTATACCGTAAATGTATACAGGTTCTGTCATGTTTATAACCCTTTAATCAGATAAAATTCAATAGCCCCCAGTGCCAAGATCAGAAGAATAATGATCGTGAGGAAAAGTCCTCTGAAAAATTTTGTGATCTTTCTTTCCTTCATGAAAGCTTTCTTTTCTTTCTTTTCTTCTTTCCACGCGACTTGTTTCGGCTCGATAAATTCCGACTCGTTCTTTTTCTCACCTGTGGAATATTTCTCTGCGAACCATTCTGCAGCTTCTTTTGCCATATCTACAACTGCTTCCGCCTCTTCTTCTGTCGCCTTAACTTCTCCATTAGCACTTTTATTTCTCTGAATCTCTATACTTCCAAGAATTTCTCCGATTCGTTCTGTGAGAATTCCTTTATCCTTAAGCATGTCGATTCGTTCTATTTGTTTCTTATCAGGATAATCTTTAATATTCTCCATTGTCATGATCTCTTTAGCGAGAAGTTCCGCAAAAATTCCCACTTTGATCACACATGCTCCGTTCTCATAACCAAGGAGATTCTCCGCTCCTTCTGCTATCGTACCAAGAGAAGTCCATTCATTCTGCAGACATTTAAATCTAGTTTCCATAAGTCCTCCCTAAAATATGATTATATTTCGATATGTAATGTCGACTTTGTTCATCGATAAAATAATATTTAATATCTTCACTTACTATTATATGGGTTTCGGGTGATGCAGGCAACTATAATTTTAGTCCTGCATTCCCATATCCCCTTTTTTGATAGATGTCACTTGTTACCTGTCTGAATTATTTTTTGAGCTCTTCCACACTGATTTTGCGACTGAAGTCCTGTCCAAAATGTTCCTTTGACAGTCTTGCAAGTGTCCCATCTTTTTTTAATTCCGACAGCGCTTTGTTGACTGCTTCCAGAAAATCTGTATTTCCCTTGGGAATCGGAATGGCAGTTACGTCGGGCTCCTGAACAATATCTGCTATACGAAGTTGTGAACCCGGTTTTTCTTTCAAATAATCTTCCACCACAATAGTGTTGTCGATCACACAGTCTACCTGTCCCGTTTTAAGCAGTTCTGCGGCCTTTTGAAAACTGTCCGTAGTTTTTACATCCATACGATATTTCTCTGCTATTCTCATGTAACTTCCCGAAGCATTCAATGCCACCTCTTTTCCACGGGCTGATTCCCAGTCATTAATCTCATGATCTTCTTTTGCAGTGATCAATGCTGCGTAACTATAGAGATAAGGTTCACTGAAATCATATTTCTCTTTTCGCTCTTTCGTCACCTCAGCCTGATTCATCACCAAATCTATTTCTCTTGTATCAAGCGCCGCAAAAAGACCGTCCCAATTGATTTCCCTGAATTCTGTTTTCAGTCCCAGCTTGTCAGCAACAGCTTTAGCCACTTCTATATCATATCCTCTGAGTTCCTCTTTTTCATCTCGATAAGAAAACGGACGGTAAGTGCCTTCCGTTCCGATGGTGATCACGCCCTTCTCCTGAATTTTTTCATATATGGTTTTTCGATCTTCCTGCATATTATCTTCGCCATTATCACATGCAGCAAGAATCACTATGAAAAATGCAAGAATCGATGCAATGATTCTTTTTTGTTTCTTCATGATGTTCTCCTTTCAGTCTGATATGACCTTAGCTTATCCTAAATCATTTTTTTCATGCATTTTCAGAAATTTCCCCATCAAAAAAGAGACACAGGAAATTTCTGTGTCTCTTTGTAAACTATTTATTATACAAATGCTTTTACTTTCTTGTAAATGCTTTCTGCATCGAGTTCGTATTTTTTGATCAGTTCTAATGCCGGACCTGATTCTCCGAATACGTCCATAACACCGATCTTGAGAACTTTTGTAGGACAGTTTTCTGATAATACGTCACAAACTGCGCTTCCAAGTCCACCGATGACAGAGTGTTCTTCTACTGTAACAACTTTTCCTGTTTCTTTTGCTGCTGCAATAACAAGTTCGTTGTCTAACGGTTTGATTGTATGGATATTGATAACTTTTGCTTCGATTCCGTCTGCTGCAAGCATTTTTGCTGCTTCAAGAGTTTCGTTTACTTCAAGTCCTGTAGCAAAAATTGTTACGTCTTTACCTTCTCTTAAAACGATACCTTTACCGATTTCAAATTTGTAGTCCGGGTTGTCATTGATAACCGGAACTGCAAGTCTTCCGAAACGAAGGTAAACAGGTCCCTGATGTTCGTAAGCTGCAAATACTGCTGCTCTTGCTTCTACATCGTCAGATGGATTGATAACTACCATTCCCGGGATTGTTCTCATTAATGCGATGTCTTCGTTACACTGATGAGTTGCTCCGTCTTCTCCTACAGAGATTCCTGCGTGAGTAGCACCGATCTTAACGTTGTTCTTTGGATATCCGATAGAGTTACGTACCTGTTCGAAAGCACGTCCTGCTGCGAACATTGCAAATGTACTTGCAAATGGTACTTTACCTGTTGTAGCGATACCTGCTGCAACACCCATCATGTTTCCTTCTGCGATACCACAGTCGATGAAACGTTCAGGGAATGCTTTTTTGAATGTAGCTGTCTTAGTAGCGCCTGCAAGGTCAGCATCTAAAACGATCAGATCTTCATGTAATTTTCCAAGCTCTGCAAGAGCATTACCGTAACTTTCTCTTGTTGCTATTTTCTTTACTTCTGACATAATGCTTCACCTGCTTTCTTTAATTCTTCCATCGCGATCTCATACTGTTCGGCATTTGGTGCTTTTCCGTGCCATCCTGCCTGGTCTTCCATATAAGAAACTCCTTTTCCTTTGAGTGTCTTTGCGATGATAGCTGTAGGCATTCCTTTTGTAGCTCTTGCTTCTTTGAAAGCAGCATCGATCTCATCGAAGTTATGTCCGTCGATGTTGATCACATGGAAATTGAATGCTTCGAATTTTTTATCGATCGGGTATGGTGAGTTTACTTCATCGATACGTCCGTCGATCTGAAGATTGTTGTTATCAACGATAACTACAAGGTTATCAAGTTTTCTGAAGCCTGCGAGCATTGCTGCTTCCCAAACCTGTCCTTCCTGGATTTCTCCGTCTCCAAGAAGTGTGTATACACGATAGTCGTCTCCTGAAATCTGAGCTGAGATAGCCATTCCTACTGCGGCTGAGATTCCCTGTCCTAATGAACCACTTGACATATCAACGCCCGGAATGTGTTTCATGTCAGGATGTCCCTGAAGGTAAGATCCTACGTGACGAAGTGTCTGAAGATCCTCTACCGGGAAGAATCCTCTGTTTGCAAGTGCTGCATAGTATCCAGGTGCTGTATGTCCTTTAGATAATACGAAACGGTCACGGTCTGCTTTCTTAGGGTCCTTTGGATCGATATTTAATTCTTCAAAGAATAAATATGCATAAAGGTCTGCTGCTGAGAGTGATCCGCCCGGATGTCCTGATTTTGCATTGTAAACACCGGTGATAACACCTTTACGGATTTCATTTGCAGTGATCATAAGTTCTTGCTTGTTCATGAAATTAGCCTCCTAAATTCTATTCACCAAAGACTGCTCTGTAGTCAGCCTGGAATTTTGCGATACCAGCATCTGTAAGTGGATGATGTGTCATCTGTTCAATAACTTTGTATGGAACTGTTGCGATGTCAGCTCCTGCAAGTGCACATTCTGTTACGTGCATTGGATGTCTTACGCTTGCTGCGATGATTTCTGTGTCGATATCACCTGCAACTGCAAACATTTCTGCGATTTCAGCGATGAGGTCTGTTCCGCGAACAGAAATGTCATCTAATCTTCCAAGGAATGGAGATACATATGTAGCTCCTGCTCTTGCTGCAAGTAATGCCTGGTTTGCAGAGAAGATCAGTGTTACGTTTGTCTTGATTCCTTCGTCAGATAATGCCTTGCAGGCTTTTAATCCTTCTACTGTCATAGGAATTTTAACTACCATGTTTGGATGGATCTTAGCGATTTCTCTTCCTTCTGCGATCATTCCTTCAGCGTCAACTGTTGTTGCTTTTACTTCTCCGCTGATCGGTCCGTCTACGATTGAAGCGATCTCAGCGATAACCTGTTTGAAATCACGTCCTTCTTTAGCAATAAGAGACGGGTTTGTTGTTACTCCGCAGATAACTCCCATGTCGTTTGCTTTTTTGATATCTTCTACATTTGCTGTGTCTATAAAGAATTTCATCTTTACTCCTCCTTGTTTTACAGTAAATTATTTGATTTTACTCGTTTAACTCTATCTTTAATTATATGACAATTTTTGGATAGAGGTCAATAGCTGACTTATATTTGACAATTATATTATATTGTTTCGAAACTTTACAGCTGTGTACGTCCTTCCAAAGCCCTTAAAAGTGTGACTTCGTCAATATATTCCAAATCTCCGCCCACCGGTACTCCGCTTGCGATCCTGCTGACTTTGATTCCCGCCGGCTTGATCAGTTTACTGATGTACATGGCTGTTGTCTCTCCCTCCAGGCTGGAGTTTGTCGCGATGATCACTTCATCTACATCTCCCTGAAGGCGTTCCATTAATTCTTTTAATTTGATATCTCCCGGTCCTATTCCCAGCATCGGAGAGATGGCTCCATGTAACACATGGTATACGCCGTTGTATTTTCCGGTCTTCTCGTAAGCTGCGAGATCTCTTGTGTTTTCCACGACCATAATGGTCTTGTGATCTCTTTCGCTGTTCGCACAGATCGGACAGAGTTCTTCATCTGTCAGAGTACAGCATTCCTTGCAATAGCGGACGTTGTTTCTTGCGTCTACCATGGTCTTTGCCAGCTCTTCTACCTGTTCTTTCGGCATATTGATCATATGAAATGCCAGTCTTCCCGCAGACTTTGCACCGATTCCCGGAAGTCTCGACAGCGCTTCTATTAATTTTCTGATCTGACTGCTGTAATAATCCATTTATGCTTCTCCTGTTCTGATTCTCTGTTTGGTTCTTCGACTTTCCTACTGATAACAGTAAAAAAAGGGGACACGCATGTCCCCTTGATCAGTCTTAGAACATTCCCGGCATTCCTCCGCCGAGACCACCTGTAAGCTTGCTCATTGCTGATGAATTAACTTCGTCTACTTTGCGAAGTGCTTCATTTGTTGCAGCAACGATCAGATCTTCCAGCATTTCAATATCATCAGGATCAACAACTTCTTCCTGAAGTTTTACTTTTAATAATTCTTTCTTTCCATTAACAGTAATCTCAACTGCTCCGCCACCGGCTGTTGAAACGAATTCTTTTGTTTCCATTTCTTTTGCCTGTTCTTCCATCTGACGCTGCATCTTCTGTGCCTGTTTCATCAGATTTGCCATGTTACCCGGCATTCCTCCGCCCGGAAATCCTCCACGTTTTGCCATGATAAGTTCCTCCTTGATTATTGTGATACGTAGATCTTATTCTCTAACGTTAAATTTTAGTTCAAACCATATGCACAGTTTACTATTGATTGTAGCTTACGTCAACCGCTTTTCTATTCATCTTCTATAGTAATGTCCATCTTGATGACCTGCTCGATATCCACAAAATTATCTTCGAATCTTCTTCCCTGTTCCATGCATCTTACTTCCACCGGAACTTTCTTCTGAAGTTTCTTCTCGATCAGATCTTCGATCTCTTCAATGTGATCCTTACTTCCGACTACTCCCATGGCGATCTCGTCAGGGACAACGATCAGGAGCTGGTCATGATTTCCTACGCTCAGACGAGCCTGTCTTAAATACATTTTCAGCATTCCCGACGCCTCGTTTGCGATCGGTCTGAAGTTGGCCACGACTTTCTTCACGTCCTCGGTCACTGCTCTTGCAAGCTCCGGCTTTGGCTGTGGAGCTGCATTTTCAACAGGTGCGTACTGCTGCGGCATCGCAGCCGGCGCCATTGCCACTCCTTCTTCCACCTGTTTCTCCAGTGCACGGATTCTGTCCAGAAGGCTGTCTTTTGTGGCCTCCATCTGCGGTTTACAGAGTTTGATCAGCGTGACTTCCAGAAGAACTCTCTTCTGTGTCGCATATTTTAACTGACTGGTGAGCTCGGAGAAGATACGGATGTAGCGGAGGATGACCCCTGTCTCCACCATCTGTGCCTCTTCCTTTAACTGGGCAAGATTTTCTCTGGAAACATCCAGAACCTCTTCCATATTATCGGAACTCTTTACCAGAAGAAGGTTTCTTAGGTACCATGTGAAATCTGTTGCAAGCTGGGTCAGTTCTCTTCCCTGCATAACCAGTTCTTCCACGATCTTCAGGGCTCCGTTGACATCCTGTGCCACCACGGTTCTAAGAAGTCTGCTGAACACGTCCGTGTCCACGGCTCCCAGTACTTCCAGTACATTTTCGTAGGTCAGTTTCTGCCCCAGATAGAAGGCGATGCACTGGTCAAGGATACTGAGGGCATCTCGCATGGATCCGTCCGCAGCCTTTGCGATATAGCGGAGTGCTTTTTCTTCAACTTCCACCTCTTCTTTATTCATCAGTTCCTTCAGTCTGGCTACGATGGTGTCGATGGTGATCCTCTTGAAATCATATCTCTGACATCGCGACAGAATGGTGATCGGAATCTTGTGGACTTCTGTTGTGGCAAGAATGAAAATGACATACTCCGGCGGTTCCTCCAGTGTTTTTAACAATGCATTGAAGGCTCCTATGGAGAGCATATGCACTTCATCTATGATGTATACTTTGTATTTTCCCTGAGTCGGTCGGTAGGAAACCTCGTCCCTGATCTCACGGATATTGTCGACACCGTTGTTGGATGCGGCATCGATCTCGATCACATTCATGGATGTGTTTGCGGCGATGCTTTTGCACATTGCACATTCTCCGCATGGGCTTCCGTCCACCGGGTGCTCGCAGTTGACCGCTTTCGCAAAAATCTTTGCCACGGTCGTCTTACCTGTTCCTCGTGTTCCACAGAAAAGATAGGCGTGGCCGATCCTCTCTGCCTGAATCTGATTTTTCAATGTTGTTATAATATGATCCTGTCCCTTTACATCCTCAAATTCTGATGGACGGAACTTACGGTATAAGGCAGTATATGCCATAATCTTCTACTCCTTTACTCATCGCCGAAATGTATTCCCAACATTTTCGCCTGCTTTATTATATCTGCTTCCGGATTGATCCTCTTTGATTTGCCCGCGATTGTCTCCAGCGGAACCTTGTCGATCATTCCGAATCTTAAACTTACCATATATCCATATTCCTCGCTGCGGATCAGCTGAGCCGCCACGGCTCCCATTCTTGTGGCCAGCACCCTGTCACAGGCTGTCGGCCCTCCGCCTCTCTGAATATAGCCCGGAACACTGACGCGGACCTCCTGTCCTGTCAGCTTTTCCAATTCTTCTGCGATCCTGTACGATACCGGTCTGGCATTGATCTCAGGCACTCCCTGAAACGGGCGTGTCGGTCTTGCGCCCTCCGCCACCGCAACAATCGTTGCTCTCTCTCCCTCCTCTGTACGGGAGCAGATCACATTTGCAAGTGTCTCTATGTTATATGGAATCTCCGGGATCAGGATCACATCCGCCCCGCCTGCGATTCCTGCGTTCAGCGTGATCCATCCTGCGTTATGTCCCATGATCTCTACCAGAAATACTCTGCCGTGAGATACGGCTGTCGTTCGAACTCTGTCCATATATTCTGTCGCCACATCTACGGCACTCTGAAATCCGAAGGATTCTTCCGTCCCCCAGATATCATTGTCGATGGTCTGTGGAAGTGAGACGATGTTCAGCCCTTCCTGTCTTAGAAGGTTGGCCGACTTCTGTGTCCCACAGCCTCCCAAAATGACCAGACAGTCGAGGTTCAGCTTACGGTAGGTGGCTTTCATCAGTTCCACCTTATCATTTCCGTTTTCATCAGGTACATGCATTTTCTTAAAAGGCTGTCTCGATGTTCCAAGGATCGTTCCTCCGCGGGAAAAAATGTCGGAGAAATCTTCTTCCGACAGCACTTCATAGTCTTCATACATCAGACCCTTATATCCGTCACGGAAACCGTAAACCTTCATTTCACCGTCTCCCGAACTCAACCCTTTGATCACACCACGCATGGCGGCATTCACTGCCTGGCAGTCTCCGCCGCTGGTCAATATGCCTATTTGGAGCATTTGTACCCCTTCCTCTCGTTTTCCGAGTCATTTATTTATGAAATATTATAACTGATTCACCAAAACGAAACAACTCTAATTGACTGTTTTCAAAAAAATGGCTATACTGTAATGGAAATAAATTTAAAAAGAAAGACAGGTAATAAATATGGAACGCAACGAATTATGCTGGTGCGGAAGTGGTAAGAAATATAAGAAATGCCACCTGAACATCGATGAAAAAATCGCTTTACACAGAGACAGGGGCGAGATCGTTCCTACTCACGAAATGTTGAAGACAGCTCCTCAGATTGAAGAGATCCGCAAAAGCGCAGATCTGAATACTGCTGTACTGGATCATGTTGCAGCACATATCCATGCAGGAATGAGTACTGAAGATATCGATAAACTTGTTTATGATTACACAGTATCTCACGGCGGTATCCCGGCACCTTTGAACTACGAAGGATTCCCTAAGAGTGTGTGCACTTCCATCAATAATGAAGTCTGCCACGGTATCCCTGATGAATCTGTGATCCTTCAGGAAGGCGACATCATTAACGTAGATGTATCTACTATTCTTAACGGATATTTTTCTGACGCTTCCCGTATGTTTACGATTGGAAAAGTCAGCGAACGTGCCGAAAAGCTTGTACGTGTCACAAAAGAATGTGTAGAACTTGGACTGGAACAGGCTCAGCCTTGGAACCATCTCGGTGATATTGCTTATGCTATCAATTCCCATGCTCAGGCTAACGGATATTCTGTAGTGGAAGAAATCGGAGGACACGGGGTTGGTCTTGAATTCCACGAAGAACCATGGGTTAGTTATGTTACACCAAAGGGAAGCGAAATGCTTCTTGTACCGGGAATGATCTTCACGATCGAACCAATGATCAATGAAGGCAGTCCTGAATTCTTTATTGATGAAGATAACGACTGGACAGTATATACAGAGGATGACGGACTTTCTGCTCAGATTGAGTACATGGTACTGATCACAGAAAACGGACATGAAGTCCTCACAAAATAATCTTATTTCAGAATTTTAAAAAGGAAAGCTTTTCCCATATCGGAAAGCTTTCCTTTTTTATTATCTTATATATCCTATAAATGAATTTCCGCTGCCTTTAACCATATTAGCCATGGCTTCTTTTGTAACGGAATGTCTTTGTCCGTCGGCCGGATCAAGATATGCTACGTTTGTCTTGTTGTAACCTGTGATCAGAACCGCATTTTGAGAACCCGTGATAGCGATCACCGGTGTCTCTCTGCTGACGGTGTAGAGAATCTCATCCACTGTACATCCTGAAAGGTTCAGCATTTCCAGTGCCTTTTCCACATCTTTGACCTCATACTTTTCTTTTTCTTCACGAATAAGAATCTGGCGGATACAGGCCTCCAGTGTACTTTCTCCTTCAGTTCGGGTGAATGGCGCAAAGCCTTCCACCTCGTAAGCATTTGGCAGATTTCCTCTGTCCCACACATAATTCTGGCTGGAACTTACCACCGTTCCTTCTAAAAAGTTGGCACTTCTCACACCGTATCCCGCTTTATTGTAGACTCCCTGAAGACGTCCTTTGGAATATACATAGTATTTTCCGTGCATTTTTTGTTCATCGAATTCCAGATACATTGCCTTTTCGTGCTGTACCTGTTTTGCTCTGAGAATTGTAACTTTTTCAGGATCGAGCTCTTTCTTGAACGTGAGACGGTAAACGCGCCCTCTTCCCTCGGAAGAAATCTTATCCGCCACCACATTCCCCTCTTCTATCACTTCATTGTTGGTAATGTAGTCGGGATCGATGGTGTAATATCCGTCAGGCGTTCCCGCAACTCGTTCCAGTGTCAGCATATTTCCTTCGATATATCCCTCCTCGATCAACTGTCCCGGAGTTTCATATGTCTTTACGACCCTGCCTTTCTGATTGACGATCTCCGCCTTATACATCGGTCGGATCGTCTGACCGGCTGTCATGACGCCTTCATCTTCCTTTCGGAAAGTTCCGTAAACAAAATCATCTCTTATGAAACCGATCGGTTTGATGTATGCCTCTCCTTCAGCAGTAACCTTAAATGATTTTCCGTTGATAAAGTTTTTCACAATAATATTCCTGGACTCGTTCAGCTTTCCGCCAATCTCCTGATATGCAAGGAGATGTCCGTCTGAAGACATGACATACTGACCTTCATCCAGCCCGTGAACGAGAACTTCTCGTGTATCTTCTTCCATGTCTACACAGTAGAGCGTTCCACTCATCATGACATACATCTTGGCATCTTTTCTGCTGTAGTAGACCTGTTTTCCAAGATCCTCTTTCATCACATCGTAGCCTTTTGTCGTCGGGACAAATACCTTTTCTTCCATGGTATTGCTCTCCGGTGTGTACTCGTAAACTACGACTCCCACACTTCCTTCGTGTGCTCCCCTGTTCATATAACCTGATACGGTGAAAATGATACCATCTTCTTCGATGGAAATAATATCGATTTTATGTCTGTCAAAGTGATGACGTTCGTCCATGCTCTCTGTGCCGGAGAAACTGAACAAGCAGACGAGCTGTTCTGTTTCTTTGTCGAAATACCATAATTCATTGTTTTGAATGAAGCAGACGCGCTTTCCGTCTTTGTCTGTCCTGAATTCAGGCTGGTCTGACGCAATTCCTGTAGTGATACCTTTTTCAGTGATTTCCTGCGGATTGCCGTCAAAAAACTGATTTGTAGTACGTTCATAGTCAAGAATATAGGCTTTATCCTGCCATATTCTCACCTTAAAATATTCTTTTACCGTATATACAGCATCTTCATTTTTCTTGTCACCTTGTAATTTTACACGGTAGGAAAGAAGAACAGAAGTATAAGTCGTATTACTTTCTTTAATCTCCCAGATAATATCATTCAGAACAATCGGTTCTAGACTTCCCCACATAACATTATCGAGATCCGATCCGATAGTCACTTTTCCGTAACCGGAATTGTCCGCATCGGGGGAAGCCTCCAAATGACCTGCAATCATTTCTCTGTCCTGATTATTAATGGCCGCCTCGTGAAATTTTCCTACATAATCGAGACATTTTTCATAGTTGGTGTCTCCTGCCGATTCAATTCTTGTATAATAGTTTACTTTCTGATTCTGCAGTTTAAGTGTAATCTTCAGCACTCTTTCCTGCATCAGAATCGAATCTTTGAACCTTAGGACTTCTGTCTTTTCAGGCTTCTCGATCTTCTCTGTCTGCAAACACTCTTCTCCGTCAAGTGTATATACACTGTATTCCAGCGAATCAACGGCGAGCTCATGCTTATCCAGATTGATCTCCAGCTTATTCCCTGAGACCGGAGTGATGGTGTCCCTCATGGAGGTGATCTCCATCTCATTTGTATATCCCGCAAGAGGATTGATCTCTCTATCTCCTGAAATAAAAGAAATTCTAGGCAGGACAGCCACTCCCATATCCACATTCATATCCGGATTTTTACTGTTCATAAGATAGCTGAAACAAGTCAGCGCAGCAATAAAAACTGCCAGCAGTATTCCGACACGAACTGCTATTTTCTTGATCATATTTTATAATCCCCTTTTCCACGATGTCGTTTACTTTAATAATTCCCCAAGTGTAGGTCTGATATGAAGCATTTCCTCACATGCTCTGATTGCCTCGTCGTTTTGGCCTTTCTTTCCTGTATACACTGCTCTGATCAGAATATTCTTCGGTGTATGTTCCATATCAATGAACTCCAATATCTGCGTATCGTAACCTTCCCTCTTAAGGTACTCTGCTCTCATGGCATCTGTCACAAGGGCTGCCATTCTCTCTTTGATCAGTCCGTAAGAGAAAATCGTGTCCAAAGTATCGTTATGGATCTGTTCATTTACCTCGTGCTGACAGCACGGAACAGAAAGAATTACTTTCGCATTCCAGCCCACTGCCTTTGCCAGAGCAAAATCTGTCGCCGTGTTGCAGGCATGAAGTGTGACCACCATATCCACTTCGTCCACTCCTGTATAGTCTGCAATATTTCCTTCCAGAAATCTCAGCTTCTCGTATCCGTATTTTTCAGCCAGTTTATTACAGTTGTTGATGACCTCTGTCTTCAGGTCCAGACCGATGATACGGATATCGTATTTCTTCAGTTCGTGAAGATAATAGTACATTGCAAATGTGAGATAAGATTTCCCGCATCCGAAATCCAGGATCGTCACTTCTCTATCCTTAGGAAGCTGTGGCAGAATATCCTCGATGAACTCCAGAAAACGATTGATCTGACGGAACTTGTCCATCTTTGTCCTGACGATCTCCCCGCTCTGTGTCATAACACCTAAATCCTGAAGAAACGGAACTTTTCTTCCCTCCTCAAGGATGTAATTCTTTGCGCGGTTGTGAGATCTGTCAATCTCTTTTACACAGCCTGTCTGTTTCTTTCTCGAGATAGTCATCTTGCCTTTTTTGCTCACCATGACCTGCACCTTTTCCTGTCTTGTCTCCATCTGGAGCTGACGAAAATGCTGCATCTGTTCCTGAATATATTTTATGGCCTCTTCCGCCTTCAAATTGTGGTGGAAAGCCTGATTATTTCTAAATTCTTCACATTGGAAAAGAAGTTCCCCCTTCTTCTCCACCGGGCGGATCTTAATCTTTACTGTTCCGCTCTTTTCTCTTGCTCCGCTGATTGTTGCGGATATGAAATCTATATTTAAATCCAGTTCAAGAATTTTTTGTAAATCTTCCATTCTCTACTCCTCTTCTTCGCGTTGTCATTCATTTAACAGATATATTGTAAAGCGAAAATAATGGAAACGCAAGGGGATTTCTAAACAGAAAAACCGGAACTTGTGTCCGGTTTTTCAGCATTTTCTATTCTTCAGTTTTAGTAAAACAAAGTTCCACTTTAAACAGATCTCCGTCCAGATGAAGATTCATAGTTCCACCCTGTAATTCTGTCAGACTTCGGGCTATGGAAAGTCCAAGTCCGCTTCCCTGTGTGGTTCTGGAATCGTCTCCCCTGATAAATCGTTCCGTCAGTTCATCCGGCGAAATGTTGAGCTCCTGCTCGGAGATATTCTTGATGATGAAATAACTTCTCTGCCCCTGTGTCTTGATATCCACATAAACCCTGGTTCCCGCAAGTGCATATTTTGCCGCATTTACAAGAAGGTTGGATAATACTCTCCACATTCTTCGTCCGTCGGCATAAATGACCACCGGCTCCTCCGGAATATTCAGCACCAGGTGCAGATTTCTTTCCGCAAATTTATCTTCCAGCTCCGCACAGGCCTGCTGAACCAATTCTCCCAGATTGAGATTGATCATTTCCAGTTTCACATTTCCGCTGCTGAGCTTGGAGGCCTCCACAACGTCCTCTGTCAGAATCTTCAGTCTCTGAGATTTTTCATCCAGAACATCCAGATATCCCTGAACTTTCGGATCGTCAAAATTCTCCATTTTCAGAAGTCCGATATAGTTGATGATCGATGTGAGCGGTGTCTTGATATCGTGTGATACGTTTGTGATAAGATCCGTCTTCATCCTCTCATTTTTCATGCTTTCCTGAAGTGCCTTGTCCAGACCGTCTCCAATCTGGTTGATACTCTGCGCGATCTCCAGCTGTTCTCCTGACAGACCGCCTGTCGGAATCTGGTAATCCATCTTGCCGTTTGCTATGGAGATCACACCTTTTTTCAGTTTCTGTATATTGATGGCCGATCTGATCATAAAGACGCACAGAATGACGTCAACGCACAAAATACAAATCTGTATAAATACGACGTCCAGCACAAATCCCAGCCAGTGGAGAATGATCAGTAGCACAAAAATACTCACGACTTTTTTGAGGGCACTGACATGTTCCAGACTCATCTTCACTGTATCAGTCAGAAACCTTAAAATACTGTTGCTCCACACAGTACCTGCCTTGATTCTTCGCACCATACCCAGCCAGAATACCATCGCGATCGTCGCAATTCCGGCGGCTGCCATTATGATAACAAGACATGCCTGTGTAACAGTGGTGGTAACACCTATTTCCCAATGGAAATGATAAAATGTCAACGCATAATATACCGCCGTACTTCCTGCAGCAAGCATCACGGCAATAAATATTTCCGTACAGACTCTGTCGAACCAGAACAGACTGATTCCGTCTTTCGCATTCGATCTACCTGCAATCATAGTCAGAATCACAAATCCTAAAAGTGCCAGAACTCCCATGACAGTTCCCAGCACAAACGTTTTTCTCATGATCGGCTGCCACTGATTATACTGCTCCGCCCTTCCGTAAAAATTATCCTGAATCGGAAATTCTGTATCGATGGCATATGCGAAAACATAGTCATTCATATTTGGAACAAACTGTTTGATCTGCTTTTCCCAGCGCTCTGCCGAGATTCCCATATTTGATTCAAAATTTACACGTTTCGGAGTAATGATCGCGTATTTTTCCTGTTTGCGGATCCACTTCAGTCCTGAATCAATATCTTTATTCAGGACTTCCCTATTGGTATAAATCTTGTTCGTCTTCATGTTCTTGATAAGAAAAACGGCATTTGTATCGCCCTCGTCCCACTCCTGTTCCAGCTGCACATACTGTTGATAATCCTGTTCCAGTGTGTGGACAGAATATTCCAAATCTGACATGAGTGTGGAAAGTTCTCCGTTATATCTCGAATCGGTATTTACCAGATCGATCAGTCTGTTGTACCCTTTCGGCGGACAATACTGATAGACATAGTATCCGTCATAATCCCAGCTTCTTTCATAGATAAGATTGTCCTCTGAATCATAGATCTTTGATGTTCCAAGAGGATCATCCTCATACATCCGGAATTCACCGCTTTGCAGATAAGCACCAAATTCTTCCTGTGTATAATAATGAAAACTTCCATCCTCTCTCTGACAGACACGAATCATATCCTTATCTTCTGTCTGGAGATTGATATGGTCGTTCCAGGCAAGGAGATCTCCCAGTCTGTATGAAACGCCACTGTTGTTCTCTCCCGATATGGTCCCCTTCTCTACCAGCTCTTTGATATCAACAAGTTTTTCTTCATTTAATTTACCTTCTGTCTTCAGCTTGTCTGACCGAAAAGCCGCATCTGTGACAAATCCCGAGAAATTCAGAAAATCTGTTTTAAATGTGGATGAATCCTGATATTTTGATCCTGGTTTCTCCAGTACCACATCCATCCTGGTATCTCCCTGCCACAGCAGAAGAATCCATCCGATACAGAGGGCACTGATGATAATAAAAATATACTCTGCAACAATAAGCAAACCCTTAAATGCTGCACTATGATACCATTTCTTCATATCTTCTCCTTATATTTTATCTACTTTATATCCAAGTCCCCATACAACTTTCAGATATCTCGGATCTTTCGGATCTATCTCAATCTTTTCTCTGATATGACGGATATGAACAGCCACTGTGTTGTCCGCTCCGATTGCCTCTTCATTCCATATATTTTCATAAATCTGAGAGATGGAAAATACTTTCCCCGGATTTTTTACGAGAAGTAAAAGAATGTTGTACTCAATCGGTGTAAGTTTTACCGGCTCTCCATCCACAGTCACTTCCTTTAAATCGTCCTGTATCACCAGTCCGCCTGTCTTATACACATTTTTCTTCTGATCCGCCGTGCTTCCCAGCTGTGTATATCTTCGAAGCTGTGATTTTACGCGGGCCACAAGTTCCAGCGGGTTAAACGGTTTTGTGATATAATCGTCCGCTCCTACATTTAATCCGAGGATCTTGTCCGTATCCTCTGATTTTGCCGACAAAATGATGATCGGGATCGAATGTTCCTCTCTGATCTTAATCGTCGCCCTGATCCCGTCCAGCTGCGGCATCATAATATCTATAAGAAGAAGATCAACCTTCTCCTTCGCTAAAACCTCAAGTGCTTCCACTCCGTTGTAAGCCTTCAGGATCTGATATCCTTCCTGGCTTAAATATATCTCTATCGCTTCAACGATCTCTCTATCGTCATCACATACTAATATTTTTTCCATGGCAAACGCCTCCTTTATACACTACAAGAGTAACATATCTTTTTTAAGGATGTAATACATATTTTCTTAAGAAGTGTTTAAGAAATTTTCGATTTCTTTTATAAAATACTCATATTTTAGACACATTTCCTCTGTATACTGTCAATTAGATAGTTGAGAAACAACTATTACCCCCCTCACAAAGTAACATGACCGGAGAAATCCGTAAAGTGTGCTTTACTCTCATTCCTTTAGATAACTATAACAACTAAAAAACTATACACTGAAAAGTGTATAGTTTTTTGTGTCTGTTTCTGCCCGTCTGCCTTATTCCACGACATATTATAGTATACTTTCCCGGCATATGTTAAAATATCAGTATCATTATATAAGGAGGTACTTAGATATGAAATATCATTTATTAATGGTCATGCTGTGTTCTATCCTGCTCTTTGGTGGTTGCGGACAAAAATCGATCGAAACTGAAAATAACTCCGATAATACTCCCTCTGTAACCGAACAGTCTGATAAAGATGCGACTGACATCGATGAAGATACCACGGACATCGGAAAAGATCCTGTCAATCTTAAGATCTACGGTCTCGATGAAAATGCAGAAAATCTTGTCACCGATGACATAGAACTTGAAACACTCGATGAACAGACAATCTGGAAAGCGCTTCAGGACAATGGTAAAATCTCTGCAGAAAGTACTCTTCTGGAATTTTCGAAAGACGAAAAGACGAAAACCTTGTATCTGGATGTGGATCATAATTTTGGTGACCGGCTGAGAAGTTTTGGAACTTCTGGAGAAAACAGTATGATGATTTCCGTGGTCAACACTTATCTGGATGCCTATGAGTGCGAACGTTTAAAGATTACAGAAGAAGGAGATATCCTTGTCAGTGGTCATGCAGAATACACCGGATATCTTCAGAAGATCACACCTTAAACTGTGACGGTAAAAGAGTGAGAGACTGATTTTGAGATCATCGGGTACTTTGATCGATTTACCCAAAAAACGGGGCATATTATGGTGATATTTATATTTCCTTAATTAGTTGTTAATATTTTTTCGATTTCTTTTATAATCTCATCATACTTTGGACACATTTTCTGCGTATACTATAAATCAAGATAGTTGATAAACAACTATCTCCCCCCCTCATAAAGTAGCGCAATCGGGGAAACCCGATTGTCGCGCTTTACTCTCATTCCTTTAGATAACTATAACAAAAAACCCGTTAACCCCCGGTTAACGGGTTTTCTGTGTTATATACGGAAAAACTTCAGACAATACACAAAAGGCTGTGCACCCTTGTATTTTATACATGAGTGTACAGCCTTTATTTTTATGATCTTTTCTCTAAAGTTTTTCATTCATCCATTCCAGAATGTCTTCGTAAACAGTCTTCCTGTCCGTCTCATTCAGGATTTCATGGCGGTCGTTCGGATAAAGCTTCATTTTCACATCTTTCATACCGTATTCCAGATACATGTTGTAAACCTGCTCAACGCCTTTTCCAAAGTTTCCTACCGGGTCATCTTCTCCCGACACCATAAAGATCGGGAAGGACTGATCCAGTCTCCTGAGATTCTCTTTATTCTGAACAAACTGCATTCCACGGAACATCTGATTGTATGCACTGACCGTGAAACAGAATCCTGTCCAAGGATGTGAAATATAGTCGTCAACGATCTTTTCGTCTTTTGTGAGCCAGTCGTTCGGTGTTCTGGCAGGCTCAAATTTCTTGTTGTAACCTCCGAAAGCCATATTATCCATCAGTTTACTTCTGTAGAACCATCCGCGGAACATGGAAATTACACGGCACACTGCCCTTCCCGCCGCCAGCACGACGGCCGGCTGCATTCCGGTTCCCATGATGACTGCTCCCTGAAGACCTTTCCCGTATAACTCGATATACTGTCTCGTCAGGAAAGAGCCCATGCTGTGACCAAGAATAAAATACGGAAGTTCCGGATATTTCTCCTGTGTCAGTTTTCTGAGCTGATGAATATCTCCAATCACATATTCATTTCCCATTTTACTGTCAAAGTATCCTCTGTGCTTTTCATCGATCACGGACGAACCGTGTCCCAGGTGATCATTTCCCACGACAACATATCCGTGTTCTGTGAGGAAACGGGCGAAATCGTCGTATCGGTCGATATATTCCACCATACCGTGACAGAGCTGGAGGATTGCTTTCTTTTCTCCCTCCGGACTCCACTCGACAGCGTGGATGGATGTCTGTCCATCTTTCGATGGAAATGTAAATTCATTTTTCATATAACTTCCCTGCCTTTCTTATGGACAGTTTAGCGGTCGTGTATCTCTACATAGTCTCTGTAAGGAGCCAGCGGTTTATACGCCGGTCTGATGATCTTGTCTACATTCTTCAACTCTTCGAGACGATGTGCGCTCCAGCCGACGATACGGGCTGTCGCAAAGATCGGTGTGTAAAGTTTCTCAGGAATTCCCAGCATACTGTAAACCAGTCCACTGTAGAAGTCCACGTTTGCATTTACACCCTTGTACATCTTTCTCTTGCGTGCAATGATCTCCGGAGCCATATTCTCTACCTTTTCATAGAGCGCATATTCTTTTTCACAGTGCTTCTCTACGGCCAGCTTCTTGACGAAGCTCTTGAAAATCTCCGCACGTGGATCCGAAACAGAGTAGATCGCGTGACCCATTCCGTAGATCAGACCTTTTTTATCAAATTTTTCTTTATTTAAAAGTCCCAGCAGATACTCTTCTACTTCTTCATCATCTGTCCAGTCTTTTACTTCTGTCATCATATCTTTGAACATCTGGGTAACCTTGATATTCGCACCACCGTGTTTCGGTCCTTTTAAGGATGCCATGGCTGCGGCGATGGTTGAATATGTGTCTGTTCCCGAAGATGTCACCACGTGAGTCGTGAAAGTTGAGTTGTCACCTCCACCGTGATCCATATGCAGTACCAGCGCCATATCAAGGATCTTGGCTTCCAGTTCTGTATACTGTCTGTCTTCTCTCAACATCATGAGGATATTCTCTGCAACGGATTTATTCGGATCCGGAGCATAGATAAAGAGGTCCTCTCCTCTGCGGTAATTGTAAGCATGGTAACCGTAAACCATCAACATAGGGAACTGACTGATCAGATTCAGACATTGTCTTAATACGTTCGGTATGCTTGTGTCGTCTGCTTTTTCATCGTAAGTATAGAGACTTAAGATGGATCTTGAAAGACTGTTCATCATATCGTTGCTCGGCGATTTCATGATAACGTCTCTTACAAATGTAGGAGGGAGTGTACGTCTCTCCGTTAGCGTCTCATGGAAATCTTCCAGCTGTTTTTCTGTAGGGAGTTCTCCGAACAGGAGAAGATACGAAATTTCTTCATAGCCTGCATGACCTTCTTTTAAGAAACCTCTTACCAGATCTTTAATATTGTAGCCGCGGTAGTAGAGACTTCCCGCACACGGAACCTCTTTTCCGTCCTCGATCTTGGTCGCACAGACATCGGAAATATTTGTGAGTCCTGCAAGAACTCCTTTTCCGTTCACATCTCTAAGACCTCTCTTTACCTCCAGCTTACTGTAAAGTTCTTTGTCGATTTCATTGTTTTTCTCTGTCAGATCAGCAAGTTCTTTAATCTTCGGTGTTATATCGAACAGTACTTTGTCTAAATCTTTTCCTACGGTTGTCATACGGATTACCCCTTTCATTGTTGAGTCTGATTCTGTTGATGCTTCGATTCAGTGTTTTATAAACTGTTCCCCCTCAGTTCTGTGATGATATTGGTAAGTTTTGCAAACTCTTCCAGTGTCAGCACTTCACCTCTAATGTCCATTCCTCTGCCCAGACGTTCGATTGCCTCGGCGATAATCTCCTTCGATATGTCAAGTTCCGATGAGTTCTTGAGTCCGTTAGCCAGAGTCTTACGTCTCTGATTAAATGAAGCTCTGATCACGCGGAACATGAGTTTTTCATCTTTTACCTTTACAGGCGGTTCCTGATATCTTGTCAGTCTTATGACTGCCGAACCTACAGAAGGTCTCGGCATAAAGCAGTTCGGCGGAACATTTGCCACGATGTACGGTTCTGCATAATACTGAACCGCCAGTGATAATGCGCCATAATCCTTTGTTCCCGGTCCTACCTGCATACGGTCGGCCACTTCTTTCTGTACCATGACTGTGATACTTTCCAGTGGAACCTGTTTTTCAAAAAGTCCCATAATGATCGGTGTCGTGATATAGTACGGAAGATTTGCCACTACCTTGATCGGTTTCCCGTTGTTTCTTTCTTTTGCTATCGATGCGATATCGACTTTCAGAATATCTTCGTTGATGACGGATACATTTTCATAGTCACCTAAGGTATCCTGAAGAATCGGTATAAGATTCTTATCGATCTCCACTGCGATGACTTCTCTTGCGGCACATGCAAGATACTGGGTCATCGTTCCGATTCCCGGTCCGATCTCAAGTACCAGATCATCCTTTGTAATATCCGCCGCGCTGATGATCTTGTCCAGCACGTGTGTGTCTATAAGGAAATTCTGTCCGAATTTCTTCTGAAAATTAAATTTGTATTTTTGCAGAACTTCGATGGTATTCTGCGGATTTCCCAATGTTGGCTGCTTCACCTGTTTCTCCTTTACTCTCGTTCTCTATAAATTATAAAATTCTTTTGCATTCTTCTCTGTCTGAGCGATGACTTCTTCTTCCGTGACACCCTTGAGTGCCGCGATCTCCTGT
>SAMEA104404100__coassemble_1220_pt1 | contig 24112 bp, 18 predicted proteins | sample SAMEA104404100__metabat2_low_PE_078 | metagenome-assembled genome bin SAMEA104404100 (sample SAMEA104404100) | Balaenoptera acutorostrata
CCGCAACACGTAAATAAAGAGGAATATCTATATCCACAACAGGAGCGCCTATTCTGGCGATGCCGTCACATTTACCTGAGCAAAGTACTTTTTGAACAGAGATTCGTATCTCTTTCAGAAGCTCATCGGATAAATGAAGATTAAGATAAGTAGAAATAATATTGCTATCAGAAAAATCGAAAATAAATTTGGTGTTGTTATTTCGGTAAATGGAAATCTGTTGGTCAATGACAGAAACTTTATCTCCGATTTCTATATCTAATGAATTGAATTTTTTCGAAGAAAGACTAGATATCATACTGAGTGGAGAGACAGGTGACCCTGCACATTGTATGGCGATTAATTGAGAATTGAATAAAATATTTATAGTTTTCCTATAAACAGAATGTATTATACCGTTTTTTGACTGATTTAATATATTTTGCACGAAAGTCGTAGATTTCGTTATTTGGATAATCACGATAAAAAATCCTCCTATATTATTTAAAGAATGCAACAATCATACCATAAAATAGTGAAAAAGCAAAGAGCGGTTAGTATATACTGACAATAAAAAGTGATAAAAAATAATGTCAATGGTAAAAATGGATAAAAAATATCTCTATTTCTCTAAAAAATGGTATTGCAGTAAATCGCTCTAAAACCTATAATATGAGTATATTATGATATATTATAATATATATTATATTATGAAATATGATTAAACAGCGCAAAAAGAAAAGATAAGGAGTGGTATTAACATGTATGATTTGTTGATTAAAAATGGACAGCTTGTAACACCTGATAGAATTTACAAGGCAGATATTGCCATCACAGATGGAAAATATGCAGCATTTGTTAATCCAGGAACAGAAGTTGAAGCTAAAGAAGTAATCGATGCTAAAGGAAATTATGTATTCCCAGGAATTATTGACTGCCACGCACACTTAAATGAACCAGGATTTGAATATCGTGAAGATTTCGAAACAGGATCACGCGCAGCAGCTGTAGCCGGATGTACAACATTGATCGATATGCCATTAAATAATGATCCTTCCCTGATGAACAAAGATGTTTTCGACCTGAAATATGGAAAGATCAGTAAACATGCTGTTGTTGACTACGCTCTTTGGGGTGGCATTGTAGGTGACTATAATGATGAACCAGGATCTGTAAAGAACAACATGAACGATCTTGTTGAACTTCACAAATGTGGAGTAGCAGCTTTCAAAGGATTCACATGTCCTAACGGTGATCTTTTCCCAACAGTTAACATGGGAAATGTAAGAAAAGCTCTTGAAATTCTTAAACCTTACAATGCTCTTTGCGGATTCCACTGTGAAGAATTTGGACAGGTTCTTGAACGTGAAAAAGAAGCAAAAGCTAAAGAAGGAAGAACAAACGAAGAAAAAATTCGTGATTTCCTTGATTCACATGATGTATGGACAGAATACGTTGCAACTAAGAATGTAATTGATATGGCTAGAGCTACAGGTGGCCGTGTGCACATCTGTCATGTAAGTCATCCAATGGTTGCTCAGGTTGTTAAAGATGCTCAGCATGAAGGACTGCCAATCACAGCAGAAACATGTCCACATTATCTTGGATTTACAGAAGATTTCGTATTTGAAAAAGGTGCACCAGCAAAATGTACACCTCCAATGAGAAAAAAAGAAGATATGGAAAAATTATGGGATTATGTTCTTGATGGAACATTATCTTGCGTTGGTAGTGACCATTCACCAGCAGCTGATGAAGAAAAAGACAATGCTACAAAAGATATCTGGCATGCATGGGGCGGATTAAATGCTATTCAGTTCTTCCTTCCAATGATGTTCGATATGGTTGTACACAAAAAAGGATACAGCCCAAGTCTTATCGCTAAGGTTATGGACTACAACCCTGCAAAAGTATTTGGATTATACGGACGCAAAGGAGCTTTCGAACTTGGATTTGACGGTGACGTTGTTATCGTTGACCCAGAAAAAGCTTGGAAATGTAAACAGGAAGAACTTCTCACAAAAGGTCATGTATCATGTTTTGATGGCTTAGAAGGAAAAGGAACTCCTGTATGCACAATCATCAGAGGTAAAGTTGTAGCAGCTGATGGAATGTACAAAGAAGATGCCATTGGATATGGCGAATATATTACTCCTGTAAAATAGGAAAACAAGAGTAGAGGAGAAAAACAATGGGAGATACTAACAAAGAAGTAAAAAAAGAAGCTAGTTCACTGGCTCCAATTGAAGAAAAAGATCGTATTATGAGCTGGGGCTCTAATACAATGTTATGGCTTGGTGGATGTATTTCAATCGGAACACTTACAATGGGCTCAGCTCAGCTTGACAAAGGATTAAACCTTTTACAGGTATTCCTTGCAGTACTTATAGGATCAGGTATCCTTGTAGTAGGAATTTGTCTTAATGACCAGTTCAGTTATAAAACAGGTGCTCCATACACAGTTCAGTTAAAGAGCGCTTTCGGTACTAAAGGTAACATTGTACCAGTTATGATTCGAGGATTGCCTGCTATCGTATGGTATGGTTTCCAGACATGGCTTGGAGGAGCTGCTATCAATAATATTTCAAAAGCAATTTTTGGATATGATAATGTAGTTCTTTTCTTCCTGTTATTCCAGTTAATTCAGATTTTATTATCTATTAAAGGATTCCAGGGAGCTAAATGGGTTGGAAATATCGGTGGATGTGTTATCGTTCTCGCTATGTTCTACATGCTTTATGTATGTGTAACACAGTATGGCGATGTTATTTCTACAAACCTTATGAACAAAGAAGGAACATGGGGCATGCCATTTATCGCAGCTATCATCGCTTTCTTCGGAAACAGTACAACAGTTATGTTAAATGCCGGGGACTACTCTCGTGAAGTTAAACCTGGATATTCAACAGTAAAACGTGGAGCATCATACTTCTGCGCTATGGTACCTGCAACAGTTATGCTTGGTATCATCGGAGCTATGGCTTCAACAGCAACAGGAATCGCTAACCCAATCAACGCTTTCGCGGTAATGGTAGATAGCAAAGTTGTTCTTGTTGTAACATTAGGATTTATTATTTTCGCACAGTTATCTACTAACCTTGCAAGTAACGTAATCCCACCTGCATATGCATTCATGGATGCATTCAAGATGAAACATAAGACAGCAGTTATCCTTGTTGGTATCCTTGCAGTATGTACATGCCCATGGATTCTTACAAACGATAGCTCAGCAGCCGGACTTGACCTTTTCGTTAAGATCTATACAGCATTCTTTGGACCAATCTTTGCTGTACTGATCACAGACTACTTTATCCTTCATAGAAAACATGTTGATAAAGCAGCTTTAGCAGATCTTTACGACGAAAACGGAGATCACTCTGGTGTTAACTGGGCAGCTATCATCGCTATCATCGTTGGTGCGATCATCGGTCTTGTTAACGTAGATATTTCGTTCTTCACAGCTACAATCCCAACAGGATTAGTATTCTACTTCTGCATGAAGAAGATGCCATCTTGTGCAAGATTTAGAAAGGGAACAATTTTAGACAAATAATTCATAAGTAATATGATAATAGAGGAGGAAAAATTCCGATGTTATATGATGTATTAGTAAAAAATGGAAAAATTGTCACAGCAGAAGCTGTAACAGAAGGAAACATTGCTGTTAAAGACGGTAAAATCGCAGCTGTACTTTCAGCAGGCGTTGAACCTGAAGCAGCAAAAGTTATCGATGCAAAAGGAAACTATGTATTCCCAGGAGCAATCGATACACATGCACACTTAAATGACCCAGGTTATGAATGGCGTGAAGATTATGAACACGGAACAGCAGCTGCAGCAGTTGGCGGATATACAACTATTATCGATATGCCTTTACAGAATGAACCTGCTATGACAAATGCAGAATTATTCGATATTAAAGACAAAAAAGTTGGCCCTAACTCATTTGTAGACTACTGCTTCTGGGGTGGATTAATCCCAACAAACTTTGACGATCTTGAAGGACTTGATGAAAAAGGTGTTGTAGCTTTCAAATCTTTCATCGGACCAGTTTCACCGGACTATAGCTCATTAAGCTATGGACAGGCATATGAAGCAATGCAGATCATCCAGAAATTTGGCGGACGTGCAGGTTTCCATTGCGAAGACTTCTCTACAATCAAATGGCAGGAAGCACGTATGAAAAAAGAAGGCAGACTTGACTGGGAAGGATTCCTTGAATCAAGACCTGTTGTTGCTGAAATGCTTGCAACAGTAGATATCATCGAAATTGCAAAAGCAACAGGATGCAAAGCTCATATCTGCCACGTAAGTAGCCCGGATGTAGCTCAGAGAATCAAAGAAGCTCAGCAGGAAGGCTATGACATCACAGCTGAAACATGCTCACATTACTTAAGCATGACAGATGAAGATGTTATCAAAAACGGTGCATTATTCAAATGCGCTCCTCCGCTTCGTTCACAGGAAGAAGTTGACAGACTTTGGACATATGTAGAAGACGGAACATTCAGCGGTATCGCAAGTGACCACTCACCATGCACATACGACGAAAAATTCAATGAAATTCTTGGAAACAAGATTGAAAATGTATTTGACGTTTGGGGCGGAATCAGTGGTATCCAGAGCGGTTTCCAGGTATCTTTCAATGAAGGATGCGTTAAACGTAATATCAGTCCTTGCGTTCTTGCAAACGCTATGGCTAAACAGCCTGCAAAAGCATTTGGAATTTACGGAAGAAAGGGAGATATCAAACCAGGATTTGATGCTGACCTTCTTATCGTTGATCCAGAAAAAGAATGGGAAATCACAAGTGATTCACTCTTGTATGTAAACAAGATTTCTGCATTCGTAGGAATGAAAGGTAAAGGACTTCCGGTTTGCACAATGATCCGTGGACAGGTTGTTGCAGAAGACGGAAAGATCACAGCAGAAAAAGGCTGTGGAACTCTTATTACTAAATTAAAATAATTTTATAAGTACAAGAGATTTATGGAGGGAAAAACAATGGGTATGGTTGAAAACCAAAATCTGAATCCAGAACTCGTAAAAAATGTAGATGCTGACTTACAGCCTACTAAACAGAGAATCATGGATCCGCTGTCATACGCAGCCAGCTTTATGGGTGGTTGTGTATCAATCGGTACATTCTCAATGGGAGCAGGACTTATCGGAGTTCTGACAGTACCACAGGCAATTCTTGCTATGGTAATTGGATGCCTTGTTATTGCAATTGCACTTGTTATTATCGGACAGTGCGGACACAAATATGGTATTCCTTTTACAGTACAGTTACGAAGCAGTTTCGGTACAACAGGTGTTAAAGTTCCTGGACTTTTAAGAGGTGTTCCTGCTATTATCTGGTTCGGTTTCCAGAGCTGGGTAGGAGCTGGTGCTATTAACAGTTGCTTAAAAATCCTTTTTGGAATCGATCATCTTCCGATCGTTTATGTATTATTCACAATGCTTCAGGTTGCACTTGCAATCAAAGGATTTGAAGGAATCAAATGGATGGAAAACATTTCATGCGTATTCATCATCGGTATCCTTATCTACATGCTTTATGTAGTTAAAACACAGTTCGCTGTAGAAATCGGTGATGCATTCAGCCACGTAAAAGGAACATGGGGAATGCCATTCTGGGCAGCAACTACATCATTCCTTGGAATTTACTCTACAATGATCATCAATGCTTCTGACTACTCTCGTAACGTTCAGAAAAAAGTTGGTCCTGTATTTACAGGTAGCATCTACACAGTAGCTATCCTTCCTGTAACATTATTCATGGGACTTATCGGACTTCTTGTTACAGCAGCTACAGGAAACAGTGACCCGGTAGTAGTATTCTCAACAACAATGGGAAGCAAATTCCTTACAGTAGTTACTCTTCTGTTCATCGCATTTGCTCAGGTTACAACAAACGTATTAAACAATATCGTTCCACCTGCTTATGTATTAATGGAATCATTCCATGTTAAATGGTCTTGGAGTACAGTAATCGTTGGTATCCTTTCAGTTTGCTGTATGCCATGGAAATTGGTTACACCAGAATCTGCATCAGGACTTGCATTCTTTACACAGTTCTATTCAGCATTCCTCGGACCAATCTTCGCAGTTATGGCTGTAGACTACTTCATTCTTCGTAAACAGAAACTTGACATCAACGATATGTATGACAAACAGGGACACTTCAAAGGAATCAACTGGGCAGCAATTATCGCTATCGTATTTGGTTCAATCTGTTCACTTCTTATCGTAGATATTTCATGGTATGTCAGCCTTATCCCAACAGGATTAGCTTACTACTTCCTTATGAAGACTATGAAAGGTGCTAAATCATTCCGTCACGGAACAATCTTTGACGAAAACTAATGTAAGATTAAAAGGAGAGATAAGTTTTTATCTCTCCTTTTTAAAACAAAAAAACGAGCTCTTTTGAGCTCGTTTTTGGCTTATTTATAATTAATTCATACGTGCCTGAGAATTGACTACTGTCAGATTATCAAGAAAATGAACGGATGCATCGAGAAGCTGTGCTGTAACCGCAGAAGTATGATCACGGTCAAAATCATGTACATCACCGGAGGCTATAAAACGCTGAGCAGAGTATTTATTACAAAGCTCAATAGATTCTGAATATGGAACATCCGTGTCGCCCGTGCTGTGCGCACAGAAGATTGGACATGGCATTTTATCACAGAGACGAAGAGTATAATCGACAAAGAAGAATTTTAATCTTCCCTCATACATCAGGTCAAGCCATTTACCTGTCTGTCTTGCGTAAACATAAACGCTGTAATGTCTGTCCAGATCACCGTTTGCATGAACTTCAGAAGGAACTCCGGCAAGACATGATTCAGGAATAGCAGGAAGTTTTGTGTAATAGTTACTAGGTGTGTTAAACCAGCTGTCGCAGAGGAAACCATAACCGTAATAAGAAAGGATTCCCAAAGGTTTAACATCGAAACAATTCTTTGATGCGGCAAGAAGACAAAGGTAAGCGCCGGATGAACGTCCCCACAGGAAATATGGAAGATCGAGGCCGGCAAGTTCCTGCAGATCATTTTTATAATTTGCAATAGATGAACAGACATCATCAATAATAGTGTCGAGTTTAACTGCAGGAGCCAGTGGATAATCATATGCTAAGATGGCATAGCCTGCGTTTGTGAGTGTCTCAAGATGTGTTTCCGGAATATCACAGCGATTTCCGTATAAAAGTCCTCCGCCGTGGAAATAAATAATGCAGGCTTTAGGTGTTCCTTCGGACTGCATGTATAAAGTAACATATTTAGTAAACGCGCTGTTGCCGAGTTTGAGATCTTTTTGTATATACATAGTAAAACTCCTTTGATAAATATTACATATAATTAGTGATATTTGTTAAAAAGCAAACATCACTTTTCTAAGTATAGCACAAAACTCGGAATAGAGAAGGAAATTAATAAATGAAATAGATAAAAAATATTATCGTATTTGTCTAAAATGTCTATTGTATTATTCATTTATAGTTGTCATAATTAAGTAAAGAGACTGTTTAATCATATATAAAATATTAAGTAAAAGTGAGGGATTTTGAAAATGAGTTATTTAAATAACCAGATAGGCTACAGAGACGAACTTCTTTCTACAAGATCAGTAATTAAAAAAGAAAACTATGTTGTTCTTGAACCGGACGGACTTGTAAAAAACAGCATTCCAGGATACGTTAACTGTGACGTAACAATCCTTGGATCACCAGCAATGGGAGCAACTTTTGCTGACTACCTTATTACTGCTCATGAAGGCGGAAAAAATGAAAAATTTGGTGGTGAAGGTCTGGAATCTTTCCTTTACGTAGTTGAAGGAGAAATCAAAGTTAAGAATGACGACAAAGAAGAAGTTCTTACACAGGGTGGATACATCTATTCTCCAGCTGACAATTACATCGCTTTTGAAAATACTGGAAAAGAAGATGCTAAAATCTATGCTTACAAACGTAGATACAGCAGAATCGAAGGACATGAAGCTTACACAGTAGTAGGTAACGATCATGATCTTCCATGGATGGAATATGAAGGAATGACAAACTGTTATGTACAGGATTTCCTTCCTGCAGCAAAAGATTTCGGATTCGACATGAACATGCATGTACTTAAATTCCATATCGGTGCTTCTCATGGATACATTGAAACACACGTACAGGAACATGGTATGTTATTCCTTTCAGGAAAAGCTATGTACAGACTTGATAATGACTGGGTACCGCTTAAAAAAGGCGATTATGTATTCATGGATGCATACTGCCCACAGGCTTGCTATGCAGTAGGAGATGAAGGAAGAGAAGAAATTCTTACATACATCTACTCTAAAGACTGCAACAGAGATGTTGAATTATAAGAAGTAACCATAAAATATACAAAACAGAAAGGTGAAAAAGAATGAAACTTTCACGTGCTGAATTAAAAGGATTAATGAAAAACAAAATGATGCAGGCTGGTCTTAGCGAAGAACACGCTGAACAGACTGCAGAGATCTTAACATGGTCTCATGAAAGAGGATATGCTTCTCACGGAGCAGTTCGTGTAGAATACTACAGCGAAAGAATTTTCAAAGGTGGTATCACAACAAATCCTAACTTTACATGGAAACAGACAGGCCCATGCTCAGGTATCTTCGACGGAGATAACGGTATTGGTTATGTAGTAGCTACAGAAGCTATGAAGAAAGCTATTGAAATGGCTAAAGAAAACGGAGTAGCAGTTGTAGGTATGAGCAACCTTTCACACAGTGGATCTCTTGGATACTACACAGAAATGGCTGCAGACCAGGATCTTCTTGCAATTTCATTCTGCCAGTCAGACCCGATGGCAGTACCATACGGCGGAACAGAACCATACTACGGAACAAACCCAATTTCTTTCGCAGCTCCAACAGCTGATGAAAGAAAAGTTGTATTCGATATGGCTACAACAGTTCAGGCTTGGGGTAAAATCCTTGACAAACGTTCTCAGGGCGCTCAGATCCCTTCAGACTGGGCAGTAGACGCTAAGGGACTTCCTGTAACAGATCCACATCTTGTTAACGCACTTGTACCAATCGCAGGAGCAAAAGGATATGGACTTATGATGCTTGTTGACGTATTCTCTGGTGTACTTCTTGGCGTACCATTCGGAAAACATGTAAGCTCAATGTACCATGATCTTTCTAAAGGAAGAGAACTTGGACAGATGCACATCGTAATCGATCCTGCAAGATTCATCGGAACAGAAGAATTCAAGAAGAGAATGTCTATGGTTTGTGATGAACTTAATGCAATTCCTGCAGCAGAAGGATACGGAAAAGTTTACTATCCAGGTGAACGTGCAGTTATGAGAAAAACAAAAGCTGATAAAGAGGGAATCGAAGTAGTAGACGAACTTGTTGAATACTTCAAGAGCGATGCAATCCATTTTGACAGATACGATCATAAAAACAGATTTGCAGATTAAGGAGAGAACAAGATGTTAAAAACAGTAGTTAAAAAAGGTAGTTATCATGACTCAGTTGTTTTGATGCTTCTTACAAACCAGATTTCAACTATTGAAGGTGTTAAAAAAGTTTCCATCATGATGGCAACTCCTTCAAATAAAGATATTTTCAAAGCAGGCGGACTTGAAACAGAAGAATTACTTGCTGCTACAGCAAACGACATGGTAGTTGTTGCTGACATCGATGATGACAGCATTCTTGACACAATCATGGACGAAGTAGAAGTATTCTTCCAGAAACAGTCTACAGCTAACGAAAGCAAAAAAGGCGCTGAAAGCGTAAAATCATGGGACGGAGCTCTTAAAAAACTTCCAGAAGCTAACCTGGCAGTAATCTCTATTCCAGGAGCATACGCAGCACTTGAAGCTGATCGTGCACTTGACGAAGGATTAAACGTATTCATGTTCAGTGATAACGTTACAATCGAAGACGAAAAGAAATTAAAAGAAAAAGCACACGCTAAAGGACTTGCAGTAATGGGTCCTGACTGTGGTACTGGAATTATCCAGGGTGTTCCTGTTGCATTTACAAACAACGTAACTCCAGGTTCTATCGGAATCATCGGAGCTTCTGGAACAGGTATCCAGGAACTTACTACAATCATCGACAGATTAGGCGAAGGTGTTACAAACGCTATCGGTATTGGTGGACGTGATCTTAACGAAAAGATCGGCGGAATCACAATGATGGATATGATCGATGCTATGGAAGACGACGATGCAGTTAAAGTACTTGTTATCGTTTCTAAACCACCGGCAAAAGCTGTTAGAGACAGAATCGCAGCTAGACTTTCTAACTTCAGCAAACCAGTTGTAACATTATTCGTTGGTGAAAAACCAGAATATCATGAAGAAGGATTCTATCATGCATATACACTTGATGAAGCAGCTCGTTTAGCAGTTAGCCTTGTTAGAGGAACAGAAGTTCCTGAAGCAACTGTAGCAGTTGACGAATCAACATTCTTCAAAGCAGAAGAAAACAAAACAATCAAAGCTTACTACTCAGGTGGAACACTTGCAAACGAAGCAGCTATGCTTATCAAAGATGCAATGAACTGCCAGGTACCACCGGAAGATATCGAAGGATACATGCTTCAGCTTGACGGAAACGTTGTTATCGACCTTGGTGATGACGCTTATACACAGGGAAAACCACATCCAATGATCGACCCTGCAAAACGTATCGAATGTATGCAGGAAGCAGTAGATGATGAATCTACAGGTGTTGTTCTTCTTGACATCATGCTTGGATATGGATCACACGAAGATATGGCTGGATCACTTATCCCAACAATCAAAGAACTTCAGGCAAAAGCAGACGCTGCAGGAAGAAAAGTATTCTTCATCGCAACAGTTTGTGGAACAAGAAGAGATTACCAGGGATATGACGAAGCTGTTAATAAATTAAAAGATGCAGGCGTAATTGTTTGCGAAAACAACAAACTTGCTTGCCGTACAGCAATCCGTGCTATCGGTAGAGACTTTGTTGAACCAGCTAAAGAAATCCGTGCTAAAGAAGTTGTTGCAGCTGATAAAGCAGTTCCATCTGAAGAACTCAGAGCACTTCTTTCTGAAAAACCACGTATCATCAATATCGGACTTAAGAGCTTCGCAGAAGTTGTTGAACAGTTCGGTTGTGAAGTTGTTCAGTATGACTGGATGCCACCGGCAGGCGGAGATGTTAAACTCATCAAAACTCTTAACTTCTTAAGAAATTACGAAGGAATTGATGAAGCTAACCGTTCAGTTATCGCTAAAGTAGTAGGAAGTCAGCCAGTATTAGTTGATAACGTACGTGCTAAAGAAGCAATTCCGGAATTCGCTGAAAATAACGGAAAAGTTATTCTTCATGCAGGTCCTCCGGTAGCTTATGAAAACATGCCAGACCCAATGCAGGGATCTTGCGTAGGTGCTGTTTTATTCGAAGAATGGGCAGACAATGAAGCTGACGCTAGAAAGATGCTTGAAAACGGAGAAATCAAATTCATCCCTTGCCACCACTGCAACGCAGTTGGACCAATGGGTGGAATCACATCTCCTAACATGGCAGTATTCGTAGTAGAAAACAAAGCTGATGGAAACAGAGCTTACTGTACAATGAACGAAGGTATCGGTAAAGTACTTCGTTTCGGTGCTTACTCAGAAGAAGTAGTTGAAAGACTTCGTTGGATGAGAGATATTCTTGGACCAACTCTTGGAAAAGCACTTCGTACAATCGGCGGACTTAATGTTAACCCAATGATCGCTAAAGCAATCGCTATGGGTGATGAATTCCACCAGAGAAATATCGCTGCTTCACTTGTATTCTTAAAAGAAGTAGCTCCAGTTATCACAGAAATGGATATGGATGAAAAAGATCGTTATGATGTAATCAAATTCTTATCAGATACAGATCAGTTCTTCCTTAACATTATGATGGCAACAGGAAAAGCAGTTATGGATGCTGCTCGTACTATCACAGATGGTACAATCGTAACAGCAATGTGCCGTAACGGATACGAATTCGGTATCAGAATCGCTGGTATGGGTGATGAATGGTTCACAGGCCCGGTTAACACACCACAGGGATTATACTTCACAGGATATGACGGAGAAGATGCTTGTCCGGATATGGGTGACAGTGCAATCACAGAAACATTTGGTGTAGGTGGTATGGCTATGATCGCTGCTCCGGCTGTTACAAGATTCGTAGGTGCAGGCGGATATGAAGACGCGCTTCGCACAAGTAATGAAATGACAGAAATCGTAATCGACAGAAATCCAAACTTCATCATTCCTACATGGAACTTCCAGGGAACATGCCTTGGTATCGATGCCAGACTTGTTGTTGAAAAAGGTATTACACCAGTTATCAACACAGGTATCGCTCATAAGATTGCAGGATTTGGACAGATTGGTGCTGGTACAGTACATCCACCAGTTGAATGCTTCCAGAAAGCAATCGTAGCTTACGCTAAAAAGCTTGGATTTGAAGTATAGACACCTCGTTAAGTAAAGGAGACAACCTTGGAAAAGAAAAAAGTTGTTATTGCCCTGGGCGGAAACGCCCTCGGCAAAGATGTTGAAGAACAGAAAGAAGCTGTTGCAAAAACAGCCAAAGTAATTGTTGATCTCGCAGAACAGGGATACAGCATTATCGTTACACACGGAAATGGACCACAGGTAGGTATGATTCAGAATGCTATGGACAACCTTGTTGTTATGCAGGAAAACTACAAACAGATTCCACTTCCAACAAGTGTAGCCATGAGTCAGGGATACATTGGAATTGACTTACAGAACGCAATCAAATACGAACTTTTCAGACGCGGAATCAATGGAAAAGTATCTACAATCCTTTCACAGGTAGAAGTAGACGAAAAAGATGAAGCATTTGAACATCCAACAAAACCAATCGGAAGATTCCTTACAAAGGAAGAAGCTGATGAAAACGAAGCTAACGGCATTCGTTGTATGGAAGATGCAGGAAGAGGATATCGTATCGTAGTTGCATCACCAATGCCACAGAAGATTCACGAACTTGAAACAATCAAGACATTAGTTAACGCTGGTCATATCGTAATCACATGTGGTGGTGGCGGAATCCCGGTTGCAGACAGAGACGGAAAACTCGTAGGAGTTAACGCTGTTATCGATAAAGATAATGCAAGTAGTCTTCTCGCAACTCAGCTGGGAGCAGATTTCTTAGTAATCCTTACAGCAGTAGAAAAAGTAGCTATTAACTGGGGAAAAGAAAACCAGGAATGGTTATCAGATCTTACTGTTGATCAGGCAAAACAGTACATTGAAGAAGAGCAGTTCGCAAAAGGATCTATGCTTCCTAAAGTTGAAGCAGCTATCCGTTTCGCAGAGTCTGAAGAAGGACACAGCGCTCTTATCACACTGCTTGACAAGGCAGCTGACGGTATTGCCGGTAAGACAGGAACAAGAATTCACAAATAAGAGTATTATTAACAAGTTTATTTATTAGGAAGCAGGAGGTTTTGAGGTAAATGATACCATTGAATGTACCAATGTGGCTTGCAGCAGCAGCCCCAATCGTTATTTTAATGGTCCTTATGCTTGGTTTACAATGGGGCGCCACTAAGGCTGCCCCAATTGGATTAGGTGTAGCACTTGTTGTAGCATTTGTACTTTACAAGGCATCACCAATCTTAATTGCAACAGAAATCGGCAAAGGATTATGGAGTGCGCTGACTGTATTAATGGTAGTATGGCCAGCAGTATTAATTTATGAAGTTACAGACCATGTAGGAGCGTTTGCAATTTTCCGTGCAGGAATGCAGAAGTTCACACCGAACGAATTACTTCAGGTAATCATGGTAGGATGGGTATTTGTTAGTTTCCTTATGGGAATCACAGGATTTGGAGTTCCGGTAGCAGTAGGAGCACCATTGTTAGTAGGTCTTGGAGTTAACCCTTTATGGGCAGTATTTATTCCACTGATCGGACATGCATGGGGTAATACATTCGGAACATTAGCTGTAGCATGGGACGCACTTGTATTACAGTCAAATCTTGCAGCAGACCCGAAATTACTTTTAGAGACAGCTCTTTGGGCTGCAATCTTCATCTGGATCTGGAACGCCATCACTGGTGTTGCAATCTGTTGGGTTTACGGTGGAATGAAAGCACTTAAGAAAGGTTTACCAGCTGTATTAGTAATCTCTCTCATCCAGGGTGGTGGACAGTTATTACTCAGCCAGGTTAACCAGACATTATGTTGTTTCGTACCTTGCTGTGTTGCACTTATCGCTTGTGCATTACTTGGTAAGACAAAATTCTACAGTGAACCATGGAAAGTTGAAGATAGTAAATTAATGGATCGTTCTAAGAGCGGAGACGCCGGAGAACAGGGTCCTAAGGATATGACTCTTAAACAGGCAGCTTTACCATATGTTTTACTTACAGCTATCACATTGTTTATTCTGCTTATTAAACCAGTTAAAGCATTCTTCTCACAGATTTCAATCGGATTTGCATTCCCTGAAACTGTTACTGGTTATGGATTTGTTAATCCTGCAGTAGAATCATTCTCACCAGTTACACCATTTTCTCATGCATTCTTCTTCCTGTTGCTTTCATCAGCAATCGGATACCTGTTCTTCAAAAAACATGGTTGGGCAAAGAGCGGAGATGCTAAGGTTATTCTTAAGAATTCATTCGTAAGAACAGGCCCGTCAGCATTCGCTGTTATCGCGTTTATCGTTATGGCTCGTATCATGGGCGGTACAGGTATGACTGAAGAACTCGCAAGAGGTATTTCAGAAGTTCTTGGACAGTTCTATGCATTATTAGCACCGGTTATTGGTATGCTCGGAGCATTCATGACAAGTAGTAACATGGCATCGAACGTATTATTCGCTGAATTCCAGTTAACAACAGCTGAAATTCTTAAATTTAACCCGGCTCTTATTCTTGCTGCACAGACAGCCGGAGGTGCTATCGGTAATACAATTTGTCCAGGAAATATTATTCTTGGAACAACAACAGCAGGTATTGTTGGACAGGAAGGTGTTATCCTTAAAAAGATTATGCCAATCACACTGTCAGTTGCAGTACTTGTAGGTATTGTTTTATTTGTTAATTTAATAGTATTATAAAAAATATTAAAAGAAATTTTCAAAGAGAGAGGTAGATTATCATGAATATTGAAGAAATCACTGCACAAGAAGCGAAAGATCTTGAATTTTTAAAACAGTTTACATCAACACCAGGAAATGGTTGTACTCGTCTTCCATTTACAAAAGAAGCAAGAGGTGCTGTAGATTATCTTAGATCTATTATGGAAGAAGCTGGACTTGAAGTACACGAAGACGTTGTTGGAAACGTAATCGGTGTTCTTAAAGGAACAGATCCAACACTTCCATGCGTTATGATGGGATCACATTATGACTCTGTAACAAACGGAGGAGATTTCGACGGTATGGCTGGAGTTATCTGTGGTATCCAGGTAGCAAGAATCTTAAAAGAAAAAGGATTCACACCTAAACGCAATTTCGTTGTAGTTGGATTCGTTGATGAAGAAGGACTTCGTTTCGGTACAGGATACTTCGGATCTGCATCAATCGTTGGCGATCAGGACGAACCAAGAGATGTTAAATATTGTAAAACATACAAAGACAATGATGGAATTTCTTACTACGAAGCAATGAAATCTTATGGACTTGATCCAGAAAGAATTCATGAAGCAAGATGGGCTGATGGAACAATCGGTAAATTTATCGAACTTCACATCGAACAGGGACCAGTTCTTGATACAGAAAAAATTCAGTTAGGTCTTGTTGAAGGTATCGTTGGTATTCAGAGATACGTTGTAACAGTTAACGGAAGAGCTGACCATGCTGGAACAACACCAATGGATATGAGACTTGATGCAGTAGATGCTGCAACAAAAGTTATTTCTAAGATCGCTGACTGGGCTAGAGAAAAAGCTGACGGAACAGTTTCAACAGTTGGACGTGTAACAACAGTACCTGGTGGTATGAACATCGTTGCTGAAAAATGTGAATTCACAGTTGATATCCGTTCTATGAACAATGATAATATCAATGATATTGCTAACAGAATGCGTGCAGCATTAGACCGCGAAGTTAAAGAAATGGGCGGAAGCTACGAAATCGAACATAAACTTACAATTACACCAGTTAAGATGTCTGATGAAATGTTAAAGATTATGGAAGAAAGCTGTAAAGAACATGAATTCTCTTACAAATATCTTCCAAGTGGTGCCGGACATGATGCTCTTCAGATCGCTAACCAGGGAATTTCTACAGTTATGCTCTTCGTACCAAGTAAAGATGGAAGAAGCCACTGCCCAGTAGAATTTACAAAATACAGTGATTTTGCAAGAGGAACAGTAGTTATGTCTGAACTTGCTGAAAATATTCTTTCTAAATAGGTAGAATACATTCAGTTTTCATTATAAGGATTTTTATCCGTATTTTATGATGAAAAGGGTGGTATGATATAAATACATAGTGTACCCTCTTGAATATACGTGAAAAGGGGAACGATATATTTTTATATCGTTCCTTTTTTCATATGTTTAACAAGTAAGTAGAATGTACAGGAGGAATAAAATGTTTCATTTAGGTCAATTTTTGACATATACAACAGTAACGGCGGGAACACCGGGACCGAATACAATCATGTCTATGTCAAATGCAAGTCAGAAGGGTTTTAAAAAAGCACTTCCTTTTAACTTTGGTATATGGGCAGGATTTGCGATCATAGCATCTGTATGCACACTTCTATGTTCCGTTCTCGCTCCGATCATTGAAAAGATTAAGACACCGATGTTAATATTTGGTGCAGGATATATGTTATATCTTGCGTATAAGTTGGTAAAAAGTAATGGAGAGCTGGAAGCAAAAGAATCAAAGGGCGATTTCTTTGCGGGAATGGTATTTCAGTTCATTAATCCTAAAGTATATATATACAGTATTGTTTCTATGGAAGCTTATGTAATTCCATATTTTAATGATAAACCGCTGGTATTAGTCGGATTTGCTCTGTTTCTGGCAACAAACGGTTTTATTCTTACATTATGCTGGGCAGCTTTTGGATCATTGTTTAGAAAGCTGTTTTCAAAATATGCAAGAATCACGAATACGATCATGGCTTTATTATTAGTATATTGCGCATTTTCATTATTTAAATAAAATGCATTTGTATTGAAAAGTGAACATAGCAGAAGTTGTAGATGAGTTTAAAAAATGCTATTGTATTAGATAGATGATTTATCTGAAAGAGAGGTATTAATTATGACATATCAGGAAATGATGGCGAATGCCAAGAGTAATATTGGTAAATTTTGTAAAGTATGTCCAGTCTGTAACGGTAAGGCATGTAAGAATCAGATACCGGGACCGGGAGCAAAAGGTGTAGGAGATACAGCAATCAGAAACTTTGACAGCTGGCAGAATATTCGTGTAAATATGGATACAATCTGTGACGGTGGAGACGTAGATACAAAATGTGAATTATTCGGAAGAGAATTTGCTTATCCATTCTTTGCAGGTCCTGCAGGGGCTGTAAATCTTCATTACAGCGATGAATATACAGATGTTACATATAATGCGGTACTTGTAAAAGCATGTGCTGAAGCAGGTATTGCGGCATTTACAGGAGACGGAACAGATCCTAACGTTATGATCGCCGCTACACAGGCAATCAAGGCAAACAACGGAGCAGGTGTTCCTACAGTGAAACCATGGAATGCTGATACTGTAAGAACAAAAATGGATATGGTTAAGGATGCAGGAGCTTTCGCAGCTGCAATGGATATCGATGCGGCAGGACTTCCATTCCTTAAAAATATGAACCCACCGGCAGGAAGCAAAAATGTAGAGGAACTGAAAGAAGTCGTTGAGATGGCAGGAGTTCCATTTATCGTAAAAGGTGTTATGACTGTAAAAGGTGCGTTAAAGGCAAAAGAAGCCGGAGCAGCTGCAATCGTTGTGTCTAACCACGGCGGACGAGTTCTTGATCAGTGTCCTGCAACAGCAGAAGTTCTGGAAGAAATCGTAAAAGCTGTTAATAAAGAAATGATCGTTCTGGTAGACGGAGGAATCCGTTCTGGAGCAGATGTATTCAAAGCACTTGCATTAGGAGCAGACGGAGTTCTGATCTGTCGTCCAATGGTAATCAGTGTATACGGTGGCGGAGAAGAAGGCGTAAAACTTTATATTGATAAGATTGCCGGAGAATTAAAGGATACAATGCAGATGTGTGGAGCTCACAGTCTGAAAGAAATCACAAGAGACATGGTAAGCAGATTCTAATTTTTTAAGTATATAATCGTTTGAGTGGGGATGGACAGAGATTGTACTGGATTAAAAAATTCCAGATTCTACATAGTGTGTTAAAATATTATTTAGCACGTTATTGAATGGAGGAAGAATCATGTTAGAATTAAAACATATATCTTTTGAAGTGCCGGCAGAAGGTATGGACAGAGAAATTATAAAAGATATTAGTTTTAAAATTCCTGATGGTAAATTTACGGTTATTACCGGACCAAACGGTGGAGGAAAATCGACTTTAGCAAAATTGATCGCAGGTATTGAAAAACCGACATCAGGACAGATTTTATGGAATGGCGAAGATATCACGGACTATGGTATTACAGAAAGAGCAAAGCTTGGAATCAGCTATGCATTTCAACAGCCGGTACGTTTTAAAGGAGTAACGGTACTGGATCTGATCAGACTTGCAAAAGGTGAAACGATATCAATAAGTGGAGCTTGTGAATATTTGTCTCAGGTAGGACTTTGCGCAAAGGACTACATCAACCGTGAAGTAAACGGAAGCCTTTCCGGAGGAGAACTGAAAAGAATAGAGATTGCTTCTGTTTTGGCCAGAGGGACAAAGATGTCCGTATTTGATGAACCGGAAGCAGGAATCGATCTTTGGAGTTTTCAGAATCTGATCAAGGTATTTGAAAAAATGCATAATGAGATCCATGGATCAATTTTGATCATATCGCATCAGGAGAGGATTCTGAATATTGCAGATGAAATTCTCGTTATCACAGACGGACAGGTTACAGCACATGGAGCAAAGGATGATATCCTTCCTACACTCCTTGGAAGTTCAAGTGCAGTAAATAAATGTGATGGGAGGAATTAGACTTGGATAGAATACAGCAGCATTTATTAGAAGAAATCGCAGGACTCCATGAAGTTCCGGAAGGAGCATACAATATCAGGACAAACGGTGCGACAGAAACAAGAAATTCAACGGCGAATATTGAAATTACTTCGAAAGAAGAAGTTTCAGGTATTGATATACATATTAAATCAGGCACAAAACGTGAGAGCGTTCATATTCCGGTCGTAGTAAGTGAAAGTGGTCTTGAAGAGATCGTTTACAATGACTTTTATATCGGAGATGACTGTGACATTACGATCGTTGCCGGATGCGGAATCCACAATTGTGGTTCAGCAAACAGTAAACACGACGGAATTCACAGATTTGTTGTCGGTAAGAATTCAAAAGTACGTTATGTTGAAAAACACTACGGTGACGGTGATGGAAGCGGAGCACGTATTATGAATCCGGAGACGATCGTTGACCTTGGAGAGGGCAGCGAGATGGAGATGGAAATGGTACAGATTAAAGGTATTGATTCCACACTCAGGGTGACAACCGCAAGACTTGCAAAGCAGGCAAAGCTGGTTGTAACGGAAAGACTAATGACACATGGAAATCAGACAGCAGAGAGCAGTTACAAGGTTTCTCTGGACGGAGAGGATTCAAGTGCCAATATTATGTCCAGATCTGTTGCGAAGAACGACTCAAGACAGGTGTTCAAATCCGAGATCTGTGGAAATGCTCCATGTAACGGACATACAGAATGTGATTCGATCATTATGGACAATGCCAGAATATCGGCTATTCCGGAGATTACAGCCAATCATCCTGATGCAGCCTTGATTCATGAAGCAGCGATCGGTAAGATTGCAGGAGAGCAGATCATCAAACTTATGACATTAGGTCTGACAGAAAAAGAAGCGGAAGAAGAAATCGTAAATGGTTTCCTGAAATAATAAACAAGCAGGTATATATCAATATGTACCTGCTTTTCTTTTAGAATAAAAAACATAAAAAAAATCTCTTACATTAAGTAAGAGATTTAAGCGTGCGTTAGAGGATTCGAACCCCCGACCTTTTGGTCCGTAGCCAAACGCTCTATCCAGCTGAGCTAAACGCACAAACCGTTGTGAACTTGTCTTGTGTTCCGCAACAAAAATTATTATATATTAGAAGTATATAAATGTCAATAGAAAAAATAAATTATTTTAAAAAATTTAAAATAACATTCCATTCGTCCAATAAACGCTCTACAGACCAGGCGGCATTGGCAGGACTTGTAGAAGGAAGACGAATAGATTTGATACCTGTCTGAGGCTGACAATATTGTTTGTAGAGTTTATCGGCGGTTCCGCCATTAGTGAAAATATGAGTCACGGAAGAGTGGTTCGTGATCAGGCGAAGATCAGCCGGGATTACATTTTTAATACTACTGTCACTGGAACCGTGAATGTCACAGGAATCGATTACATCCCAGACTGCAATGTGATGACGCAGAAGGAGGGATTTCTTTTCTTCTATGGATTGAGGCAGTTCTTCGTTAAATAAAGAAGAAAGGACTGCCCAGAAACGATTGCGTGGATGACCGTAGAAAAATTCCGCTTCTCTGGATTTTACAGACGGAAAGCTGCCAAGAATCAGGATTTTTGAAGTGTCATCAAAGACCGGATCAATTGTGTGTTTTACATGTGTGGTTGTAGTTGTCATAAGATACCTCCTGAAACTTTATCATACAATAGAAAACGAGAAAGTGAAAGAAAAAGTTAGACTGGCAAATTGTACAAAGACCGAAAAGCTGTATTTTAAAAGGATTAGAAGAGAAAAGCCTTGGAATTTCCGGGCAAAACTTAGAAGATTTTTGGTAATGTTTTTTTGCTGGCGGATATTGTATGATGAAAAAATTTAGAGTATGATAATGACAAATCTATTTCAAATCTAAAATGATCGAGTCAGATCAATACACAAAATCCCATGAATTTAAAAGAAACAGAGAGGAGAACATATTTGAGGAATCAGTCGGAATATGCTGTACTTCGTTTTGTCAATCAAGGTTCAGGTTTTCATATGGTCCATGATTATATAAAAGGCAGTACGGTTATTCAATTTGCAAAAAAAGGTAATAAGGTACAGAAAGAAACAATATTTTTATGGCTGGAGCAGCTGGCAGTTCAGCTGGAGCATAGTATGTTATGTGAGGAGCAGGAAATATACGGAGAAGTTAATCCCTATGCAGTCATAGTAACGGAAGAGAATAAAGTCTTACTTCTGGATCTGGATGCGGAATCCAATCTGGAGTTAATGAAAAAAATGAGAAAGAAAAAGATTCGTTCGCTCTTTGTCTCAAGAGGGCGTGTGTTGTCCAGAAGTACACAGATCGAGGATGACTTTTATGGATTTTCACAGGTATTAAAATTTATGGTGGACTGTTGCTGTGTCAACGAGAGGTATACGCGCACGGAGGAGAGAGGTCTGATTCGTATTATGAATTTATGCATGAAGCCAAGGGAATATCAGAACGATATCTGGAAGGAAATCAGAGGCGAACTGAGAAGACTGAGAAGCAGAGTGGTACACTATGACAACAGGAAAAAGAAAAAGAGAAAAAGAAGATGCTGGAAATATATTTTACTGTTTCTGCTGGCTGTGTGTGGAATCTGGATGAATAAAAGTATAGTCAGTGCCTGGTTTACCAATACGTTTCAGGAGGAAATTCAGATAACAGATCCGGTGATCAATAAAGCTTACAGGGAGGCGGGACTGGTCTATTTTTCGGAATTTGACGATGTGGAAAATGCGGAATATTATCTGAATCACTCGGCGGAAGAAGACCGGTTATCCCGAATATATCTGCAGATATTAAAAGGACTTCGATATGGTGTACAGTCTGAAAAAGAAAGGCTGGAACTAAAAAATACGGTCGAAGAAGGGAGAAAAATCTTAAAAGAATATGACAGGAAGAATCGTAAATATGATCAATATTTATATGAACTTCCGTTTGTGAAAATATATTGGGACATGGATTCGGAAGAGACCAACAGACGGGTGATCGATCTCTGCGAGCGCTTACTCGAGAACCAATCGGCAGACAATGAAAATCACAGTGCAGAGAAGGAAATTAAGATCAGAGAATTTCTTGGGAGTGCATATGAAAGAGACGGAAGAAATAAAGAGGCGGTATCCAATTATAAAAAATTAAAGGAACTGGAGAAGAACCCTGAAAAACTGGCTGAAATCTATTCCGGTCTCTCTCGGATATATATTCTGGAAAAAGACAAGGATAAAAATCTTGAAATTTTACAGGAGGCTACATTGAGAGTTCCAAATTCGGAAAAGCTGTGGCTGGATTATATAGAGTCAGGATATGCGGATGAAAGCCTGAGCAGAGATGTCTGTAAAGAAATCGTTAAAAAGGCAATGAAAGAAATACCTGGATTAGAAGAAAATGTCAAATTTGATGAATTAAGATCAAGGTTTGAAATAGAAGTGACCAAATAAAAAAAGCCCTAAAAAGGGAGGATGCCGGGTAGCTTACGCTCCCGGCAAATATTATGAAAAAGTTTATTTTAAACAAATTTTGTTGATTACTTATTTGATGATTTTAGTATACTGGAAACATGTGAAATAAAAATGTGTAACAAATGAAAGATTTTTGAAAGAAAAATGAACAAAATGTGAACATGACCAAAAAATGTTGAAAAGTGCAAAAAAATACCCCTGAATCAACAGGGGTATCAATTTAACGTCTGTAAGCAAATCGCGGAAGTCCGTTTTCCATAGGAATTTCTACGCCGCCCTGAATCAGTGGGAGAGCATAGTCAATAAACTCAGGACCGATATCAGAGCCATCTTCAGTGATCCATTCTGTCGGAACTGTCTTTTCTTTATTGCAGATGATATTGACATCGGCAGTAGAGAAATGCAGTGCATATGGAGAAGCGCAGTCTCTGATAAAAGTGATCATTTTACCTGTCGCTCCGTTTAATGCTGCATCCACAGCAAAGTGACCGGATTCTACAGCTTCGTTGAGATCTGTGGCAGAGAGCATGGCAGAAGAACATCTCTGGCAGACGTTCAGTTCGATCGAGCGTACTTTCACACCGAGTTTTTCTTTGACAAGGTTTTCAAGATATTTACCTGATCCTGTCAGCATTTTGTGACCAAATGTATCTACACCGATACTGCTCGACAGTTCACAGATAAAGGTTCCATCAGCTGTATGAATACCCTCAGAAATACAAACGATGAGATTTGGAGTAGTTTCCAGTTTTTCTTTCACCTTATTGATAAAAGTATCTGTATCGAAAGAAACTTCAGGGAGATAGATCAAAGCTGGATTATCACCTTCAAATTTGCGGGCAAGAACACTGGAACCTGCAAGCCAGCCGGCGTGGCGTCCCATGATCTCGATGATAGTCACTGATTTCTTGTTATCATAGACAGAGGCGTCTGTGGCAATCTCACGTACAGAAGATGCAACAAATTTTGCAGCACTTCCAAATCCCGGTGTGTGATCGGTCTCCATAAGGTCGTTGTCAATTGTTTTCGGGACCCCGATAATGCAGATGTCATAATCAATCTGCTTTGCATATCGGGAAAGTTTACTTACTGTATCCATTGAATCATTTCCACCGATGTAGAAGAAATAACGGATATTCTGTTTGGAAAATTTCTCGAATAATAACGGATAAACAGGATCCTGAAGATCTTCCGGCAGTTTGTAACGGCAGGAACCGAGGTAGGAACCCGGAGTTGTACGGATATAGTCCAGTTCTCCTTCATCGGCCAATGTTTTCATATCAATAAAGTTATCATTGAGATAACCTTCAATTCCGTTGATCATTCCAAATACGTGATCAATCTGTTCTGATTCCAGTCCACGAGTTACAATTCCATATAAACTTCCATTTATTACTGCTGTAGGACCACCTGACTGCCCTACAAGTAGATTTGATTTCATAATACAGTACCTCCACTTGTTAATATGTTAACTATATAGTATCTTCTGTAAATTTACAATATCAGTTGGAAAA
>SAMEA104404100__coassemble_1269_pt1 | contig 23523 bp, 16 predicted proteins | sample SAMEA104404100__metabat2_low_PE_078 | metagenome-assembled genome bin SAMEA104404100 (sample SAMEA104404100) | Balaenoptera acutorostrata
ATGACGAATACAGCCAGATCATTGAAGATGAAAAGGCAACTCGTTTCTTATTTGGCCTTGCAATCGATAAAGACGAAAACGGCAATCCGATCGCTGAAGAAGACGGACACAGATGGAGCACATCCTATATGGCATTTGGTGTAGATATCATCGATCCTGACTATGTTCCACAGGCACCTGTTGTGACAAGAAAAGAAGTTACAAGAGACGGAGAAGAGTTCAGTATCTCTTTAGATGAAAAAGCAACAAAAGAATGGCAGGACGGTATCAGCAAAGTTGAATTCAACGGACAGGAACTTCGCGAAGATCAGTATGAAGTTGTAAAAGGAAGAAGAGGAACATCTTTAGTATTAAAACGTACAGACAAAGAACCTCTCGTTACAAATGCTGACCGTGAAACAAAAGCAACTATTAAAGTATCTTCAGAAGGCTACAGAGACTTGGAAGAAGAACTTACACTTGTAAACTACGGTGCAAAATCATTCCAGATCCGTATTGTAGGCAAAGACGGAAAAGTTTACCCACAGAAAACATTTACATGGGATGAATTAGAAGAAATGGCAGGAGATCAGGAAGCATACTACAACACAATCTGTGGAATGGCAGGACTTCGTACATTCAAGACAGAAGGTGTTCTCCTCTCAGATCTCTTTGATGCAGCCGGAGTAAACTTTGAAGACGGAATGGAACTTCAGGTTCGTACAAACGACAGTGCTGAAAAAGAAAATGATTCTGAAACAGAAGAGGCATACTACAGAAACGGACGTTTCACATATGAAGAAATCATGGGAACTCCAAGATATTTCTTCGACGGTGCATACAACGATGAAGCTGTCAGAGCAGAAATGCTTGAAGCAATGAAGAGCGGAAACTTCTCGGAAGAAGTAAGAAAAGTTCTCGGAAAAACTGAAAAGACTCAGGTAGAACCGATGATCGGACTTCGTTATGTTGAAACAATGTATCGTGACAGTGATATGGATGTTATCGAAGATGCTCCATACAGTGAAATGATCGAAAACGAAAGAGCAATGAGATTCTTATTCGGTCTTAAGATGGACGAAAACGATCCTACAATGTTAAGTGATGAGACAACAACATGGTCAGCAACTTACTGTGCATTCGGTGTTGATATCATTGACCCTGATTACGAAGAAGTTGTAGATGATGATAACACAAAACCTGAAAATGTCAAACCTGAACCGGACAAACCTGCAGACAAACCTGCAGACAAACCGGCAGATAAACCTGATACAAAAGAACCTGGAAAAACAGATAATGTTAAAACAGGTGACATGGCTTCTACAGGACTTTACCTTGTAATGTTCATGGCAGCAGCTATGGGTATCGCAGTTTACACATTCAAAAAAAGAAGAGTTACAGATAAATAAATAATCAGGACTCAGATATAAGTCTCCGGGGGAAGATTCTCCCGGAGATTTTTCGGTATAAAAGTCTGAAAATCAGTGAAAAACACAGGTCTCCGGAAATTAAGTCCCACCGGGACTTTATTTATCCGGTTTACATGTTTGACTGAAAAAAACCACAGTGCTATAATTCAGAAAGAAAAACAGTAGAAGAGGATAAGGAAGGAATTGAACATGGAAAGACTACGCTCGGAATGCATAACCTGCCTTCTTAAGAACCAGTTGAGTAAAGTGCCGGAGGGAATAACAGAGGACGAGAAGATCATGTATCTTCAGAAGATGTTTTCTATTCTGGCCGGTGTACCGAAGACCATGAGTGCTCCGGAGATCGTATCGGAGATCAATGAATTGAAAAGAGAATTGTTTCAGATAGAAGATGAGTACGGAGAGATCAAGAGACATTTCAATCAGGTTATGATGGAATATGAAGAAGGAATCGAGAAGAAGATTCAGGGAGCGGAAGATCCGCTGAAGCTGGCTCTGCAGTATGCGATGGTTGGAAATTATATCGACTTCGGTGCCATGCAGAATGTAGATGAAGAATATCTGACAGGACTTTTGGACAATGCATCCGGGATCAATGTGGACGAGGCGCAGTATTCCATGTTGAAAGAAGATCTGGAAAAAGGGGAAAACTTTGTTCTTCTCACCGACAACTGTGGAGAAGTTGTCATGGACAAGCTTCTGATTGGCGAGATTCAGAGAGAATTTCCGAATCTGAAGATCACGGTGCTGGTACGGGGAAAAGAAGTTTTAAATGATGCGACCATGATGGACGCGGAGCAGATCGGAATGACGGATATCGTAGAAGTAAAAGGAAACGGCAGTGGAATCGCCGGAACCTGTCTCGAAAAGATTTCAGCGGAAGCGAAAGCACTGATCGACGAGGCGGATGTGATCATTGCAAAAGGACAGGGAAACTTTGAGACGCTCAGGGGATGTGGGCGAAATGTCTATTATGCTTTCCTGTGTAAATGTGATATGTTTGCCAGAGTTTTCGAAGTGGAAAGATTTACGGGTATGTTGATCAACGATAAGGATGCCGGAATATTATAAAATTTTAATGGACGCAATATATATAACAAATCTAGCAACAATTCAATAGAATTTCATATAAAAGTATTTTATACTTATGTTAATAGTGTGTTAAGAAAGGAGCTGGATTATGAGCAACACAAAATCAAGAGGACGTGTAACAATACCTACAGACGTAGACGTAGTAAAACAGACATTGGAACTGGTTGACCGCTGGGGAGCGGATGCGATCAGAGACTGTGACGGAACAGATTATCCTGCAGAATTAAAGAACGTAGATGCGAAAGTATATTCTACATATTATACAACAAGAAAAGACAATACATGGGCAAAGGCAAACCCGGACGAGATTCAGCAGATGTACATTATGACATCATTCCATACAGCAGTGGAGTCAGAATTATCAATCCACCTTATGGATCATCTCTACCCGGATATGCTGAAAGTTAACTCAGTAGACGATATCCGCAGATGGTGGGAAGTGATCGACCGTACAACAGGAGAAGTTGTACCGGTAGAAGAATGGGATTACAGTGAAGAGACAGGTGATGTTACAATTCACGGAGCGAAAGAATTCCATGATTATACAGTAAGCTTCCTTGCATACATCATGTGGGATCCTGTACATATGTACAATGCAGTAGTTAACGACTGGAAAGACGTTGAAAAACAGATTACTTTCGACGTTCGTCAGCCGAAAACACATGAGTTTACAATGAAACGTCTTCGTAAATTTATCGAAGACAATCCGCATGTTGATGTAATCAGATACACAACATTCTTCCATCAGTTCACATTGATCTTCGATGAACTCGCAAGAGAAAAATATGTTGACTGGTATGGATATTCAGCTTCAGTAAGCCCATATATCTTAGATCAGTTTGAAAAGGAAGTAGGATATAAATTCCGTCCTGAATTCATCATTGACCAGGGATATATGAACAATACATACCGTATTCCTTCTAAAGAATTCCAGGATTTCCAGGCATTCCAGAGAAGAGAAGTTGCAAAACTTGCAAAAGAAATGGTAGACATCACTCATGAAATGGGCAAAGAAGCAATGATGTTCTTAGGAGATCACTGGATCGGAACAGAACCATTCATGGATGAATTCAAACAGATCGGTCTTGACGCTGTAGTAGGTAGTGTAGGAAACGGTTCTACATTACGTCTGATCAGTGACATCCCGAATGTAAAATACACAGAAGGACGTTTCCTTCCATACTTCTTCCCGGATACATTCCACGAAGGCGGAGATCCGGTTAAAGAAGCAAAAGTGAACTGGGTTACAGCCCGTAGAGCAATCTTAAGAAAACCAATCGACAGAATCGGATACGGCGGATACTTAAAACTTGCCCTTGATTTCCCTGAATTCATCGACTATGTTGAAAGCGTTTGTGAAGAATTCCGTACATTGTACGATAACATTAAAGGAACAACTCCATACTGCGTAAAGACTGTTGCAGTACTCAGCAGCTGGGGAAGAATGAGAGCCTGGGGTAACCACATGGTTCACCATGCTTTATATCAGAAACAGAACTACTCATACGCAGGAATCATCGAAGCTCTCTCAGGAGCGCCATTCGATGTGAAGTTCATCAGCTTTGACGACATTCGCGAAAATCCTGATATGTTAGAACACATGGACGTTATCTTAAACGTTGGTGATGCTTATACATCATACAGTGGTGGAGCAAACTGGGCAGACGAAACAGTTGTGACAGCGATCAAGAAATTCATCTACAACGGTGGTGGATTCATCGGTGTCGGAGAACCTTCTGCTTACCAGTGGGAAGGAAGATACTTCCAGCTTGCAGGTGTTATGGGAGTTGAAAAAGAAAACGGATTCAACCTTAACACAGATAAGTACAACTGGGATGAACATGATCACTTCATCATGGAAGATTGCACAAAAGAAATCGACTTTGGTGAAGGAAAGAAGAGCATTTTCGCATTAGACGGAACAACAATCCTGAAACAGCACGACAAAGAAGTTCAGCTTGCAGTTAACGACTTCGGTAAAGGACGTACAGTTTATATCAGTGGACTTCCATACAGTTTCGAAAACAGCAGACTTTTATACCGTGCGATCATCTGGTCATCTCATGACGAAGAAGATCTTCACAAATGGTTCAGCTCAAACTTCAACGTTGAAGTTCATGCATATGTTAAGAACGGAAAATACTGCGTAGTTAACAATACATACGAACCACAGAGCACAACAGTTTACAAGGGAGACGGAACAAGCTTTGATCTTGATCTCGATGCAAACGAAATCATCTGGTATGAAATCTAATAAATAAACAATATAAGAAAGACCGGCCCCATATAGTGGAGTCGGTCTTTTGCAAGTCTAATTTTTCCCTGTTTTGTTTTTTCTATAAGCATTTGGTGTCATTTCTGTTTCTTTCTTAAATACCTGTGAGAAATACGATTGTGAGGAGAATCCTGTCATCTCTGCGATTTTGGTGACCGGATAGCTTGTAGTCTCTAACAGGTGTTTCGCCTCATTGATCCTTCGCTCGATCAGATAGTTGATTGGTGAAGTTCCCTTATAATTCTTGAACGAATGGACAAGATAGTATTTATTTAAGAAGGTCAGGTCACTCAGAGTCTGAAGAGTGATATCCTCGGTGTAATGCTCGTCAAGATACTGCTCGATGAAACGGCACTCCTTTGTAATCTTGCGGGAAGGCGTGAGACTCAAGTCCGCGTGCGTAGATCGGAGAATATCGATGACCAGAACTTCCAGAAGATTCTGACAGATCGTCTCGAAATTTTCTTCTTTCTTGCGGACCTCCTTCAAAAGCATCTTAAGAAGCGGATAAATTTCCTCACGGTTTTCCGTGATACTGTGAATAATATAGTCCGTAAAAGAACGACTTCCGTCGGCCTGAAATTCCAGACCGTTGATACCGAGAGCAATATATTCAAACGGTGTCTCCGGGTGTCCGATTTCAGTATGAGACACATTCGGATTTACAATGATAAGATCATTTTTCTTTACAGGAATTTCTCTATGATCAAGATAAAAGGTTCCTGTTCCATGGGTGATATAGAAAAGCTCGGTAAAATGGTGAGTATGCTCCATGCTGTGCCAGTCATTTCCGTATTGGGCTTCTGTTATATATAGAAGCTTCGCGTCCAGCTTTATAGGTTCATTGTCCCCGACCTGATAGTATTGATTACTCATTGATGGAATCCTTTCTTAAAAATTTCTTGTTATTATACACTTTTATTTACATATTAATATGATAATAGTATAATTGTCAATGTGACCGGCCCGGACAGCCGGTGACGGAGATATAAGATACTTACGGATTGACCGCATGACGGTTCAGTCGTGACAAATTAAAATGATTCTGACGACCGAAAAGCCGGAGGATGACAAAAGAAAGGGAATCATAAAATGAGAATCTTAAAAAAAGATAATTACCAGGAAATGAGTAAGACAGCTGCAAACATCATCGCAGCTCAGGTTACAATGAAACCGAATTGTGTATTAGGACTTGCAACAGGTTCTTCACCGATCGGAACATACAAAAGACTCTGCATGAAATACAACGAAGGAGAACTTGATTTCTCAGGAGTTACAACGGTAAACCTTGATGAATACAGAGGACTTCCAAGAGATAACGACCAGAGCTACTACTACTTCATGAACGATCATTTATTCAATCATGTAAATATCGACAAGGCTAACACAAGCGTTCCAAACGGAATGGAACCGGATGCTGAAAAAGAATGCGAACGTTATGAAAAACACATCGACGACCTTGGTGGAATCGACCTCCAGCTTTTAGGTCTTGGACATAACGGACACATTGGATTCAACGAACCTGCATCAGAATTCGTTAAGAAAACTCACTGTGTAGATCTTCAGCCAAGTACGATCGAAGCAAATAAACGTTTCTTCGAATCAGCTGACGACGTTCCGAAACAGGCTTATACAATGGGAATCCAGACAATCATGAAAGCAAAAAAAATCCTTGTTGTTGTAAGTGGCGCTGACAAAGCTGAAATCGTTAAGAAAGCTTTCTTAGGACCTGTTACACCTGAAGTACCTGCTTCAATCCTTCAGATGCACCCTGATGTTACAGTTGTTTGTGACGCAGAAGCTTATTCAAAAATCGAGGACTAGGAGTCGGATAAAATGATTATTAAAAATGTATTGGTTTTTACAGAAGACAGAAAATTTGAACCGGGCGAGATCGTGATCGAAGACGGAGTTTTCAAAGCGGAAGCAACGGATTTTGATGAAGTGATCGACGGGGAAGGCTGTTATGCAGTACCGGGACTTGTAGATGTTCATTTCCATGGGGCAGTGGGACACGATTTCTGTGACGGAACAAATGAAGCGATCGAGAAGATCGCGGAGTACGAAGCGTCTCAGGGAATCACAACAATTGTTCCGGCGACCATGACTCTTTCAGAGGAAGAACTGATGAAGATCGCGACCACAGCCGGAGAGTACAAGCGTGAAAAAGGCGCGGTTCTCGCCGGAATCAACATGGAGGGACCATTTATCTCTCCTGCGAAGAAGGGCGCACAGTCTGCGGACCACATTGTAAAACCGGATGTAGCCATGTTCAGAAGATTACAGAAAGCCGCAAAAGGACTGTTCAGACTGGTGGATATCGCACCGGAAGAAGACGGAGCCATGGAATTTATCAAGGAATTAAAGGACGAAGTCCACATTTCCTTTGCACATACCATGTCCGATTATGACACAGCCATGAAAGGCTATGAACTGGGCGCTGACCATGCTACACATTTATACAATGCCATGCCTCCGTTTACGCACAGAGCGCCGGGCGTTGTAGGAGCTGCACATGACTGTAAAAACTGTATGGTGGAACTGATCGTGGACGGAGTTCACATCCATCCTTCTGTGGTAAGAACAACATTTGACATGTTCGGAGCAGACAGAGTGGTGCTGATCAGTGACAGCATGAGAGCCACAGGAATGCCGGACGGTGAATATACACTGGGCGGACAGGCTGTACAGGTAAGAGGAAACAGAGCGACACTGATCTCGGACGGCGAACTCGCAGGTTCTGTCACAAACCTTATGGATTGTGTGAGAACAGCTGTCAAGAAAATGGGAATCCCTTTGGAGACAGCCATCGGAGCCGCAACCATCAACCCTGCAAAGAGCGTGGGACTTGATGACAAGTACGGATCCATCAGAGAAGGCAAAGTCGGAAACGTAGTCCTGCTCGACAAAGAACTCAATCTTAAAAAAGTAATCATTCAATAACAAATATACATGCCGGAGATGAAAAATTATCATCTTCGGCATTTTTTATGGATAAAGAGTTAAAAATGCACAAAAGGTTATGGTAGAAGTAGTGTGGGATTTATGCTATAATATCAAAGAATGAGTTGTAACAGAATATCGTGAAAGGAAACGGTGGATCATGGCGTTTGTGGATGAATTTTTAAACGAGTATAACATCAGTGAAGAAGAGCTGTGTGAATCCTGTATGGAGAAAGAAGAGCTTTTTGAAATCTATAAGGATTATGTTTCCAAAGAAGAAGAGTTGCGCGCATTGGGCAAAACCTTTATGAACAGATATCTTCTTGATATCGAGAAAGCGGGAATTCATTCATTCCGTTACAGAATTAAAGACCCGAAGCATCTTCTTGAGAAGGTTATACGAAAACGATGTGAGAATATGAGCAAGTTCCGGGAACTTGACCATACCAATTATCACAAATTTATTACTGACCTGATCGGTATCCGTGTCTTCTTCTTATATCGTGAAGACTGGATCAATTTTCATAACTACATCTTAAGTCAGTTTGAAAATAATCCGGACCTGTACATTGTGGACAGGCTCAACGATTTTGATGAGACGATAGGGCATGATTATATTGCTGAGCGCCCGAAGGTTTATAAGCGTTCAGGGGACAGCAGAATTTATGACGGGAATCTGATCGAAGTCCGCACCGACGGAATTTATAGATCTCTGCATTACATTATCAAGTACCACGGTTACTATATAGAGATCCAGGGAAGAACTCTTTTCGAAGAGGGATGGAGCGAGATCGACCATGATATAGTTTATCCATATTATCAGGACGATGAGATGCTAACAGATTTTTCGAAATTATTGAACCGTTTATCCGGAATGGCGGATGAAATGAGTTCGTATTTTCGTAGAATAAAAAATGAGAGAAACACAAAAGGAGAAAATTAAAAATGGAAAACGAAGTATTAGCAGTTGTTGCAGGAGAAGAGATTACAAACGCAGAATTAGATGCATTTTTAAAGAACGCACCAAGAGAACAGCAGGCATATACATCTAATCCGGAATACAGAGAACATTTCGCTGAACAGCTGATCGCTTTACATTTATTTACAAAAATGGCAGAAGATGAAAAACTTGACCAGACAGATGAATTTGCAAAAATTCTCTTAGGCGCAAGACGTGACATCTTAGCTCAGATGGCTATGGGAGAAGTATTAAAAGACGTTACAGTAGAAGATTTTGAAGTAAAAGCTTTCTATCAGGCAAACGCTCACCACTTCCAGAAACCTGCTACAGTTAGCGCAAAACACATTCTCTGCCAGACAGAAGAAGAAATCAACAAAGTAAAAGAAATTCTTGATAAAGAAGAAAAAACTTTCGAAGAAGCAGCTAAAGATTACTCTACATGCCCATCAAAAGAAAGAGGTGGAGATCTTGGAGAATTCGGAAGAGGACAGATGGTAAAAGAATTCGAAGATGCAGCATTTGACGCTGAAATCGGAGCAGTTGTAGGACCTGTTAAGACACAGTTCGGATTCCACCTTATCAAGGTTGAAAAGAAAAACGAAGCTTCTATGATCGAATTCGACGAAGTAAAAGATACAATCAAAGAAAATCTTGTTCAGCAGAAACAGGCAACTGTTTACGATGAAAAAGTAAAAGAATTAAAAGCAAAATATATGGAAGAACCACAGAAATAATATCGTCTGCAAGGTTGGCCATGATAAGGGGACTGCGGTAACAGAGGCAGTTCCCTTTCTTTAGTTAAGGAGAAAACAGATGGATGCAAAAAGAAAGTCAGTGATCGGAATACTGGCGCATGTCGATGCCGGTAAGACAACTCTTTCAGAGAGTATTTTATATTTGAGTGGAAAATTGAGACAGCAGGGACGAGTGGATCATGGCGATGCATTTCTGGATACCAATGACCTTGAAAAGAGCAGGGGTATCACCATCTTTTCGAGTCAGGCAGTATTTACGGTGGGGGACATGGAAGTGACCCTTCTCGATACTCCGGGGCATGTGGACTTTTCTTCGGAGATGGAGCGTACCCTTCAGGTTCTGGACTATGCGATCCTTGTGATCAACGGAGCCGACGGAGTGCAGGGACACACAAGAACCCTTTGGAACCTGTTGAAACATTATCGGATTCCTGTTTTCCTGTTCATCAACAAGATGGACCAGCAGGGAACGGATGAAGCCCGTCTTTTAGAAGAACTGAGAACGACTCTGGACGAGGGCTGTATTAAATTTGAAAATGAAAAGAGTGAGGAGTTCTATGAAGAAATCGCCATGACAGACGATCATGTGCTGGAACTTTTTATGGAAAACGGAGAGGTCGAAGATGAGATCATCCGAAGACTGATCAGGGGAAGAAAGGTCTTCCCGTGCTATTTTGGCTCTGCTCTTCGAAATAAAGGAGTGGAGGAACTGCTTCAGGGAATCGTGGATTACACGGAGGAGGCAGAGACGGCGGAAGCGGAATTTGGAGCGAAGGTCTTCAAAATCACAAGAGATTCGCAGGGCAACCGCCTTACACATATGAAAATCACAGGAGGACTTTTGAAAGTAAAAGATCTCCTTAATAATAAACGTTTTGATGAAGATTACGTAGAGGAAAAGGTCAACCAGATCCGCATTTACTCGGGAGAGAAGTTTGAGGCGGTTCAGGAGGCTGCATGCGGAACCGTCTGTGCGGTCACAGGTCTGACATTCACTTACCCGGGAGAGGGAATCGGAGTGGAAGAGGATTCCCATATGCCGGTGCTGGAACCGGTATTGAACTACCGAATCGATCTGCCTGAGGGCTGTGACACCCATACCATGCTGAGAAACTTCCGACTTCTGGAGGAAGAAGATCCCATGCTGCGTATTGTCTGGGACGAGGAAAATGCAGAGATTCATGTACAGCTCATGGGAGAAGTACAGATCGAGATCCTGCAGAGCCTGATCAAGAAACGATTTGGAATTGACGTTTCCTTCGACAAAGGAAATATTGTATACAAAGAGACCATTGCCGACACGGTGGAAGGTGTGGGACATTTTGAGCCCCTTCGACATTATGCGGAGGTTCATCTTTTGATGGAACCTGGTGAGCCGGGCAGTGGAATCGTGCTGGGAACAGCCTGCAGCGAGGATATGCTGGACAAGAACTGGCAGAGACTGATTCTCACACATCTGATGGAAAAAGAATACAGGGGCGTGCTCACGGGAGCGGCCATCACGGATATGAAGATCACACTGATCTCGGGAAGAGCCCACATCAAACACACCGAGGGCGGAGATTTCAGACAGGCAACCTACAGAGCCGTGCGACAGGGACTGATGCAGGCGCAGAGCGTTCTTCTGGAACCGTTTTACGATTTCAGGATGGAACTTCCTGCGGAATGTGTGGGCAGAGCCATCACGGATATTCAGAGAATGAACGGCGAGTTTGAGCCGCCTCTTCAGGAAGGCGACCTGGCTGTCATCACGGGAAGCGGACCGGTTTCGGAACTTCGTGATTACCAGATCGAGATCACGACTTACACCAAGGGCAGAGGAAAAATGTTCTGCACATTGAAAGGTTACCGTCCGTGCAAGAATGCAGAGGCTGTCATCGAGGAGAAAGGTTATGATCCGAATGCCGATGTAAATGATCCTACAGGTTCTGTGTTCTGTGCACACGGTGCGGGATATTTTGTTCCGTGGGATCAGGTTTATGCACACATGCATATCGAGAGACTTCAGGACAAGATGAGACGACAGATGGAAGCAAAGACCAGAGCCGTGAACAGTAAGCCGGCGGGAGTTCCGCTTTCATCCCTTACAGTGGAAGAAGAAAAAGAACTGGAAGAGATCTTTATCCGCACTTACGGGAAGGTAGAGAGAAAGACACCGACCGCTTCCAAACGGGACTTTGCATCCACAACGGGAACCGTGAAGAGGGCATACGAAGATATTCCCGAGTTCCTTTTAGTGGACGGATACAATGTTATCTTTGCGTGGGATGATCTGAAAGAACTTGCCCGTGAAAATATCGAGGCGGCGAGAAATAAACTGATGGATATCCTCTGCAATTATCAGGGGTATAAGAAATGCAATCTGATCCTGGTCTACGATGCCTACAAGGTGCAGGGGGATGTTCTGGAAATTCAGAAATACCACAACATCCACGTTGTCTACACCAAAGAGGCGGAGACAGCCGATCAGTATATTGAAAAAGTAGTCCATGAGATCGGAAGAAAATACCACGTGACTGTCGTGACTTCCGACGGGCTGGAGCAGGTGATCACTCTGGGACAGGGAGGAACATTGATTTCATCCCGCGAGTTTTTAGAGGAAGTGAAAGCCGTCAGCCGTGAGATTCAGGAAGAATGTGAGAAGAGAAGAGTGAAGGACAAAAACTATCTTTTCAATCACATGGACAAGGAGCTGGCCGATCACATGGAAAATATCCGACTTGGAAAAGTGAAGGATACAGAGTAGGAGACGATAAATTATATGAGATTTATTCATTTGTCAGATTTACATATAGGAAAAAAAGTGAATGAAATGTCTATGTTGGAAGACCAGAAGTATATTCTGAAGGAAATCCTGCAGATTATCGATGAAAATAAAGTAGAAGGTGTGTGGATCGCGGGGGATGTCTATGACAAATCCATCCCTCCGCTGGAGGCCGTCAGACTCTGGGACGAGTTCCTTACAAAGCTTGCGGACAGGAAACTTCCGGTATTTGTGATCAGTGGAAACCATGACTCCGCAGAGAGACTGGCGTTCGGTGCCCACATTTTTGACAGCCACAAGATCTACATTTCACCTGTATTTGAGGACACGGTGAAGCCTGTGATCGTAAATGACGAATACGGAGAGATCGCCGTGTATCTGCTTCCGTTCGTGAAGCCGTCCACGGTAAGACATGTGTATCCGGAGGAGACCATCGAGTCCTATCAGGATGCGCTGGACGTGGCGATCCGCCATATGGAAGTGGATCCGGCAAGAAGAAATGTACTCCTTGCCCACCAGTTTGTCACCGGTTCGGAGAAATGTGATTCCGAAGAAATTTCCGTGGGCGGTGTGGACAATATCGCCGTGGATACCTTTGATCCGTTCGACTATGTGGCGCTGGGACATTTACACGGGCCGCAGCAGGCGGGAAGAGAGACGGTAAGATACTGCGGAACTCCGCTGAAATATTCTTTCTCCGAGTGCAGGCATAAGAAGGCGGCTCTGATCGTGGACATGGGACCGAAGGGAGAAATCGAATTACATCCGATTCCGCTTCATGCGATCCGTGATTTCAGAGAGATCAGAGGAACGTACATGGAAGTGACGGCGAAAGATTTTTATCAGGACACCAACACCAGAGATTACATGCACATCACTTTGACGGATGAAGAAGATATTCCTGACGCGGTGGGAAAATTGAGAACCATTTATCCGAATCTGATGCGTCTGGATTACGACAATAAACGAACACGCGAGGGAAGGGAGTTCCACCTGGAAGAGCGCGTGGAAGAGAAATCTCCGCTGGAACTTTTGATGGAATTCTACGAGCTGCAGAATAATCAGGAGATGAGCGAAGAACAGAAAGAAATGTCACAGCAGTTGATCGAGAAAATATGGGAGGACAGGTAGATGAGACCGATTGAATTAACAATGTCAGCATTTGGTCCATATGCGGGAGAAGTCACCATACCAATGGACAGTTTAGGGGACAGCGGATTGTATCTGATCACAGGTGACACAGGGGCAGGGAAGACCACCATCTTCGATGCCATCACGTTTGCACTCTACGGTGAGCCGAGTGGAAATAACAGAGAAAAGACCATGCTCCGCAGTAAATATGCGGATGTCAATACACCGACTTTCGTAAAAATGAGATTCTGCTACAGAGGGAAAGAATATTGTGTCAGAAGAAATCCGGATTACGAAAGACCAAGCCTTAAGGGAGGCGGAATGACAGTTCAGAAGGCGGACGCAGAGCTGACGTTCGATGACGGAAGACCGCCGGTGACAAAGGTTAAAGATGTCACCAATGCGATCATCGACATTATCGGACTGGATAAGAATCAGTTCAGCCAGATTGTTATGATCGCCCAGGGAGATTTCCTGAAGCTGCTGTTTGCAAAGACAGAAGAGAGAAGTAAGATCTTCAGGGAAATTTTTGCGACGGGTCCTTATCTTGATTTTCAGGAGAAGATCAAGAAGAACAGCGCAGAGAAGAAAAAAGAATACGAGAGAGTATACCAGAGTATCAGACAGTATATCGGAGAGATCATCTGTGACCCGGACAGTGTCTACTCGGAAGAGATCGAGAGCATGAAAAAGGATCAGGAGATCGTCTCCATCGAAAATACTATCGACCTTCTTGAACAGATGACAAAATCCGACAATTCCCGACATGAAGAAATTAAGTCCCAGTGGGACATAATTGAAGATGAGGTGGGAAAACTGCAGAATCGCCTTGGACAGGCGGAGCAGATCAGCAGGTCCAAAAAGGAACTGGAAGAGGCAAAAAGAATTCTCGCAGAGAAGGAACCTCTTCTTCAGCCGATCAAAGACAGCTTTGAAGCGGAGAAGGCAAAGAGTGAAGAACGAGATGCCCTGAATGTCCGTATTGAGCAGGAGAAAGAAAAACTTGCCCAGTACGACGAGATGGGAAAGATCGCCGGAAAGATGAATACCCACCGCAGTTCCATCATAAAAGGACAAGAAGAGCAGGAACGTCTGAAAGTGGAAATAGAGCAGAGGGAGACACAGCTTCGTCAAAAGAAAGAAACGCTTGCAGGGTGGAAGGATACAGCTGAAGAAATGGCAGGAATCCAGATCAGGCTGCATTCCATCGACACCAAAAAAGAACAGTATAATTCTCTGTTTATCATGACAAAGAAATATGCCATGGTCATGGACGATCTGACAAAAGCACAGTTGACATACCAAAAGAGTTCCGAGACTTTCAGGAAGGAACAGGAAGAATATAACATTCTGGAACAGAACTTCTTTGACGCACAGGCAGGAATTCTTGCATCCCGTCTTGTCGAAGGAGAACCTTGTCCGGTATGCGGATCCTGTATCCACCCGGATCCTGCAAAGACAGATGCCAGACTGGTGGAGAAAAAAGAACTGGACCAGAGAAAGACAAATCTGGAAAAGGTGAAAGATACTCGTGACAAGGATGCCACAGAGGCAGGAAGAATCCACGGGCAGGCAGAGAGCCTGAAAGAGGAACTTTTAAGAGCGGCAGAACCTTTATTCGGAGAAGTGGTTCCGGAAGAAATTGCAGGAAAGATCAGGGAAGAATCGCTGAAAGTGAAAGAAGAAGAGGCAGGTCTGAAAGAACGCGGACAGGAAATCGACGGACTTCTGAAGAAGAAAAAGAAACTGGAAGAAGAAATTCCACAGGACGAAGAGAAAAACAGACAGGCCCAGATCAAAATTCAGCAGATCATTGAGAACAATGCAAAATTAAAGACCGAATGGGAAAATTTACGCGCGCAGTACAAGAAGATCGAGGAGAGTCTGGTCTATCCGACAAGGCAGGAAGCCGTGAACTTTATCGGCCAACTTCAAGCCGGAAAGACAGCCATGGATCAGGCATTCAAAAAAGCGGAAGATACGTTTAACAGAGCCGTAACAGAGGTGGAAAATGCCAAAGTCAAGGTTCAGACCTTAGAGCAGCAGGTTCAGTCAGGCGTGTCGGAAGACGTGGAAAGCTTAAAAGAACTGCAGAGAGAAAAAACAGAGAAGAAGGCAGAACTTCGAAAACAACTGGAAGACATCCAGCATCGTGTACGGACAAACGGCCGTGTACTCGAAGCCGTAAAAGGCAGGGGAAAAGAAATGATCACCCTTGAAAAAGAGTGGATGCAGGCAAAGATGATCTCGGATACGGTGAACGGTCAGATTTCATCCAAAGATAAATTCAAGATCAAGCTGGAGACCTATATTCAGATGACCTTCTTTGACAGGATCATCATCCGTGCCAATACACGCTTCATGAGAATGAGCAACGGACAGTACGAACTGGTCAGAAGAGAAGAGACAGACAACCGTCAGAGTCAGAGTGGACTTGAACTTGACGTCATTGACCACTATAATGGTTCCAGACGAAGTGTCAAAACCTTGTCCGGAGGAGAGTCCTTCAAGGCCTCCCTTTCCCTGGCACTGGGACTTTCGGATGAGATCCAGTCTTCGGCCGGAGGAATCCAGATTGACACCATGTTTGTGGATGAAGGTTTCGGCTCACTCGACCATGAATCCTTAGAACAGGCCATAGGAGCACTCAACGACCTGACAAAAGGAAACCGACTGGTGGGAATCATTTCCCATGTCAGCGAACTGAAGGAGAGAATCGACAGACAGCTGATCGTCGAGAAGACAAGATCCGGCGGCAGCAGCATCAGAATCCAGGCAGATTAGTTCCGGGTTCTGTAGAAAGGCAGATAAAATGACAAAAAAAGCACTAACACTAGAAGTAATCAAACGACTGAAAGAAGAATATCCTGACGCAGGATGTACTCTGGATTACGACCAGGCGTGGAAACTGCTGGTAAGTGTAAGACTTGCAGCGCAGTGTACCGATGCCAGAGTAAACATCATCGTCGCAGATCTGTTTGCGAAATATCCGACCGTAAATGCTTTGGCAGATGCGGAAGTTCAGGATATCGAAAATATCGTCCGTCCATGTGGACTGGGACACAGTAAGGCAAAGGATATCAGCGCATGTATGAAGATGCTGCGCGATGAGTACGGCGGAGAAATCCCGAGAGACTTTGACAAGATCTTAAAACTTCCGGGAGTGGGAAGAAAGAGCGCCAATCTGATCATGGGTGACGTTTTCGGAGAACCGGCCATCGTAACAGATACTCACTGTATCCGTCTCACAAATCGAATTGGAATGGTGGACGGACTCAAAGAGCCGAAGAAAGTGGAGATGGCTCTCTGGAAGATCGTTCCTCCGGAAGAAGGAAGCGACCTCTGCCACAGACTTGTATTCCACGGACGTGACGTATGTACGGCAAGAACAAAACCACATTGCGATAAATGCTGTCTGGCAGATATCTGCAAAAAAGTGGGCGTAGAATAGAAAAAGTAAGCACCGCATATTGAGGAAACACAAGCCTCATTACTGCGGTGCTTTTTCTAATCCATGGATCCAGTCGGATTTCTTATAATAGATGATAAAGATAACGGAACTTAAGAACCATGTAAGCGGATAAGTCCAGAATACAACCGTGATCGTCGGAATGACACGGATCACGATACTGATGAAGGTGACTCGGATGATACACCAGCAGAGCATCATGACGTACATCGGTACATGAGATTTTCCCGCTCCCCTGAAGATTCCTGCCATACAGTGCGAAAAGGCGAGGAGAAAATAGAAAATGGTATCAACCCTGGCGTTGTTCGTTCCGTAAGCAATGACGGCCGGCGTGGTGCTGAAGGCACGGATCAGCTGTGGAATGAAAACATAGATCAGACCACCGATCAGCTCGGCCACGGTGACAGAACACAGGACACCGAAGAGGGCACCTTTTTTGGCACGCTCATATTCATGCGCACCGAGATTCTGACTGATAAAGGTTGTAAGGGCAAGGGCAAAACAAGTGATCGGAAGGAAGGCGAATCCCTGGATCTTAGAGTAAGTTCCACAGCCTGCCACCGCCATTTTGCCGAAGCCGTTTATGGTACTCTGCACAAAAATATTTGCCACAGAGATAATTGAATTCTGCATTCCCGCAGGAATACCGTTGCTGATGACCTGACGAAGATAGGTCGTATCGATCTTGATGTCTTTCAGATAGAGACGGAACTCCGGCGGGTTCTTCATGAGCCTTCTCATACAGAGGAAGGCACTTAAGAACTGGGAGATCACAGTTGCAAGAGCCGCAGCACCCACGTCAAATCCGAGGACTGCGATAAAAAGAAGATCAAGGATCACATTTACAACGGAAGAGATGATCAGATAGATCAGAGGATGCTTACTGTCACCGATCGCCTGCAGGATTCCCACAAAGAAGTTGTACATGGCAAAAGCCAGAGAACCCAGATAGTAGATCTGAAAATAGGTGATCGATTTCGGAAGCACGTCGGCAGGGGTATCCATCAGACGCAGAATATACGGTGTCGAGAGTGTTCCGAATATGGTGAGCAGCACTCCACAGATCAGCCCGAAGGCCACGATCGTGTGCAGTGATTTCTGAAGTTTATCATATTCTTCCGATCCGAAAAATTTTCCTACAACTACTCCGGCTCCTATGGAAACTCCGTTGAAGAATCCGACCATCAGAAAGATAAGATGGGAGGATGAGCTTACAGCCGCAAGAGCCTCGTTGCCAAGAAAATTGCCTACGATCAGAGAGTCTGCGGTATTGTAGAGCTGCTGAAACAGATTTCCCCAGAAGAGCGGAATAGCAAAAGCTATGATTCGTTTCGATACGGGACCGTCAGTCATCAGGGTGATTGAAGAGTTCGAAGAACCTGACATCATAAATCCCTCATTTCTTTAGTTATTACTTAACAGTATAGAAACATTAAATCGGAAAATCAAGAAGAATAATCAGAGAATGACATGATAAAAGGAGTATTTCGTTTGGAAATACTCCTTTTATCGGTTAGAATTTATGATCGATGCATGGAAAAAGATTCCATAGGATAGTTGGCAAGGTTTTCATGGACCCCTCTGGCATCCGCCTGTTTGAGAAGTCCGTCGCGGCCTTTTTTAGCTGCAGGAATATCGAGATGTCTGCTCGGTCCGCCGACACAGCCGCCGTCACAGATCATTCCCTCAATAAAGTCTTCCGGGAGACGCTTGTTCTTGAGGAGAAGAAGCGCCTTCTTACAGTCTGCAAATCCGTTTGCCCGGCAGACAGAAGGTTCAATGTCGGCCTCCGTTTCCTTCATGCACTGAAGAACTGCGGCAGTCACTCCGCCGGAAGCCGCAAAGCGTTTTCCGTAGATGGATGCAGTCTGGTCTGTATTTTCACATGGTTCCAGCGCCACGTCACGGGCGGACATGATGGCATACATTTCACTGTATGTAAGGGCAAAGTCCGCATTTCCCTCGATCTGCTGGTTCTTGATCTCGGATTTCTTTGCAAGACAAGGTCCGACAAAGACAGTAACCGCCTCAGGATCGAGAGCTTTGATCATTCTGGAGACCGCACACATCGGAGAAACCGTTGTGGAAATGCTGTCTGCCAGCTGCGGGTGGTGTTTTCTGATATAGTTTACGAAAGCCGGGCAGCAGGAAGTCATCTTTTTACTCTGCTCTGCGTAGGCTTCGGTCCATTCTTCCGCCTCTGAGGCAGCCGTCATATCTCCGCCCAGTCCCACATCGTAGAAGTCTGCAAAGCCCAGTTTTTTCATGGCTTTCTTCCAGCTTGCGGTGGTGATCTCAGGCCCGAACTGACCTTCTGTTGCCGGAGCGGCCATCACATAGACCGGTCTGTCTGATTTCAGGGCATTGATCACAGGGACGATGGAACTCTTGTATCCAATCGCGCCGAACGGACAGCTGTGGAGACATTTACCGCAGAGAATACATTTTTCCTTGTCGATCACAGAGATTCCGTACTCATTATAAGAAATCGCATTGACAGGACAGCTGAACTGACAAGGACGTTTCAGATGGGCAATAGCGTTGTAAGGACAGGCCTGCGCACACTTTCCACACTCTTTACATTTCGAAGCATCGATATGTGAGCGATACCTTCCGGGCTGAATTGCGTTAAACTTACAAGCATTGATACAAGCTTTTCCAAGACAGTTCTGACAGTTCTCTGTCACAGTGTAACTTGAGATCGGACAGTCCTCGCAGGCAGAAGGGATGACCTGAATAATATTTCCGTTATCTTCCATTCCGGGAGCTTTTCCTTCTGCAAGACGAACTCTCTGTCGGATGATCTCACGTTCACGATAAATACAACATCGGAACTGGGGAGTCGGGCCGGGGATGAGTTGCAAAGCAATGTTGTCGCGCTTCTCGTCGAGCTCGTTTGAGAAAGCAAGTTTCGCAACTTCAAGGTAAATAGCGTTCTTAATTTTTAACAGATTTTCATCAGCAGACATGGTAACCTCCTAGAATTTTTAAGTATTTTCTCTAAAAAAACATTTTTTACATTATAATAAATATTATTACGATTTTAAATAGATAAATTGTTCTTAATACCGGACAATCACGTTTAATTGTTCTTTATAGGAAACAATGCAAAACTTTAAAATTCGATGTATAATAAGGGTATTACAGACAAGAAAATGCAAAAAAATGCAATGGGGAAAGTGGATGAAAAAAACAAATATTTATTTCTGGTTATTTATGCTCAGTCCGGCTCTCGGGTATCTGATCCTACAGTCGGTGGTACTGAAATTGATGTGGAATCTGCTGCCGGTCCTTGGTTATTCTGACAGCCTCAGCCTCGGTATCTGTATCCTTCTTCCGGTCGTGGCAGGTGGATATTACATGTCGGAACGTGGAAAACCGAAAAGAAGAGAAGTGACGCAGGGGAAAACCGGTGAAATGTCGTTTCTCATCATTTTATCAGGCTGCGGTCTTGCTCTTCTCACCGGATTTTTTATAAAGGACGGTATCCGATGGGAAATGATGTCCGCACTCTCAGTCTTTGTATCCGTGATCGTTGTGCCGATCAATGAAGAAATCATTTACAGAGGAATGGTTCTTCAAAGGGCGAAGGAGGCACTTCGTCCGATAACGTCCGTGATTATCAGCGCGGTAATGTTCGGAGTCTCACACGGAAGTCCTAAGAGAATCCTGATGGCAGTATTTGCGGGGATCATTTTCGGACTGATCGCAGAAAGGTTTGGAACCATATGGGCGTCTATTCCGCTACACATGGCAGTCAATGCACTGGTTTTGTGGGACAGATTATATAATCTTCCTATATTGATATATGTAACAGGAGGTATTATGGCACTGGTCGCAGTAGTGATCATGTCATCAGAACTCAGAAAGAAATTGTAACAGACAGTGAAGGAAAATCTCCGGAGGTGGAACAATGGCAGATTATAACGAGATTAGAAAGTTTGCAATCAAATGGTGTGACAGATTTTATAATATTCACAGTACATGTGAAGAACTCGCAGGTGAAGAACTGGGAGAGGAATGGAAGAAATTCGGAATACAGGCTTCCGAGAAAACAAAAAAATATCTGGATTACGGGTCATTTCTTATGAATCCAAGATATGTGCAGAATGTGATACAGAACATCGATGACCTGGAACTGCTCATGATGGCAGTCTATTATCAGTGGGAGTTCTATCACAAGGAACAATATGAGGCAGAGATTACTATACCGCCGGTTAGAGGATGGTTTACCACTGTTCTGAATCGGATCAGGGTGATCGCCTCGGATAATCCTTCTCTTTTCAAGGGTGAATTGTGGAAGATGGATTTAAGATCCAGAGTAGCCTGCTTTGGACCGGAGCCGAGTAAAGGGGAAGAACTTGAACAGCATCTTGTCGTGTCGGCAGATGCAAAAGGAAAGTTGACAAGGTATATTCATGGAAGCGGAGATCCGATCCGTTTTAAGACGATTTCTCTCAATCTGAATATCACAGTGGTACTTCAGCTCTTTATGTACCTCATCATGTATTTTGGAAAGGAGCAGGAAGAGGTGACCTGTAAAGACACCGGTTCCTGGGAATTGTCTCTTACCAATACGGACGGGAAAGTTTACCAGTACAGAAGCGGAATGGCCAAAGGATTCGACACTGCGCTGGACGATATGTCGGATCTGATGCGCTCGGGATTCGGAATCATGGATCTTATGGGGTTTGACGGCGGGGCGAAACGATTCGAGATCGACAGGATCACGATCAACTATCACAGAGTGAAAAAGACCAGATACAGCGATGACATCGATCTGGACGAGGAAGATGATGATGAATTATTTGAAGTCAGAGTAGCCGATATCAGAGAATATTTAAGAATCGATAAGAAGACAAAGACCCTGAAGATTATGCGCGAAAGAAACGGAAAGAATCTTCTGAGTATGGAGTGCAAGGTGGAAGCGCTGGTAGATATTCTGCTGGACAGCTTTTCCGACGGAAGCCTCTTTGGAAATACAAAGAGGGGGGAGGACAGTGGAATTGACGATCCAAATGATGTGAAGGAATATTTCATTATCATCGATTATAGTGACGGCCGACAGAGAACACTGTCCGGAAAATTTGACCGACAGGGAATTCCGTCCGACTGGAGGTGGTTCGTTCTTACACTGAAACAGACCATGGAACTTCTGTTATCGGGAGACTTGTTTAATCCGGCTGTATACAATAAGGGAAAACTCGGAGCGGATGATTATATCTACTGCAGTGTTTATTTCCCGGATGGAGGACAGACCTATTTTTACAGGACTGAAGATGAAAGCATCAGAGAAGGAGACTGCGTTGTCGTTCCGGCCGGAGATGCCGATAGAGAAGTCCGGGGACTGGTTCACAGTATTGAACATTTTCACAAAGATGACGTTCCATACCCGCTGGAGAATACAAAGAGTATTATAAGAAAATGTACAGATGATGAAATGGATGAAATTAATTGTCATTAAAAAGATAATGTTTTGGATTATTATCGATAATACTTATGCACTATTGCTATTGATGACGGCGCATTTGTTGTGAAAACCCAACAAAAATGGTGCTTTTACCCAATAAATAACGTTAAATTAATATCATACGCGATTGACCAATCGGATCATTTTTATGTAAATCATTGCGTTTTGAATTTTACTATGGTAGCATAAAGATACATATAAAATGAGGAGAGAGGTGAGATAAATGAAGACTAGTGAGTCAGAAGAGAATTATCTTGAAATTATTTTAGTCCTGAGTATGATTAAACCGGTCGTACGTTCCGTTGATATCGCAGAGAGATTAAACTTTTCTAAACCTAGTGTAAGTGTTGCTATGAAAAATCTTCGCAATAAAGAATTGATCACAGTAACCGATGAAGGCTTTATTTATCTGACAGATGCAGGCCGAGAAATTGCAGAGATGATCTTTGAACGACATCAGCTTATATATAAGAGTTTGATCAAGCTGGGAGTTAATGAGAAAGTTGCATTCGAGGACGCATGTCGAATTGAACACAGAATCAGTCGTGAAAGTTTTAAGGCAATCCAGGAACATGTGACTAAATTCGCTGAGGATGAATAGGCAGCCGGTTTTGATAGCAGAAGATTGATAGGAAATATATATCAGAGTATGTTATTAATACAAAGAGGTGGGATACAAAAAAGGTATCCCACCTTTTTTCAATAATCGTAAAATACCAAAAGTATATAATGCATTACTTTTTTGTTCTAACTGCGTTATTATTAAAATGATATTTAAAGGATGAAAAATTATGATTGATCAGATAGAAGAATTACAAAGGATTCAGTTGAATTTAATGAAATGGAGCACCTGGTTAGACAGAGACGAGGATCAAATTAAGAATTTTTATAATAATAATTATAGGAATTACACAAGACAAGATCCACATATTCAGTATTCTATTCCATACAAAATAGAGGATTTTCCATATCAACTGGATAGATTAAAAAAATATGTTTTAAATCAACAGGAATTTGTAAATAAATTAATGAATATAGAAGAGCCTGGTAATAACAGGCTTAGTATTCAAATGATGACTTTGGTGAAAAAATGTATTTGGGAATTGCACAGCTGTTTCAATAGTTCGTGTCATCCGGACTTAATATTCCAGATTCCTAATATGGTGGATTTTTCTGTGAAATATAATGCGATTTTTGTTTTATCTAAATTTGCCTATGTGAAAAATAATATTATTCTTATTGGGGGAAATGGAA
>SAMEA104404100__coassemble_1280_pt1 | contig 23386 bp, 21 predicted proteins | sample SAMEA104404100__metabat2_low_PE_078 | metagenome-assembled genome bin SAMEA104404100 (sample SAMEA104404100) | Balaenoptera acutorostrata
GTCAATCTCTTTTATGCAAAAAGTGGTTGTTATAACGAACTCTTAGGAGGCACTTGTTATATCCATTTAACTAAGGGAACTTTTCAAACACGTAAATATAATACCGTGTCGTACAATTTTTGTCAACTTATACCACGGTATTATATCCAACGCGTTATCTTAAAAATTTATATAGCCCTGCATCCATATGTTAGTTTTTAATCTTCTGCCTATTGCAGGCTCTCCTGTTATATTGTCAACAGGAATACATACATCAAATTTAAGTTCATTAACATCCAGCGTCAATTTGTATATTTCTTTACCCGTTATTTCATTTGTACAATAATTAATATCCAGGATTTCTCCCATGATTGAATACTGGTCGCATTCAACTCCATAAGGCATTAAATATGTATCTACAATGCTGTAAATATCTTCATTTCTGATACGCTGTGAAACTTCTGAGTAAATATCAATATCATCCAGTGTAAGACTTTCTATCGCTTCGGTGTTGCCTTCTCTTGCAGCACTGAGCAGCATCATTCTGTTTCTGGACTCTTCTTTCTTTTCATTGACCTGTTCCTGATTCTTCATGATCGGAAGTAATACAGTTCCCCGGTCTGCCAGACCTGAAAGTGTAAGAGATGTCGATCTTTTTGGTATTTGTCCATGCTCCATTTCCTGTATATAATCCATACAGTTCTGAAGATGGAATATTAAGCTGACCCCCACTCTTGAGTCTTCACAAATTCCGATGTAAGCTTCTCTGTCACTTCTATGCTCGACTATAATATCTGCGTAAGAAGTGACACCGCTTCCTTTAAAATAAGGCACATAATACTCTCTATGCTGATGCTCATCCGAATCAATCTGATAATAAGAAGATATCCCTATCCCGTCACCATATTCTTTACTGAATTCATAGAAATCCAACGAATCTTCTAAAAATGATTTTTTACAGGTAGTGTAATTATTTTTTACATCCTCTAATATCATATTTACTTCTTTTTCCAGTGTTAACTCATGAAATCCTATTGCCTTTATATATTTATGCACATTCTACCTCGATAAATTATCTGATCTCTGTTTTACCACCCATATATGGACGTAAAGCTTCAGGGATACGAACAGATCCATCAGCCTGAAGGTTATTTTCAAGGAATGCGATCAGCATTCTAGGTGGTGCTGCTACTGTATTATTTAATGTGTGAGCAAGGTATTTTCCGTCTTTACCTTTTACTCTGATACCAAGTCTTCTTGCCTGAGCGTCTCCTAAGTTAGAGCAGCTACCAACTTCAAAGTATTTTTTCTGTCTTGGAGACCATGCTTCAACGTCGCATGATTTTACTTTGAGGTCTGCAAGGTCACCTGAACAGCATTCAAGTGTACGAACCGGGATATCCATAGAACGGAAAAGATCAACAGTATTTTTCCACATAATGTCATACCATTTTTTGCTTTCTTCCGGTTTACAAACAACGATCATTTCCTGTTTTTCAAACTGATGTATTCTGTATACACCACGTTCTTCGATCCCGTGTGCTCCTTTTTCTTTACGAAAACATGGAGAGTAAGATGTCAGTGTCTGTGGAAGTTTTTCTTCATCTAAAGTAGTTCCGATAAATCTTCCGATCATTGAGTGTTCACTTGTTCCAATAAGATAAAGGTCTTCACCTTCAATCTTGTACATCATCTGATCCATTTCAGCGAAACTCATAACGCCTGTAACAACGTTACTTCTGATCATGTATGGTGGAATACAGTATGTAAATCCACGTTCGATCATGAAATCACGAGCATATGAAAGTACTGCTGAGTGAAGTCTTGCGATATCTCCCATAAGGTAATAGAATCCGTTACCTGCTACTTTTCCTGCACTTTCAAGGTCAATTCCGTTGAATTTTTCCATGATTTCTGTATGATATGGAATTTCAAAATCAGGTACTACAGGTTCACCGAATTTTTCGATTTCAACGTTTTCGCTGTCATCTTTTCCGATTGGAACTGAAGGATCGATGATATTTGGAATGATCATCATAATTTTTTTGATTTCTTCTTCAACTTCTTTTTCTTCTGTTGATAAAGCTTCTACTCTGTCAGCGTTAGCCTGAACCTGTTTTTTGAGTTCTTCAGCTTCTTCTTTTTTACCCTGTGCCATACATGCACCGATCTGTTTAGAAATTTTGTTTCTGTCAGCACGAAGTGTTTCTACTTCCTGTTTAATTTCTCTGTTCTTTTTATCAAGTTCGATAACCTGATCTACTAACGGTAATTTTTCATCCTGGAATTTATTTTTGATATTTTCTTTTACTACATCCGGATTGGCTCTTAAAAACTTAATATCTAACATTTTATGCTCCTTTTATATAAATATTTTCTTTTTTATTTTTCCCTTTTAATCGGCTTTGTATACTTCCTGATATATTGCCTGTTCTAATGATTCGGCCTCTTCTTCTGCCAGTTCAATATAGCTCTGTCCACGTACAATTTCTTTAATATATGTGTAGCAGCCCTCTCTACTGTGCATTGCATTGATGATCCATCCACTGTTATTTCCATCTAATAAGGTAAGCGCAAAGCTGAGTTTTCCACCCATCTCATTGAATGCATCATATTTTACAATACCAACTTTCTGGTAGTTGTTCTCAATGTCTCCGAATAACTGTTCAATATCTCTTGTATTCTGTTTCACAGTATCATTCATGTCATCGAGTTCGGCAAATTTTGAAAGTATGCTCTGTTCAAGGTTTTTACCGTCTCTACCACGCATAAATGAACTGTAACTTCTTTTAAGACGGTTATATTTCATATTAACATTTACATTGAGTAAAAACAATATGATTATCAATACAATTAATACAATGAATATATATGCGGGATCTATACCGATCGTTGCTAATATTTTACTTTCCATTACTTCTCTCCTTCACGTAAAGACATCAGCATATCGAATATACGTTCGAGTTCGTCATCCGAATAATATTCAATTTCAATCTTACCTTTTCCACTTGGTTTATGATTTACATGTACCTTTGTCCCCATAACTGTCTTGATTTTTTCTTCAATTTCTTCATATACAAAGGCATTCTGTATTTCCTTTTTTGGCTTTTCCCTCTTAGGATTTTTTATTTCTTTTACAAGTTTTTCTGTTTCTCTTACACTTAATTTTTCATCAAAAATCCTGTTTGCAAGATTAATCTGCTCTTCTTCACTGTCAATTGCCAGAAGTGCTCTTGCATGACCTGTAGAAATCATATCGTCAATGATCATCTGCTGTACTTTCTCATTCAGTTTTAATAATCTCATTGAGTTTGTAACCGCAGTTCTACTCTTTGAAACTCTCTCTGCAACTTCATCCTGTTTTAAATGAAATTCTGTGAGAAGTTTTTTATAAGCCATTGCTTCTTCAATCGGATTCAGATTTTCTCTCTGAATATTTTCGATAAGAGAAATCTCAACGACTTCCTGCTCTGTAAATTCTTTTACAATAACAGGTACTTCTTTTATGCCTGCAAGTTTTGCTGCTCTCCAGCGTCTCTCTCCCGCAATGATCTCATAATAGTCTTTTTTCTTCTGAACGATCAAAGGCTGAAGCACACCAAACTGTTTGATAGAATCTGCCAGTTCAAGAAGTGCATCTTCTTCAAAGTTTTTTCTTGGCTGCTCTCTGTTCGGTTCAACATCATTGATTTTCATCATAACCTGACCATTGCTCTTCACATCGGCCTGTTCTTTCTTTTCTTTTAAATGACTTTTATTGTCCGGAATCAGACTGTCCAATCCTTTTCCTAATCCGCTTCGTTTTCCCGCCATTATTCCTCTTCTCCTTTATGAATCACTTCATCGGCCAACAACATATAACTTTCTGCTCCTGTAGATCTTGGATCATACATATTAATAGGAAGTCCATGGCTTGGTGCTTCTGCAAGACGAATATTTCTCGGAATGATTGTCTTATATATTGTCTGATTAAGATTATCTTTTACATTTTCTACTACCTGTAATGAAAGGTTGGTTCTTGCATCATACATTGTAAATACAACACCTTCCATTTCAAGATTTTCATTTAATCTGCTTTTTACCAGTTCTATTGTCTTCATCAGCTGACTTAATCCTTCAAGTGCGTAATACTCACACTGAATTGGAACAAGTACAGTATCTGCTGTTGTCATTGCATTAATTGTCAGGATACTTAAAGAAGGTGGGCAGTCAATAATCACAAAGTCATATCTGTCTTTAATTTCTGCAACTTTTTCTCTAAGAATATATTCCTTATTATCAACATCTAGCAGTTCGATTTCCGCACCGGACAAATCAATATTTGTTGGCAGTACATCCAAATTTTCAAATACTTCTTTACATAATACTTTCTCGATATCTATGTCATCGATCATAAGATCATATACAGTATATTCGACATCATCTTTTTCAACGCTCAGTCCACTTGTCATATTTCCCTGTGGATCCATGTCGATTGCCAAAACTTTTTGTCCCTGGGCTGCTAAACATGACGATAAATTTATGGCTGTAGTTGTTTTTCCAACTCCACCTTTTTGATTGGCTACTGCAATCACTCTTCCCATGCTTAATTGCTCCTTTCTTCAGAAACAGAATCATCCATTTTCGAATGCTGTCTTGTATAATTGTAACACCTTTTATTATTAAATTCTAGTTATTTATGTTTCACGTGAAACATATTTTGTTTTTTTGTATTGGAATGTTTCACGTGAAACATTCTGATTGTCGTTTTGTATTTCAATGTTTCACGTGAAACATTGAAAAAGCCGGTCATAATTATGACCGGCCTGGCAATTTCTATTTAATTGGTTCTTTTGAAGGAAGTCCGGATCTTCGTGGAAACTTCTTTCCGGTATTTTTTATTTTACCGATTTTTACAAATGAACGATTAATATCTGTACCAGGTAACTGGAACTTAATAATTTCTGCTCCGTTTCCTCCAAGAATCTTAACCGCTGTCTTTGCCTCTTTTACTTCCTGATCAATCTCTCCTGATTTATAAGGAATGAACTGTCCTCCAACCTTAACATAAGGAAGGCAATATTCACTTAATGTAGAGAGATTTGCAACTGCTCTTGAAACGCACAGATCGTACATTTCTCTATGATCTTCTTTTCTTGCAAAATCTTCTGCTCTTCCATGAATAGTACTGATATCTTCAAGTCCCAAAGTTTTGATTACTTCATTTAAGAAATTAATTCTCTTATTTAAAGAATCGAGCAATGTAACTTTGAGATGAGGAAAAGCAATCTTTAATGGAATTCCCGGGAATCCTGCTCCCGTGCCAACATCGATCACACTTTTAACTGAATTTACATCCAACACTTTTACAAGTGAAAGGCTGTCCACAAAATGTTTTTCATTGACTTCATCATATTCTGTAATACCTGTGAGGTTCATAACTTTATTCCACTCTACAAGTAATTCATAATACTGGTCAAACTGTTCATATTGTTTTTCAGTGAGTTCAATACCCAGTGCATTTAATTTTTCATAAAATTTATTGTCCATATATATTTCCTATTCTTTTTATTATCGTTCCAGGTAAACCAGAAGTACTGAAATATCTGCAGGTGAAACTCCGGAAATTCGTGATGCCTGTCCGATAGATACCGGCTGGTATAATTTCAGTTTCTGTACCGCTTCGATTCTCAGACTCGTAACATCGTCATAGTTGATATTCTGTGGAATCTTTTTATTTTCAAGTTTCTTGAACTGTTCTACCTGTTTTAACTGTCTGGTGATATATCCCTCATATTTGATATTGATATCAATCTGTTCCATAACATCCTGACTTAATTCCAGCTTTCTCTGATGATCGATCGGTGCAAGATTCTGGTAAGTAAGTTCCGGTCTCTTAATCAGGTCTGCAAGACTTGATCCTGAAGTAAGTGGAGTACTGTTCAACTCAACCAACAGATCTGTTACTTCTTTGGAAGTTCCTACATTTGTATGCTCCAGTCTTTCCACTTCCTGACGGATAATTTCTTCTTTCTTCAACAGATTATCATATCTTTCGTCAGAGATCAGTCCGATATCATGTCCTATCTTTGTAAGACGCTGATCCGCATTATCCTGTCTGAGTAATAATCTATATTCCGCTCTTGAAGTCATCATACGATATGGTTCTTTGCTTTCCTTTGTAACAAGGTCATCAATAAGAACACCGATGTATGCCTGGGAACGATCCAGTGTGATCTGCTCCTGACCTTTAATTTCTCTGGCTGCATTGATACCTGCAATCAATCCCTGTGCTGCCGCTTCTTCATAACCTGAACTTCCGTTAAACTGTCCGGCACTGAAAAGACCGTGAATTTTTCTGAATTCAAGAGTCGGATATAACTGTCTCGCATCAATACAATCATATTCTATTGCATATGCATTTCTGACAATTTTTACATTTTCAAGCCCTGCAACGGAACGGTACATTTCATACTGAACATCTTCCGGTAAAGAACTTGACATTCCACCGATATACATTTCATTTGTGTTTAATCCTTCAGGTTCAATAAATACCTGATGTCTGTTTTTATCAGCGAACTTTACAACCTTGTCTTCGATGGACGGACAATATCTTGGACCCGTTCCTTCGATCATTCCTGAGAATAAAGGTGATCTGTCCAGATTGTTTCTTATGATCTCATGAGTTCTTTCATTTGTATATGTGAGCCAGCATGAAGCCTGATCGATCTGAACATCTTCCGGATCTGTTGTAAATGAGAAAGGAACAACTCTCTCATCTCCAAACTGTTCTTCCATCTTACTGAAATCTACACTTCTTGAATCAACACGTGCAGGAGTACCTGTCTTAAATCTATACATATTAATTCCAAGATCTTTCAGACAGTCTGTCAGATAGTTTGCAGCCTGTAACCCGTTTGGTCCTGTCTGATTACTTACTTCACCGTATACACATCTCGCATTCAGATAAGTTCCACTACACAAAATCACCGCGTTACAGTGATAAATTGCTCCGGAATAAGTCTGAACACCGGTAATCTTGTTGTCTTCAACAAGGATATTTACAATCTCTCCCTGTTTAATTTCTAGATTTTCCTGGTTTTCCAACGTCTTTCTCATCAGAGCCGTATATGCCGCTTTATCAGCCTGTGCACGAAGAGAATGTACCGCCGGTCCTTTGGATTTATTTAACATTTTAGACTGGATAAAAGTTCTGTCTATCACTCTTCCCATCTCTCCGCCAAGCGCATCAAGTTCTCTTACAAGATGCCCTTTGGAACTTCCTCCGATATTCGGATTACATGGCATTAATGCAATACTTTCAACACTCACTGTAAAAACAAGTGTCTTCATTCCAAGTCTGGCACTTGCCAGGGCTGCCTCGCAGCCTGCATGTCCGGCACCAATAACAACTACATCATATTCATCTTTATTTACCCATACAGAATTTGCTGAATATTTCATTAACTAAATCTTCTCCTATCGTTTCTCCGGTAATACTTCCCAAATATTCATATGCATCCATAAGATCAATGGTGAAGAAATCTTCCGGCATTTGATTTTCAATACTAACATTTACTTTTACAAGACTGTCATACGCATTCTGTAATGCTGTTTTATGTCTTACGTTTGTAATATATACCTGGTCATTAAAGGAAATATCTCCCTGATAAAACATTTCCTTTAGAATTTTCTCTAATTCATGGATTCCTGTCTCGTTTTTCGCAGAAATCTCGATCATCGGCTTATTTATCCACTTTTTAAGTTCATCTTTCGTAATCAATGTGGATAGATCGGTCTTATTTAACAGGATGATTGCATTCTTGTCCTGAATCATATTAATGATTTCGAAATCATTTTCATCCAGTGGCAGCGATGCATCTACTACATAGATAATAAGATCTGCCTCTTCTGCATTTGCTCTCGCTTTATCTACACCGATTTTTTCTACAATATCTTCTGTATTTCTAATTCCGGCTGTATCCATAATGTTCAGGGAAACTCCCTGGAGCTGGATATTTTCTTCCAGTACATCTCTCGTTGTGCCGGCTATATCTGTAACAATGGCGCGCTCTTCTCCTACAAGAACATTCAATAATGAGGATTTTCCCGCATTCGGTTTTCCTACAATAACTGTCTTGATACCCTCTTTAATAATTCTTCCGTTGTCACATGAGTTTAATAACTTCTGTAATTCTTCCAAAAGTTCATCCACAACTACTTTCAATGTCTCTCCGTATCCATCCACATTAATATGCTCCGGATCATCAAGCGCTGTCTCAATAAAAGCTGTGTGATAAATGATCTTTTCTCTCAGTTCTTCAATCTTTTTATGCACAGTACCTTTGAGCTGATTTACAGAGCTCTTCAATGCATATTCATTTTTCGAATGGATGACATCGATTACCGCTTCCGCCTGTGAAAGATCAATACGTCCGTTTAAAAAGGCCCTCTTTGTAAATTCACCGGGATCTGCAGGTCTAGCTCCGTATTTGATCACTGTTTCAAGAATCTTCTTCACAACAAAAACGCCACCGTGACAATCAATTTCAACAGTATCCTCACCTGTATAACTGTGTGGACCTCTCATGATAAGGACGATGACTTCATCTATAGTTTCTTCTCCGTCTACGATAAATCCGTAATGAAGAGTGTAACTTTTTTGTTCAGATATCTTTTTGTCCGATTTTCCTTTATAAATCTTATCTATGATATTGAGAGCATCTTCTCCGCTTATTCTTACTATTCCAATTCCGGAATCCGTCATTGCCGTGGCAATCGCCGCAATTGTTTCTGTTTTTAATCCCATGACTTCTCCTTTAGACTGAATTTACATTAATATGCTATCTTTTTATTTTAAACCTTATTTAAAAAAATGGGAAGTAATTTTCATTACTTCCCACTTCTTTATTATAATAATGTGAATTATCTTCTGTTTGGAGTAACTACTACTCTTCTGTAAGGTTCTTCACCTTCACTGTGTGTAGATACTTTTTCATCTCCCTGAAGCGCTGAATGAATGATTCTTCTTTCATATGGATTCATCGGTTCAAGAGATACAGGTTTTCTGGAGCGTTTAACTTTATACGCGATATTTTTTGCAAGATTTTCCAGAGTCTGTTTTCTTCTTCTTCTGTAATCTTCTGTATCAAGTTTAACTCTTACATAACCATCCTGAGATTTGTTTGCAACACGGTTTGTAAGGTACTGAAGTGAATCGAGTGTCTGTCCACGTTTTCCGATGAGGATTCCCATGTTTTCACCCTTCATTTCAATTGAAAGTGCTCCGTCTTCATCAATCTTAGTGATAAGTTCAACTTCACCCATTCCCATTGCTCTTAAAACATTTCTTAAGAAGTCTTCGCAGATCTTGCATGTTTCTTCAGTTGCAATTGTAACTTTGATTTCTTCTTTAGGTGCAGAAACCGGTTCTGCCTGTTTTACTTCGTGCTTTGGAGCCTGTTTGTGTTCAGCTTTCACTTCTTTTTTGAAGTCTTTCTTTCCTTCTTTTCTGTTCTCTTTTTTAGAGTCCTTCTTGAAGTCTTTTTTGTTATCCTTATGGAAATCTTTTTTATTTTCTTTCTTTACATAAGGTTTTTCTTCTTTTTTAACCGCTTCAACCTTAGGTTCAACGATTTCTTCTTTTTCTTTTTTAATTCGGGCTTTGATCACAGCCTGTTTGATTCCGAATCCAAGGAATCCAGAACTGCCTTTTTCTATCACATCATATTCCATGTGATCGCTAGTAACTCCTAACTGAATGGAAGCTTCAGTAATTGCATCATCCAGTGTTTTTGCGGATACTGTAATTTCATTCATCAAAAGCGCCCTCCTTTATAACTTATTCTCGTTAAAGTTCTTTACAAGATTTGCTTTTGAAGCAAGGCTGCCAGGTTTGGCATTCGAATTAAGTTTTCTTGCTTCTTCAAGTTTAGCTTCAATTGCTTTTTCTTCTTCAGCTGTTTTCTTCTTGTTAAGGTGTTTAACATTTGTGTGAGCCATTTCGTTTACTTTTTTGTCATCAACATGCTCTTTGTTCTGTCTCTTCTTCGCAGCTTTTTCCATATTCTGTTCAATCAGAATACTCATATCTGTTTTGTCGAGATGTTTGTTGATGATCAACATCTGAATTGTACGAACGATTGCACTTGTAATCCAGTAAATACCAAGACCTGTAGGAAGTGTGAAACACATTACTACTGACATTAACGGGAACATAATGTTCATTGTGTTCATTGTTGATGCCATCGGGTTTCCCTGATCCATAGCTGATGAAGTAGCTGTAAGTTTAACACTTAAGTACTGTGTGAAACCGGCTAACAGCGGAACAAGTAATGCAAGAATAACAATTCCGAAAGTTCCTGCGGCAATTCCTGATTTGATCATTGTTGCCGGTGCTTCAGCGATGTTCAATCCTAAGAAATTGTTCATGTGGTGAAGCTGTGTTACTGTGCTGTCGATTGTATTTTCCAGTGCAGGGAATTTGTCAATAAGAGTATCCCATGTTGAAGACTGGAATTTATATAATACATCGATCAATGTATTTGTTTTCGTGTAGTCAAATCTGGAAGGATCAATAAGAATCGGTTTAGCGGCTCCGATACCTTCCATTATTTTCTGCCATCCGTCAGTTGCTGTAATACCATTAATAAGTGGTGTATAAACATCTTTAACCTGACCTACATAAGCAGGAATATTACGTACAACATAGAAGATTGACATTAAGATAGGAAGCTGAATAAACATACTTAAACATCCACCTGTTGGTGAAATGCCGTACTTATCATAGATAAGCTGTGTTTCTTCCTGCATCTTCATCATAGATGCCTGATCTTTTTTACCTTTGTACTTCTTCTGAACCTTCTGGATTTCAGGGTTCATAGCTGCAGACATTTTAGAAAATTTCTGCTGTTTGATCTGTAATGGGAGTAACAGAGTATAAATAATGATTGTCAGAAGGATAATGCTGACACCAATACTTTCAATTCCTAATACTCCATTCATAAATCGGTAAATGTAATCCATTATTTTACCGAGCAGCCAGGCAGCCTGTCCGATGATCGGTGTGCTGACCTGTGTCATTAAGATACCTGTCATAATCGTTCCTCCATAAGTTGATTGGATTTAATATCCTTACCCCGAACTTTGGGTTTACGGCACAGGATCATATCCTCCTTTTGCGAAAGGATTACAACGAAGAATTCTCCATACTGTTAAAAGTCCCCCTTTTATCACGCCATATTTTTCGAATGCTTCTATGGCATATTGTGATCAAGTAGGAAAATATATACAATGTGTAGTAACTTTCATTGGAGATAAATATTTTTGATAAAATCGAATCAGTTTAATACATAGTTTCTTCATTATAATATGCCTCAATTGTGCATATCCATCTTTTTGATATGCTGAATCAATTTTCTCGATCCGAATTACTACTACTGCGATAGATTTTATGAAGTTTTGATAAGTGGATAAGTGCGCTATCAATTTCATGGAACGTTCTATCTTTTGCTGATGATCTTGCGATCACAACCAAATCATAGCCACACAGAAAGTTATCTTCCTGTAATCTATAGCTTTCTCTTATCAAGCGGGTCAGATGATGTCTTACAATACTGTTCCCAACCTTTTTGCTGACAGAAATACCAACTCTGTTCTTATCAGAGTCATTTTTTAAGATATACATTACCAGATACTTATTTCCATAAGACTTTCCCTGTCTGTATACAATTTGAAAATCCTTATTCTTTTTTAATGATTCAGAAAATTTCATATTAGTTATTCTCCTGAATTTTGATAGAAGAAAAGGCCACATAGATGTGACCTAAGCTGATAATACTTTTCTTCCTTTTGCTCTTCTAGATGCAAGTACTTTTCTTCCACCTGCTGTGCTCATTCTTGCTCTGAATCCATGAACTTTTGATCTAGAACGTTTCTTTGGCTGGAATGTCATTTTCATTGATATCCACCTCCTATTCAATTCATAAATGATTATTTTTTAATTAAATAAATTACTTACCTATTTAAGACATCGTATCTTATTATAGTCAAAAATCAACCCTTCGTCAAGCAAAAGAAAGGGATTTTTCGGGGATATTTATCCACATTTTGTTGATAACTATGTGGAAACTGGGGGATAACGTGTGTATTATTATTTTTTCGACTTAATTTTCCCCTTAAATAAGCCATTTTTAAGTGTTGAAAAGTTATCCCAACTGATTTTCATTGATTATATCGCTATTATAATGTAGAATATATGTGTATCATTATGCGTAGAATGGAGTTAAACTATGATTAACATTAAAGAAAAATGGGAAGATATTATCCAAAAACTGAAAGTAGAGTATCTTTTATCCAATATTTCATTCGAAACCTGGATCCGTCCATTGGAAATCTATGATATTGTGGATAACACTCTATACCTTTCAATCAATTATAAGGCCAGTATCGAACACATTCAGAATAAGTACTTACTTCCATTAAAAGTATGTATCGCTGAAGTGACCGGAATTGAATATGATATTAAGTTCATTCCAAAGGATATTGCAGATTCTGAGCTTGAAAACTATCGTATCAAAAATAACCTTACTATAAAGGAAGAACATCATAAGCCTAAGGTAAAAAAGAATACAAATATTTCTGAACAGGCCAATCTGAATCCGAAATATACATTTGACACCTTTGTTGTCGGCGGAAACAACCGATTTGCGCACGCAGCGTCATGTGCAGTAGCCGAATCACCGGGTGAAGTGTATAATCCTCTGTTCCTTTATGGAGGTGTTGGACTTGGAAAAACCCATTTAATGCATTCTATTGCCCATTATATATTAGATAGAGATTCTTCAAAAAAAGTACTTTATGTTACCAGTGAGACCTTTACCAACGAATTGATCGATGCAATCCGTATTGGTAAAACAGGTAATGAACTTGCAATGACTACATTCCGTGATAAATATAGAAACAACGACGTTCTTCTTATTGACGACGTTCAGTTTATTATAGGTAAAGAAAGTACACAGGAAGAATTCTTCCATACATTTAATCATTTGCATAATGCAGGAAAACAGATCATAATCTCCAGCGATAAACCGCCAAAAGATATGGAAACTCTGGAAGCCCGTCTTAAGACCCGATTCGAATGGGGTCTTATTGCTGATATCTCCGTTCCTGATTATGAAACAAGAATGGCTATATTATATAAGAAGATAGAGCTCGATCAGTTAGAACGTTACAATATACCTAATGAAGTTATTCAGTATATTGCTACTAATATAAAAACAAATATCCGTGAGCTGGAAGGTTCACTTAATAAACTTATTGCATTGTACCGTATCAATAATAATCAGAAGCAGATCGACATTCCTCTGGCTGCAGAGGCATTGAAAGACATGATTTCTCCGGATAAAAACAGAGAAGTAACTCCTGAGCTTATCATTGATACTGTTTCTGAGCACTTTAATATCCCTCTTAGTGACCTTAAGAGTGGTAAACGTAATGCCGATATCACAAATGCCAGACAGATTGCAATGTATTTGTGCCGTAAAATGACTGATGCACCTTTGAAAACAATCGGGCTGCTTCTCGGTGGACGAGATCACTCGACTGTTAATCATGGTGTGGAAAAAGTGTCTAACGAAGTGGAAAACAACGAAACTTTGAGGAATACTGTGGATATCATCACAAAGAAGATTAACCCGGTTTAAAGTTATACCAACTGCTTAAACATGGTTTCCCGCAATTATCTACATAGTTATTCTTAACTGAAATCCTTATTTTTCAAGGGTTTGAGGTAGTTTTCCACATTTCCACAGCCCCTATTAAGGATAATGCGGATATCTTTTATATTTATATTCAAAAAAAGACGTCGAAAGGAGTTTTACACACATATGAAGATAAAATGTAATAAACAGGATTTAGTTAAAGGTGTTGGAATAGTTTCTAAAGCAGTTCCAACAAAAACCACTATGCCAATCCTTGAATGTATATTGATAGATGCAACTTCTAATATCATCAAGCTGACAGCGAATGATATGGAACTTGGTATTGAGACTATTATTGATGGTGTTATAGAAAGTAAAGGTATGATTGCATTAGATGCCCGTATCTTTTCAGATATCGTAAGAAAATTACCTGACAATGAAATCACGATCGAATGTGATTCTAACCTTCAGACTTTAATTACTTGTGAAAGATCTAAATTTAATATTTCAGGTAAATCAGGGGAAGATTTCTCTTATTTACCATATATTGAGAAAGATGAACCTATTATTATCTCACAATTTACTCTTAAAGAAGTGATTAGACAGACAATTTTCTCTATTTCTGATAACGATAGCAATAAATTGATGACTGGAGAGCTGTTTGAGACAGATCAGAATATCCTGAGAGTTGTTTCACTTGACGGCCATCGAATTTCTATTAGAAAAATTGAACTGAAGAATTCTTATGCTCCTAGAAAAGTTGTAGTTCCGGGAAAAACTCTTATGGAAGTAAGTAAGATTCTTTCAGGTGAAGTAGACAGTGAAGTAAATATTTACTTTACAAACAATCATATTGTTTTTGAATTTGATAATACTGTAGTTGTTTCGAGACTGATCGAAGGTGAATACTTCAGAATCGACCAGATGCTTTCGAACGATTATGAAACAAAAGTAAGAATTAACAAAAAAGAATTATTAAACTGTATCGACCGTGCAATCCTGCTTGTAAAAGAGGGAGACAAGAAACCGGTCATCATCGATATTGAAGATGAAAATATGGAACTTAAGATAAAGTCGCAGTTAGGAACAATGGATGAAGAGATTGCGATTACAAAAGAGGGTAAAGATTTACTGATTGGATTTAATCCAAAGTTCTTGATTGATGCACTTCGAGTGATCGAAGATGAAGAAGTTGATCTGTATTTTATGAATGCGAAGGCACCATGCTTTATCAAGGATGAAAAAGAAAGTTATATTTATTTAATCCTCCCGGTAAATTTCAGTAATATTGCTTAAAAAGTTGAAAGAGGTTCAGAATGTATACAATTAAACTCAGAGAAGAATTTATTAAATTAGGACAGGCATTAAAAGCAGCGGGATTAGTATCCTCAGGAATTGAAGCAAAAGAAGTGATCATCGATGGTCTTGTTAAGGTTAACGGTGAGATCGATACCAGAAGAGGTAAAAAATTATACGATGGTGATGTCATCTCTTTTGATGGACAGGAAGTTAAGATTGAAAAATAGGCTGGTGCTTTTGTGATTGTCAGATCATTAAAATTAAAAAATTATAGAAATTATGAATTTTTGAATATTGAATTTGATGCAGCCACTAATATTTTTTATGGTGATAACGCGCAGGGGAAGACAAATGTCCTGGAAGCAGTCTATGTGTCCGGGACAACAAAATCCCACAGGGGGACCAAGGATCGTGATATGATCAAGTTTGATTCGGATGAGGCTCACATTGAGACGATCATCGAAAAGAACGGGATTCCTTATCAGATCGACATGCATTTAAAGAAAAACAGTCCGAAAGGGATTGCAATAAATAAAGTGCCGATCAGAAAAGCCAGTGAATTATTCGGGCTTATGAATTTTGTGTTTTTTTCACCTGAAGATTTAAATATCATAAAAAACGGACCGGCGGAGAGACGAAGATTTATGGATCTGGAGTTATCTCAGCTGGACAAGGTATATCTAAAAGATCTTGCAAACTATAACAGGATCATCAATCAAAGAAATAAACTGCTCAAGGATATGACATTTAACAGAGAGCTGGAAGATACACTGGCTGTCTGGGATATGCAGCTGGTCCATTACGGGAACAGGATCATTGAGCGGAGAAAAAAATTCATACAGGAAATAAATGAAATCATTTATGATATTCATTACAGGCTCACCGGCTTTAAAGAAAGAATTCAATTGTCGTATGAATCCGGATGCGGTGCTTTTACGTTTGAAAAAGCTCTCGAGAGAAATAAAGAAAGAGATATACGAATGAAAAGTACATCAGTCGGACCACACAGGGACGATATCTGTTTTACGATAGGCGATATCGATATCAGAAAATTCGGTTCCCAGGGTCAGCAGAGAACAGCGGCGCTTTCTCTGAAGTTATCGGAAATCGAGTTGATCAGACTGACAGTCAAAGATACCCCTGTGTTATTACTTGACGATGTACTGTCTGAATTAGATAAACATAGGCAAAACTATTTACTGGATAGTATACATGATATACAGACATTCATTACCTGTACGGGACTGGATGAATTTGTAAATCATCGTTTTTCTATAAATAAAGTTTTTCATGTCCTTGACGGACATGTAGAGAAAGAGAATTAGGAGGATATATATGAGTGCAGAATATGGTGCAGATCAAATCCAAATTTTAGAGGGATTAGAAGCAGTAAGAAAAAGACCTGGAATGTATATTGGAAGTACCTCTGCAAGGGGACTTCATCATCTCGTTTATGAGATCGTAGACAATTCAGTGGATGAAGCACTTGCTGGATATTGCGATCATATACAGATTTTCATCAATCCGGATAATTCTGTTACCGTCATTGATAATGGTCGTGGTATTCCTGTCGGAATCAATCATAAATCAGGACTTTCAGCTGTAGAAGTGGTATTTACAGTTCTTCATGCCGGAGGAAAATTTGGTGGTGGAGGATATAAAGTATCCGGAGGACTTCACGGAGTTGGAGCATCAGTTGTAAATGCTCTTTCCAACTGGCTTGAAGTAGAAATCTGCAGTGAAGGAAAAGTATATAAACAGAGATATGAGAGAGGCCATGTAGTTCAGCCTCTTGAAGTTATAGGCGAATGTCCGATGGAAAAAACCGGTACAAAGGTAACTTTCCTTCCGGACGACACAATCTTTGAAGAGACAGTGTTTGAGTATGATGTTCTTAAACAGCGTTTCAGAGAGATGGCATTCCTTACAAAAGGATTGAAAATTTCGCTCACAGACCTTCGTGAAGAAGAAGTGATCGAGCAGGTATTCCACTACGAAGGTGGAATCAAGGAATTCGTAGAGTATTTAAATCACAGTAAAACTGCGCTCTATGATTCGATCATCTACTGTGAAGGAACAAAGGACAATGTAGAAGTTGAAGTAGCAATGCAGCATAATGATTCTTACACAGATAATACTTATGGCTTTGTAAACAATATTACAACTCCTGAAGGCGGTACACATGTTGTAGGGTTCAGAAATGCGATTACAAAGACTTTCAACGACTATGCAAGAAAGAATAAATTATTAAAAGATAATGAGCCGAATCTTACCGGAGAAGATATCAGGGAAGGTATGACTCCATTATCAGTGTTAAGATTGAAAACCCTCAGTTTGAAGGTCAGACAAAACAGAAACTTGGAAACAGTGAAGCCAGAGGTGCCGTTGACAATATCGTCAGCACACAGCTTGGTATTTTCCTGGAACAGAATCCTTCTGTAGCCAAGATCATCGTTGAAAAATCCGTCATGGCTCAGAGAGCCAGAGAAGCTGCTAGAAAGGCAAGAGATCTGACAAGAAGAAAATCAATTCTTGATCGTACATCTCTTCCTGGAAAACTGGCAGACTGTTCAGATAAGAACCCTGAAAACTGTGAAATCTATATCGTCGAAGGAGATTCTGCGGGTGGTTCTGCAAAATCTGCCAGAGACAGAGCAACACAGGCTATCCTCCCTCTGAGAGGAAAAATCCTGAACGTTGAAAAAGCAAGATTAGATAAAATTTATGCAAATGCCGAGATCAAAGCGATGATCACAGCATTTGGAACAGGTATTCATGAAGATTTTGATATTTCAAAACTGAGATACCATAAGATCATTATCATGACTGATGCCGATGTCGACGGTGCTCATATCAGTACTTTATTATTGACATTCCTGTATCGTTTTATGCCGGATCTGATCAAAGAAGGATATGTTTATCTTGCTCAGCCGCCGTTATTTAAACTGGAAAAAAATAAAAAAGTATGGTATGCATACAGTGATGAAGAACTGGCTTCCATCCTGCAGGAAGTAGGACGAGACACAAATAACAAGATCCAGCGTTATAAAGGTCTTGGAGAAATGGATTCTGAACAGCTCTGGGATACAACTATGGACCCTGAACACAGAATCTTAAGACGTGTGGTTATGGATGAAGATTCTTCGTCAGAACTTGATCTTACATTTACAACATTGATGGGAGATAAAGTAGAGCCTCGTCGAGAGTTTATCGAAGAGAATGCAAGATTTGTTAAAAATCTGGATGTATAACACTTAATATAAACAAAATCGGAGGAAAGAAATGGAAGATAATATTTTTGATAAAATCCATGAAGTGGATTTGAAAAAAACAATGGAATCATCTTATATCGATTATGCCATGAGTGTTATTGCATCACGTGCACTTCCAGATGTTCGAGATGGTTTAAAACCGGTACAGAGAAGAATCCTGTACTCAATGATAGAGTTAAACAATGGTCCTGACAAACCGCATAGAAAATGTGCACGTATTGTCGGTGACACAATGGGTAAATATCACCCACACGGTGACAGCTCAATTTATGGTGCATTGGTAAATATGGCACAGGAATGGTCTACAAGATATGTACTTGTAGACGGACATGGAAACTTTGGTTCTGTCGATGGAGACGGAGCCGCTGCCATGCGTTATACAGAGGCACGTTTAAGTAAGATTTCCATGGAAATGACAGCCGATATCAATAAAAATACAGTTGATTTCGCACCAAACTTTGATGAAACTGAAAAAGAACCTGTAGTACTTCCTGCAAGATTTCCGAATATTCTTGTAAACGGTACTTCAGGTATCGCGGTTGGTATGGCTACAAATATTCCGCCGCACAACTTAAGAGAAGTAATCGGGGCAGTTGTAAAGATCATTGACGATCAGATTGCCGACAAGGATGTTACAAGTATTGACGAAATTATGGAAATTGTAAAAGGACCTGATTTCCCTACAGGTGGTACAATCCTTGGAACAAGAGGTATCGAGGAAGCATACCGTACAGGACGAGGAAAAATCAGAGTCCGTGCAGTATCTAATATCGAGCCTATGGATAACGGCAAGAACCGCATTGTTATCACTGAAATTCCATACATGGTAAATAAAGCACGTCTTCTTGAGAAGATTGCAGAACTCGTAAGAGACAAAAAAATCGACGGTATCACAGATATCAGTGATCAGTCCAGCCGTGAAGGAATGCGTGTATGTATCGAACTTCGCCGTGACGTAAATCCAAACGTCCTTCTTAACCAGTTATATAAACATACACAGCTTCAGGATACATTCGGTGTTATCATGCTTGCCCTGGTAAACAACGAACCTAAAGTTATGAATCTTCTTGAAATCCTGAACCATTACCTGGCTCATCAGGAAGATGTTGTGACAAGACGTACACGTTATGAATTAAATAAAGCAGAAGAAAGAGCTCATATTTTGAAGGGCTTACTTATTGCACTTGATAATATCGATGAAGTTATCCGTATTATCCGTAATTCGAAAAACGTACAGATAGCAAAAGAAGAATTGATCAAGAAATTTGAACTGTCGGAAGCTCAGGCTCAGGCTATCGTTGATATGCGTCTGAGAGCTCTTACAGGATTGGAAAGAGAAAAACTTGAATCTGAATTTAATGAATTGATGAAGAAAATCGAGGAATTAAAAGCTATCTTAGGAAACAGAAAAGTACTTCTCGAGCTGATCAAAAAAGAAATTTTACTGATTGCAGACAAATACGGAGACGACCGTAAAACAGCAATCGGATTTGATGATTATGACATTTCGATGGAAGATCTTATTCCAAAACAGGATGTCGTTATCACAATGACAAAATTAGGATATATCAAGAGAATGAGCAATGATACATTTAAGAGCCAGAACCGTGGCGGTAAAGGTATCAAAGGTATGCAGACTCTTGACGAAGACTATGTTGAAGAACTGTTCATGACAAATACGCATCAGTACATCATGTTCTTTACAAATACAGGACGAGTTTATCGTCTGAAGGGATATGAAATTCCTGAAGCAGGAAGAACTGCTAGAGGAACAGCGATTATCAATCTCCTTCAGCTGCAGCCGGAAGAAAAGATTACAGCAATGATACCGATTAGGGAATACAAAGACGGCGAATATCTGTTTATGGCTACAAAGAAGGGACTTGTAAAGAAGACACCGATCCGCGACTATGAAAATGTCAGAAAGACAGGTCTTGCCGCTATCACTTTAAGAGAAGACGATGAACTGATCGAAGTGAAGACTACAGATAACGACAGAGATGTTCTTCTCGTCACAAAATACGGTCAGTGTATCAGATTCAATGAAAGCGATGTACGTGCCACAGGAAGAACTTCTATGGGTGTCAGAGGTATGAATCTTAGCGACAGTGATGAAATCGTTGCTATGCAGCTTGATATCCAGGGAGAAGACCTTCTGATCGTATCTGCCAAGGGTATGGGGAAACGTACAAGCATGAGCGAATTTACAACTCAGAACCGTGGCGGTAAAGGTGTGAAGTGTTATAAGATCACTGAAAAAACAGGCTATGTAGTAGGAGCAAAAGCAATCAATGAAGATAATGAAATCATGATCATCAACACAGATGGAATTATCATCAGAATGGAATGCAAAGGTATTTCTTTATTAGGACGTATCACATCAGGAGTAAAACTGATCAATATGAAGGGGAATGAAGAAGTGGCAAGTATTGCAAAAGTAAGATTTGCTTCAGAACCGGAAGAAGTTGAAGAACAAGAAGAAACTCCAGAAGATGAAGAATAAATTCTAAATTAAAACAGGGTATCCGAGCGGATACCCTGTTTTTTCGTACAAAAATATCCATGCGATTACCGCATGGATATTTTTGTTTAATGTTCAGCTTTAATTTCTTTTACTTTATTCCATGGACCTTTGTGGTAGAAGTAGATGGAGATTGCTGTGGCAATTACCCATCCGATAGGCCATGACATCCAGATTCCTGTTGAGCCGAAGAAATGAGGACGTGAGAGAACAGCAGCAAGTACAACTCTTAAGATTAAGTCTGTAAAAGTAGCAATCATAAACTGTTTCATCATTTCTGAACCTCTTAAGATTCCATCGGCTACAAGTTTCATGGAAACTACAAAGTAGAACGGAGATAAGATCTTCAAAAATTCGATTCCGGTTGCTACAGCTGTACCCGAAGTGTTTTCCATAAACAACATCAGCGGAATATGACCGGCGAAGAAATAAAGTAAGAAGAATGGAATACAAAGAATCCATACAATCTTCAGACCGGCACGGAAACCTTCTTTGATACGAGGAAGCTTGTTGGCACCGATATTCTGTGCCGTGTAGTTTGAAATACCGTTTCCGAGGGTTGTGAAGGATGTAATAACAAGATTGTTCAGTTTAACGCTGGCAGCATATCCTGCGATAACTCCGGGACCAAAACCATTGATGATACTCTGGATAATGATATTTCCGACAGAGATAAAACTCTGCTGAAGAATACTCGGAATAGCGATATAAGAAATTTTGATAAAAAGTTTTAATGAAAACCACTGTGCCTTTTCGTCCAGTTCAATCTTTGCAAGTCTTCTGTAGATAACAAGAAGAGAAAGAATACAGCTGACTCCCTGACAAAGGAAGGTAGCCCAGGCAACACCGGCAACTCCCATGTTAAATGATTTGACAAAAATAATGTCTACAACGATGTTTGCTGTAGAAGATACAGCAAGAAAGATAAACGGTGTTTTTGAATCTCCAAGTGCTGAAAATACACCGGTCGCTACATTATATAGAAATAAAAATGGAAATCCTACTATATATATTCGTAAATATAAAAGTGAATCAGGCATCAGAATTTCCGGAGTATGGATTAGTTCAAGCATTTGTCCACAGAACACCAGTCCGATCGTCATCAGTACAGCACATAAAACACATCCTGCAATAAAGGTGGTGTGGATGGCCGTTTTCATCTGGCCGTATTTTTTTGAGCCAAATAACTGAGATACGATAACGGAGCATCCTATATTACATCCAAAAGCAAATGCGATAAAGATAAGAGTGATTTCATAACTGTTACCGACGGATGCAAGTGCATTTTCTCCAATAAATTTTCCGGCGACAAGACTATCGGCGATATTATATAACTGCTGAAAAATGATACTTCCAAATAACGGAAGGCAGAATCGCCATAAGACTTCGGACGGTTTCCCTACGGTTAGGTCCTTGTTCATAATTAATTCCTCCAATTTTTTAATACAATAGTTTGTATTATACAGAGTATATTGAAAAAAATAAAATATATAGTTAATATATTAGATATATAATATATGTATATCAAAATATAAATGATATATTAATATAAAGGAGATGATAATATGGCAGTGAATCTTGAATACTATAAGTACTTTTACTTTGTTGCAAAATATAAAAATATGACCAAGGCGGCAGAGGCATTATATAGTAATCAGCCAAATGTGACCAGGATCATGAATAACCTGGAACACGAACTGGGATGCAGACTTTTGGAAAGAAATAACAGGGGAATTACACTGACACAGGAAGGAGAACAACTGTATTCTCATGTAGAACTGGCATTTTCACAACTCCAGTCCGGTGAAAAGGAATTAAAGAAAATCCTTAATCTTGAAAAAGGAATCATATATATAGGGACGAGTGAAGCTGCTTTACATGGATACCTGGTACCAAAACTTGTGGAGTTTCATAAGAAGTATCCGAACATCCGATTCAAAATTTATAATTATACATCTCCGGAGGCAATCAAAGCATTGAGAGAAGAAAGAATTGATCTGGCAGTGATCGTATCTCCGAAAGAAATAGTAGCAGGATTTGAAAAAACATCATTAAAGTCATTTACAGATATCCTTGCGTGTGGAAATGAGCATAAAGAACTGGCGCAGAGAAAAATGCATATAAACGAACTGATTGATTATCCACTGGTAATGATCGGACAGAACAGCAGAACATATGTAGATTACAGACAATGGTTTTTGGAGAATGACTGTATTATGGGACCGGATATTGAAGTGGCAACAACAGATCTGATTCTTCCAATGATAGAAAACAACCTGGGAATCGGATTTCTTCCGTATGAGTTTGCGAAGCATGCATTAAAAGACGGCAAGATTAATCAAATCACATTATATGAAAATATTCCGGAGAGAGAAATATGCCTTGTTATGGATAAAAAGAGAAATCTCAGCACTGCGGCAAAAGAACTTATATCTCTTTTAAAACAGAAAGATGAAAAAATTGAAAAAATATAAAAAAGATGTTGACATAAGCAAGTCTGTTTTGTATAATTACAAATGCACTGTTGAGTATATCAACAGGCACTGATATAAAAATAGTTAAATACAGACTATGATTCAGGCGAGGAGAAATACTCAAGAGGCTGAAGAGGCGCCCCTGCTAAGGGTGTAGGTCGG
>SAMEA104404100__coassemble_1635_pt1 | contig 19595 bp, 19 predicted proteins | sample SAMEA104404100__metabat2_low_PE_078 | metagenome-assembled genome bin SAMEA104404100 (sample SAMEA104404100) | Balaenoptera acutorostrata
TTTCATGTAATGTAAAACTTCTTCCACATTGAAAACGTCTTGATCGAATATACAGTAATAATCCTGAATAATTTCAGGAAGTTGTGTACGATACGGACTTAAAAAAAGAGCAGAAAAAATCTGAGGAGTATAAAAAGATTTATTAGCTAAAACTTTCCACATTTGAGTTGATATTTCTAAAGGATCGTCAGTTGTAAATTCTATAAGTTTGTAATCATCTATACATGGTTCTAGAAATTTAATACATGAATACGCTAATAGTTGATTTAAACTTTCAAAATGGCGATACAAAGCAGCAGAACTTAAAGAAACTCGATTAGATATTTTTCGTATTGTAATTCCCTCGATGCCATTTTCCCAGATTAAGTCATATGTTGAACGAATTAATGTTTTTTTTGTAGATTCCTGCATAGTTTACCTCATATTCTATTTATTGCAATTTAAGAATATCATGCTTGAATGATTACGTCAAGCAATGACAATTTTACAGAATAATAGTATATATAAAAAGTTAACAAGATAACATGTCTGATTTTGTAAAAAAAGACGACGAAAATTGTATTGAATATGGAAAAATTATATGATAATATTAGGTTATCAAGATTACATTAAACGTTTAAAGTATTATTAAAAATTATCTAGATAACATTCAGATAGTTAAGGAGGATTAAAAATGGACAAGGAATGTATAAAAAATTATCGAGATGAATTAGTTGGTTATAGAAGGGATTTTCATATGCATCCCGAAATTGGATTTGATGTAATAAGAACATCTAGAAGAATAGTAGAGATTCTGGAACAATGGGACGTGGAAATAGAAAAAGGATTTTGTAAAACAGCTTTAATTGCTACGGTAAAAGGAAATCAGCCGGGAAAGGTAATTGGCTTAAGAGCGGATATGGATGCGTTGGCCATTGTAGATGAAAAGGATGTCGAGTATCATTCAAAAAATCCGGGACATTGTCATGCATGTGGACATGATGTTCATATGACTTGGGCTTTAGGTGTACTAAAATATTATTCAACACATAAAGACGAATTAAAAGGAACTTTAAAGGTTGTTTTCCAGCCTGCAGAAGAAGGTCCTGCTCCAGGTGGGGCTAAACCAATTACAGAAACAGGAAAAGTTGATGATATTGATATTATGTTAGGGTGTCATACACATCCGGATTTCCCGGTGGGAAAGGTATACTTATGCAGAAATGAAATGTTCGCAAGTGCCGATAACTTTAGCATTGTTATCAGAGGTACAGGTGGACATGGAGCATATCCTCATCAGTGTAATGACGCAATGATGTCTGCAATTGAATCATACACCGCTTTTCAAAATATTATATCAAGAGAATTAAATCCGGTAAAAAGTGCAGTTCTTTCGATATGTTTCTTCAATACAGGTTCACCAAAAGCACCAAATGTTATCCAGCCGACGGTAACAATGGGAGGAAGCGTTAGAAGTTTTGATAACAATGTTAGAGACATGATATTTGAACGTATGCAGGTTATTTTGGCACATATTTGTGAAATGAATGGTTGTTCCTATGAGATTAAAATCGAACCAATCAGTATTGCACTTAAAAATGATGATGAACTTGTTGATCTTTTTGAGGAGGCGGGAACTGAGGTAGTTGGAAAAGAAAATGTAATATATATGAAGGAACCTGAGATGGCTTATGATGATTTTGCTTATTTCAGTACAGTTACCAGAACATCGTATTTGTATATTGGAACTACCAACCCAAATGATCTTGGCAAATTTACTTTCCATCAGCCTTTGTTTGATGTGGACGAAGATTGTCTGTGTCTTGGAGTTGAAATAATCGGAAATGTAATTAAAAAATTAGGTGAGATGGAATAAAACATAGGCACAATAAAACCGTATTTTTCGTATACAAAAAACAGGAGGAATTTTAATATGAAGGGATATGAGGAGATAGCCAACAGTCCGATATTGTGGGGAATAGCTTTTCTTGCAATTAGCTTAGTATTGATTCAGTGTTTTTTGATTATAAGTAGATCTGTTAAAACTGGTAAAAAGATGGGAATTAGTCAGGAGAGGATGAAAACTGCTTTTAAGACGGGAATAATTTCTGCTATTGGTCCGTCAGTCGTAATTGTTATAGGCATGGTTTCGCTATTGGTAATAGTAGGTGGACCTACAGCTTTAATGCGATTATCTTACATAGGAAATGTGGCATATGAACTTTTGGCGGCACAATTTGCAGCGGAATCGTATGGTTTAGGATTAATGGATAAAGTTCTCCCGCCGGAAGTCTTTTGTGTGACCTTGTGGTGTATGGGAATAGGCTGTATAGGATGGATTTTGTTTACTGCATTTGCAACGGATAAGATGGGGAGATTTACACAGAAATTATCAGGCAAGTCTTCAAAAGTATTCGGGGCAGTGTCAATGGGTGCAATGTTGGGCGCTTATGGGTATCTCGATGCTGGTTATATTATCGGTATGGATATTAGCACTGTTGCTACGATTGTAGGCGCTGTAATCATGTTTTGCATAATGAAACTTTATAAAAGGACAAAGAAAACCTGGTTGAATGAATGGAGCTTAACATTCTCTATGGTGGGCGGAGTTATTGTATCGTATTTACTTATGAAATAATACCTGTTTTGGAAAAAATGATAAGGAGAGTAGATGATGAACAATAAAGATTATTACTCGAATACATATATCCCAAGTATTGTACGTATAGGAAAAATAACGTGTTATCTAGGAGCAGCAATAGTATTGCTTCCGGCATTATTTGTCACATTATATTGGAACATAGTGCCGGAAAGAGAAGCACTTGTGGTTGCTCTGACAGCGCAAATATCTATTAATGCTGTATGGTGGTTCGTAGAACCGATTTCCTTTTTTCCGGTTCTTGGTGTGCCGGGAACATATATGGCGTTTTTATCCGGAAATATTGGAAATTTAAGAATTCCATGTGCATCAGCAGCCTTAAAGGCAACAGATACAAAGCCGTCAACACCGGAAGCATCTATTATATCGAGTATTGGTTGTGCGGCATCTATTATAGTAAATATCGTGTTTTTATGTGTTGGAGTTTTCGCGGGAAGTAATGTGATTGGGAAATTACCCGATTCGCTAAGAGAAAGTTTTAATTACCTGTTGCCGGCTATGTTTGGAGCTTTAATGATGCAATTTGCAATGGACGATATAAAATCAGGAATAGCAGCAATTTTTCTGGCTTCATTATCTATGGTCATTTATAAATATGGTGGATATAATTGGTTTCCAATTGATCCATTTGTTCCAAATTTACTTGTTCCATTGATTGGTACTGCACTTTTTGCAAAGATAACATTTAAAGATAAAGATACATAAAATAAAGGAAGGTTGAGGTTTAATAATGGAAAAAAATAGAACTGACTCCAAATTAAAAAGAAATTTTGGACGTCTAATATTAATCATTTTGTCAGGGGCATTTATTTATACATTGCCATACTTTAGGTACTATTATTATGATGCAATTAAAGCAACTTTTAATATGACGGATTTACAGATGGGAGTTGCAGGAACATGGTTTGGCCTGATTAGTGCTTTTGGATATATCGTAGGAGGAATTATGTCGGATAAAATTTCTCTTAGAGTTATTATGCCGGTATCAATGATCTCAACAGGCTTAGGTGGAATATTTTTATTAACAAATCCATCACCTAATACAGTTATTGTGATTCATATTATTTGGGCATTTACGTCTATGATGGCATTTTATCCTGCTATGATGAAAACAATCCGACTATTGGCAGACAGTAATGAGCAGAGTAGAGCATTTGGAATTTTTGAAGGTGGAAGAGGTATTGTTAATGCCGTAATCATGGGGATTGCAGTTGGGATTTTTGGATACTTCTCTGTAAGAGCAGCAGAAGACAAAGGTCTTATGGTTATTATCGCATTTTATTCATTAATGACAATCGGCTTAGGTATTTTAAATATTATTTTCCTAAAAGGAATTGATGAAGATGGAGAAGAAAATAGCGCCTTCGAATTTAAAATGGTATGGAAATTATTGAAAAATCCATATTTGTGGTTGATGGTAGGTATTATATTCTGTACGTATATGATTAATATGTCATGGCATTTGTTGAGCCCATATACAGCACTTGCATTTGGTACAAGCAGTATTTTAAGTGTTATACTTTCATCGTCTACACAGTATATTAGACCGATTGCGGCATTTACTTCAGGAATTATAGGGGATAAGATCAATGCTTCTAAATGTATGTTAGGTGGAATGATTATTACTATAACAGGTCTTATAATTATATTAGTCGTACCTGAAAAATCAAGCGTCGTACCGATCATAATTGCCTGCATTTGTATTTTCTTCTCAATGTATGTTACACAAAGTATGCATTTTGCTGTAATGGAGGAAGGTGAATTTCCGGCAGAAGGCATGGGAACAGCAATTGGTATCATTTGTTTTTTGGGATATCTTCCAGAATCATTTGCAGCATTTATATCAGGAAAAATTTTAGATGCATCAAACGGAAGTATTGCAGGATATAGAACATATTTTATGATTCTAGTTGGTATCACTATTGTAGGTATGATCATTACATTAATCTGGATGGCAAAAACGAAAGAAAAGCGAAAAGCAATCATAGAAAAATCTAAGACAAATAATTAAATACATACATCATTATAATTGCTCAGGCCTAGTAAGGTTTGAGCAATTTTTTATTTACCTTTTTGTCATGGCGATAAATGCATCCGCTTTCTCATATTCCGGCCTTGTAAGAAGGCTGACGCTTATATAGATCAGTGCCGACATACCGACACCGATCAGAACCTGGAGAGTAGATTCCGGTTGCCAGAATGCCGGAAGTGGAAATCCAAAGCTCATCAGTAGATTATAGCTACAGTAAATAAGTCCGAAGATCATGGATCCCAGAGCACCTTTTGAATTGCCACGGCGCCAGAAGAAGCCGGCGATCAGAGGCACAAATACTCCGGTGGTTATGATGTCGGATGCGATCCAGGAAATTTCAAGGATGGAGCGGATTCCAAGGGAGATGATAAGTGCGGCTATCGTTACGATCAAAGTCGCCATGCGTGAGAAAGTGAGCATCTTTTTCTCATCATTCTGATGGGGATAGAGGTCAATGGACAGTGTCATGGCGCCGGTGTTGATCAGAGAGTCCATGGTGGACATAATGGCTGCCGAGATTCCCACAAAGACAAGGGCACCGAGAACAGGAGACATATAATTCATTACAACAGCGGTCACGACTCCGCCCTCAGGGAGCGTGTCAAACAGGACGATTCCTGCCATTCCGGTAAAGACAACGATAAGATACAGGGGTATATAGGCAGCGAAGCTTAAAACGGTCATTCTGCGCGCATCCGTGTCATTTCTTGCGGCGGAAATACGCTGCCAGACATTGGCCTGTATCATCCATGCGCATCCGAAGGTGATCACATAGGTCATATATTTTGAGGCTCCGGAAGTGAAGCTCATAAAATCAGTCTTACCCAGCATTTGGGCTGCAGACTGAATCGCTCCGAAGCCTCCGGCTTCTCTCATGGCAACCACAAATACAAAAACGGCGGAACACAGAAGAAGTACAAACTGAATGATGTCGGTTAGAACGACACCTCGGAAACCGCCGAACATGGAATAGATCAGAACGATGCCGGTTCCGAGAATGACGGCAACTTCATATTTCAGCCCCATGTAGGTTCCAAAGAAGGTACCGATTCCCACCATCTGTGAGGCGGCTGTAAATACCATAAAAATAAGGATCATGACGGAAAGAATCCTTGCGGTGGTATCGGAATAACGAGCCTTCATCATTTCGCCCTGAGTCAGGTAACCGACGCGTCGGATCGCTTTGGCGGACACGATCATAAGAAAGGTCGAGATCAGCACGGGAACACCGTAATACCAGAAGGCGCCAAGTCCGTCCGAGTATGCAAGGTCCGCGGTGGAGATGGCAGAGCCTGCGCCCCACCAGGAGGCGATAAACGTAATGGACAATGCCCAGAAAGGCATGGACCGCCCGCCCAGGAAATAGTCCAGTATATTTTCATTTTTCTTCTCCTTTGTGACGGCGAACAACAGGACGCCGAAATACAGGAAGAGTGCTGCCAGTGAGATGGTCTGTAATCTACTCAAAAAAATCGCCTCCGAAATTTCATGTTAATCCAATGATAATACTATATTAGGGTAGTGTCAAAATTATCCCGCTGTGATAAAATGGAGAAAGCTATTATGCAAATGGGAGATTACAATGAAGAGGCTATATGACAGACTAAAAGAATATTCCCTGAGCGATATGTATGGTTTTCATATGCCGGGGCATAAAAGAAATAACAGGATCATGGGGATCAATCTTCCCTATGAGATCGATATAACAGAAATAGAAGGATTTGACGATCTGCATCACGCGGACGGAATCCTGAAAGAAGCACAGGAAAGAGCGGCAGAGGTCTTCGGCGCGGACGAGACCCATTTCCTTGTAAACGGAAGTACGGTGGGAATCTTAAGTGCCATTCTGGGAACAACTGAGAAGAAGGATAAAGTTCTCATTGCGAGACACTGTCACAAATCCGTATTTCACGCAGTATACATGAACGAACTGATTCCGGAGTATGTGTATCCCGATTATGACCCGACCGGTCAGATGAATGCAGAGATCCGTGCGGAGGATGTTCGTGAAGCATTGGAAAAAGATAAAGACATCCATGTGGTGATCCTTGTATCACCAAACTATGACGGTGTTGTGTCGGACATTAAGACGATCGCGGAGATCGTTCATGAACACGATGCGATCCTGATCGTGGACGAGGCTCACGGAGCACACTTCGGTTTTCATCCGTATTTTCCGGAGAGAGCCAACAGTCTGGGAGCGGATGTGGTCATCAACAGTCTTCACAAGACCCTTCCGTCACTGACACAGACCGCACTTTTACATCTGAACGGAGACCGGGTAAATAAAGAAAAAATCCGAAGATATCTGGGAATCCTTCAGACCAGCAGCCCGTCCTACATTTTCATGGCAAGTCTGGATGCCTGCGTTGACCTGATAGAAAGAGAAGGAGACCGACTGTTTGAAGACTATGCATCTCAGCTCAAAGAAATCCGTGAAGATCTGAAAGGACTGAAACATTTAAGACTTCTGGAGACAGAACATTTCGATCCGTCAAAACTCGTCATTTCCGTGGCTGACACAGATATGAAAAGTATGGAATTATATAAGAAATTATTGTGTGACTATCATCTGCAGATGGAGATGGTGGCAGGGACATATGTGCTTGCAATGACATCCCTGGCAGATACAAAGGAAGGTTACGACAGACTGAAGAAAGCCCTTTTGGAGATCGATGCTCAGGCAGGCGAAGGCAGGGCAAGAGGAAGAGAACTTCCTAGAATGGAAAGAGTCATGACACCGGGGGAAGCTGTCGCGGCAAAAGAAGCCGGAGAGTGGGAAGAAATTCCGTGGACAGAGGCGGAAGGAAAAACCTCTCTGGAATTTGCCTATCTCTATCCGCCGGGAAGCCCGGTCATCGTTCCGGGAGAAACAGTATCAAAAGAAGCAATCGAACTTCTGACCTACTACGAGGAACAGGATTTCCAGATAGAAGGGTTATGTGCAAAAGGAAAGATCAAGGTGTGGAAAAATGGGTAAAATTTTTTATTTGATGGGGAAAAGTGCATCGGGAAAAGACACCATCTACAAACGTCTCAAAGAACAGGCGACAGGTCTGAAAACCGTTGCCCTCTACACGACACGTCCGATCAGAGAAGGCGAGAAAGAGGGAGAAGAATACTTTTTTGTTGACAGGGAAAGATTTGAAGAACTTCACCGCAGTGGAAAAGTGATCGAGTACAGAGATTACCACACGATCCACGGATTGTGGACTTATTTTACAGTGGACGCAGGGCAGTTCTGCCTGGATAAAGAAAGCTATCTGATGATCGGAACTTTGGAATCCTACGAGAAAATGCAGAAATATTTCGGCGAGGAAGTGATGGTCCCTCTCTACATCGAAGTGGAAGACGGAGAGCGTCTTGCAAGAGCTCTTGCAAGAGAGAGACAGCAGGAAAAACCGAAATACGCGGAAATGTGCAGACGTTTTCTCACGGACAGCGAGGATTTTGCGGAAGAAAAGCTTCAGAAACTGGGAATCTGCACACGATATGAGAACCGCGATATAGAAGTGACAGTTGAAGAAATATTAAGGAAAATTGCGAAAATACAATAGAATTATGCTATATCTTATAGAAAAATTATGATATACTAATTAATATCCATGTATTACAAGAAGAAGGTGAAATTATGTCAGGATTTAAAGATGTTGTTGGACACGAAGAGGTCGTTCAATATATAAAAAATGTAGTTGTCCAGGATAAGGTTTCGCATGCATACATTATTAATGGAGAAAAGGGTTCAGGTAAGAAACTTCTGGCTCACCTTTTTGCACAGAGTCTTCAGTGCGAACAGGACGGAGCAGAACCTTGTTATGAGTGCCATTCATGTAAACAAGCGCAAAGTGGGAATCATCCGGACATAATCAGTGTGACTCATGAAAAACCGAACAGTATCGGTGTTGATGATATTCGAGTACAGGTAAATGAAGATATTCAGGTTAAGCCATATAACGGAAAATATAAAGTATATATTATACCACAGGCAGATCTTATGACAGTACAGGCTCAGAATGCACTGTTAAAAACAATCGAGGAACCGCCGGCTTATGCAGTGATCATACTTCTCACAGAGAACGCAGAAAAACTGTTACCGACGATCTGTTCAAGATGCGTAATGCTCAAGCTTCGCAATATCAAGGACAGACTCGTAAAGAAATATCTGATGGAAAAACTTCAGGTTCCGGATTACAAAGCTGACGTTTGTACAGCATTTGCACAGGGAAATATCGGAAAAGCAATCTTACTTGCAACTTCAGAACATTTTAATGAGATCAAGGAAGAAGCGATCCAGCTTCTGAAGAATGTTGACAATATGGAAGTCAGTGACCTTGTGGAGGCGGTAAAACGCATTTCCGCTTACAAGCTCGAAGTGACAGATTATCTCGACGTTCTCTCAATCTGGTATCGTGACGTTCTTTTATTCAAGGCAACAAAGAACATTGACAGAGTGATCTTTGGCGAACAGCTGGATTATATCAGAGAACGTGCAACAAAGAGTTCTTATGAAGGTATTGAGACAATTTTGGAAGCAATAGAGAAAGCCAAAGCACGAATCAAGGCAAATGTAAACTTTGATCTTGTCATGGAGCTTCTATTGTTAACCATAAAGGAGAATTAAAGTATGACTAATGTTATAGGAGTACGTTTCCGTCAGGCCGGAAAGATTTATTATTTCTCTCCGGGCAAGCTTGAGATCAAGCAGGGCGATCAGGTCATCGTCGAGACAGCACGGGGCGTAGAGTTCGGAAATGTAGTGATGGGTGCCAAAGAGGTTGAAGATGATAAGATCACACAGCCGCTGAAAGCAGTTATCCGTATTGCTACAGAAGAAGACAAGCGTGTGGAAGAAAAAAACCGCAAAAAAGAAAAAGAAGCATTTAACATCTGCCTCGAGAAGATCCACAAACACGGATTGGAAATGAAGCTGATCGATGCTGAGTATACATTTGACAACAATAAAGTATTATTTTACTTTACAGCTGACGGAAGAATCGACTTCCGTGAACTTGTAAAAGATCTGGCTGCGGTATTCCGCACAAGGATCGAACTTCGTCAGATCGGTGTTCGTGACGAGACGAAGATCAGGGGCGGCATTGGTATATGCGGACGCCCACTCTGCTGACATACACACTTATCGGAGTTTGCTCCGGTATCGATCAAGATGGCCAAAGAACAGAATCTTTCCCTCAACCCGTCAAAGATTTCGGGTGTCTGCGGAAGATTGATGTGCTGTCTTACTAATGAGCAGGAAACTTACGAAGAACTGAACAGCCGTCTTCCGTCTGTAGGTGACACAGTCACAACAAATGAAGGATTAAAAGGTGAAGTACAGTCATTAAGTGTTCTGCGTCAGCTGGTGAAAGTTATCGTTACATTAGACAACGATGAAAAAGAAATCAGAGAGTACAAGGTCGGAGATCTTAAGTTCCGTCCGAAACGTCGTAAAAATGATGTGAGACTTTCAAAAGAAGAAATGAAAGAGCTTGCAGCTTTGGAAAAGAATGAAGGAGCTTCGAAATTAAATGACAACTAATCTAAAACCGGGAGAACGTCTCGATGATCTTCAAATTAAAGGTTATGAGATTATCCAGCATCCCGGCAGATTCTGTTTTGGAATGGATGCGGTTTTGTTAAGTTCATTTGCGAAGGTAAAAGCGGGAGAACGTGTTCTTGACTTAGGTACAGGAACGGGGATTCTCCCGATTCTTTTAGCCGCAAAAACAAACGGCAGAGAATTTAAGGGACTGGAAATCCAGGAAGAAAGTGCGGACATGGCAAGAAGAAGCGTGCTGCACAATCATATGGAGGACAGGGTAGAAATCGTGACGGGAGATATCAAGAGTGCGGGATCCATTTTCGGACCGGATTCATTTGACGTAGTCACAACAAATCCACCGTATATGATCGGAGGCCACGGTCTGGCAAATGCGGACAGCCCGAAGACCATCGCAAGGCACGAGGTAATGTGCACGCTGGAAGACGTGATCAGGGAAAGCGCACGTGTCCTTCGCCAGGGAGGACATTTCTATATGGTACACCGTCCGTTCCGACTGGTGGAGATTCTGTCACAGATGTCTGCGGTGGGAATGGAACCAAAGAGAATGTGTCTGGTCTATCCATATGAGGACAAGGAACCGAACATGGTCCTCGTGGAAGGGATCAAGGGCGCAAAACCAAGGATCACAGTGGAGGAACCTTTGATCGTCTATCACAAAGACGGAACTTACCGGGAGAGAATCCTTGAACTCTACGGAATGAGTGATCAGGGAGAAAAGAAGGAGTAATTATGGCAGGAACATTATATTTATGTGCGACCCCTATCGGAAATCTGGAAGACATGACATTCCGCGTGATCCGCACATTAAAGGAAGTCGATCTGATCGCAGCGGAAGATACAAGAAACAGTATCAAGCTGTTAAATCATTTTGAGATCAAGACACCGATGACCAGCTATCATGAATACAATAAAATTGAAAAAGGCCACAAACTTGTGGAAAAACTTCTGAGCGGTACAAACATTGCACTGATCACAGATGCGGGAACTCCGGGAATCTCAGATCCGGGAGAAGAACTTGTGAAAATGTGTTATGAGGCGGGAGTTCCGGTGACTTCACTTCCGGGAGCCGCAGCATGTATCACGGCGCTCACACTTTCCGGAAAGGGAACAAGAAGATTCTGTTTTGAAGCCTTCCTCCCGACAGACAAGAAGGAACGCCAGGATGTACTGAAAGAACTGACAGAAGAGACAAGAACCATGATCATCTATGAAGCGCCTCACCGTCTGGTAAAAACGCTGAAAGAATTAGGCGGTGTGCTCGGAGAGGACAGAGGGATCACAGTTTTAAGAGAACTGACAAAGAAACATGAGACGGCATTTCGCACTACACTGGGTGAAGCTGTGGACTATTACGGGGAAAATGAGCCGAAGGGTGAATGTGTACTGGTATTAGAGGGCAAGAGCCGTGACCAGATCCGTAAAGAAGAGCAGGAACGCTGGGAAGAAATGAGTATCCCGGAACATATGGAACATTATATGAGTCAGGGAATCGATAAAAAAGAGGCCATGAAACGAGTGGCAAAAGACAGAGGTCTCGGTAAAAGAGATATCTATAAAGCACTGCTTGATGAGTAAAAGTAACAAAGAGAACAGATTTTTCTGTTCTCTTTCGTCATTTTGTACATCTTAAATGTAAAACTTTGGTTAAACCTATAATGGAACAAAAGTAAAATGATGTTATACTTAGTGTTAACAGGACTAATGGCGGAAAGCCGTTATATTGAAAATCAGGAGGATTATACCTATGGCAAGTTTATCGTTAAAACATATTAACAAAGTTTACCCAAACGGTTTTGAAGCAGTTAAAGACTTCAACCTTGAAATTGAAGATAAAGAATTCATCATCTTTGTAGGACCATCAGGATGTGGTAAATCTACTACACTTCGTATGGTTGCAGGACTTGAAGAAATCTCAAGCGGAGAATTATGGATCGGCGACAAGATGGTAAATGACGTAGAACCAAAAGACAGAGATATCGCAATGGTATTCCAGAACTATGCTCTTTATCCACATATGACAGTTTATGATAACATGGCATTCGGTCTTAAATTAAGAAAAGTACCGAAAGACCAGATCGATAAAATGGTTCGTGAAGCAGCTAAGATCCTTGATCTTGAAAGCCTTCTTGACCGTAAACCGAAGGCATTATCAGGTGGACAGAGACAGCGTGTTGCTATGGGACGTGCGATCGTTCGTAATCCTAAAGTATTCCTTATGGACGAACCTCTTTCAAACCTTGATGCAAAACTTCGTGGACAGATGCGTATCGAGATCTCTAAATTACATCAGAGATTAGGTACAACAATCATCTACGTAACACATGACCAGACAGAAGCTATGACTCTTGGTACAAGAATCGTAGTTATGAATGCAGGTGTTGTTCAGCAGGTTGATACACCTCAGGTATTATACGATACACCATGCAACTTATTCGTAGCAGGATTTATCGGATCACCACAGATGAACTTCATCGATACAGTTTGTAAAGTAAACGGGGACAAGGTTGTTCTTCAGGCAGGACCTGCAAGCATCGAACTTCCACCTGCAAAAGCGAAAAAACTGATCGAAGGCGGATACGATGGAAAGACAGTTGTTCTCGGAATTCGTCCGGAAGACGTTCATGATGAACAGATGTTTATCGAATCTTCACCGAACACAGTGATCGAAGCTACAATTCGTGTATACGAAATGCTTGGTGCTGAAGTTTACTTATACTTCGATTATGAAGGAGCAAACATGACAGCAAGAGTAGACCCAAGAACTACAGCAAGAACAGGTGATACAGTTAAATTTGCTCTCGATGCTGAAAAGATCCACGTATTCGACAAAGAAACAGAAATGACAATCACAAACTAATCAGAAGATTAATATTGCACACAAAAGGACATCATCCGTTGGATGGTGTCCTTTTTAATATATTCAGAAAAATAGATACAATACAAAATATTTTCTACTAAAATTCATAGTGTAATGTTAAAATTGAAAAAAGATAGAAAATGATTTAAGGTGGGAGGAAATAAATATGTTAATGATAAATATGGATGAATTAAAAAATATTGCTTCAAACGTCAGGATTTTTAAAAAAAATTAAGTGATATTAGAGCAGGAAGAAAAAGTAGAAATTATCTATTTTATGTTAAAAGGGAGTTGTTATCGTAGTTATATAAAAGATAAAGGAAGTTCTATTATTTATGAATTGAAAGCAGCAAATGGTAACGTAGATTCATTTTTAGGTATTTTATCATTATATACTCCTGACCAAAGTAATTTATATAGATTTACGGCAAGAGAAGAATGCAATTGTCTTGTCATTCCACTTGATCGATTTGTAACCTGGATAGAGGGTAATGCGACTTTTGCAATAGATCTTTTGAAAATGGCAATGGGGCAGTATCGGGATCTTCAAAAATCATTTCAGGCATACCAAGAAGGTCGGAATGCCAATAGATTTTGCATGTCGATTATTCAGAATAGTTGTATGGAGAACGGGAAACATATTTTAAATAAAAAAAATACGATGGTAGAAATGGCGTCATCATTAGGAATACATGCCGTAACTGCTTCAAGAATTATGAGAGTATTGTGTGAAGAAGGTATTTTAGTAAGAACTTCACAGGGGTATGTCATTGAGGATATCAATAGATTATATCAGTATGCGAGTAATCAGAAAAAATTGAAGTATAAATAAAGAAAGCTTAACATATGTTAACGTAATATAACTGTAAGTTTGTTATCATTTTCTCAAACAAAGGAGGATGAATAGCAATATGGATAGTACAACAGAGAAAAAAGAGAAAATGTCAAAAACAACAAAGCAGTATATTCATACTGTCATTGGAATTGCAATCATGCTTATATTTTGGTGCATCCCTGGATATGATGTAATCACGCCTTTAGGTATGAAATGTCTTGGTGCATTTTTAGGTATGATTTATTTATGGTCAACAGTTGGTGCTTTATGGCCGAGTTTATTAGGTATCATTATGCTTGGACTGTCAGGTATCGGTGGAGAAGGTCCAAAAGGATTTGAATCTGTATTTATCAGCACATTTGGAAATAAAACAGTAATCTTATTAATGATTAATATGATTTTGTTTGGTGCGCTGGATGTTATGGGATGTACACAGTATATTACACGTTGGTGTCTGACACGAAAAATTATAAATGGTCGTCCATATATGTTTCTTAGTGCGGTATTTTTCACTTCTTATGTAATTTCTACAATTGTATCACCACCGACAGCGGTTTTAATTGTATGGCCAATTACTTTTAGAATGATGGAAACATTTAAAGTAACTAAAAATGATAAAATCTGGCATTATTTCTTCGTCGGATTATTCTGTGTTATGTGTCTTGGACAACCATTCTTCCCGTTCAAAGGCGCTCAGCTTATTATTGTAGATGCAATTGAAGGATTTGCAGGTACAAAAATTTCATGGATTGCATGGATGGGTTATAACTTTATAATGACATTCATAATCACAGCAATTTATATTTTTGCAATTAAATTTATTTTCAAACCAGACGTTTCAAAATTAAAGAGTGTTACCGTTGATCAAATTGGTGAATCTATGAAATTACCTAAGATCAGTTTGCCACAGGTATTATTTTTATTATCAATTCCGGTTTATGTAATTTTATTATTAGTTCCTAATTTCTTCAGTGGAGTAGACAACGTAATCCTGAAATTCTTTAATCTTCTTGGTTCTATTGGTCTTTCAGCATTATTCTGTGTAATCTTTTGTGCGATTAGATATCAGGATAAACCAATTCTGAATTTTAAGGAAGTATCGGCTAAATGTTTTAACTGGGGTACTATCTTTATGGTAGCAGCAGCTATATATGGAGCTGGAACTTTATCAAATGATACAACAGGAGTTAAAGAATTTATCATTAAATCATTAAATCCTATCTTAGGCGGACAATCAGAAATTATGTTTGTGATTATTCTGTTTGTTTTAGCTCTTCTTCTTACTAATATTGGAAATAATGCCGGAATGGGACTTATTCTTATTCCTATTGCAGGTGCATTTTGTCAGCAGCTAGGATATCCAATTGTTCCGGTTTGTGTTGGAATAGGAACACTTGTATTTGCATCAATTCTTACACCAGCAGCTTCTCCACATGCCGCAATGATGTTTGGTAAAACAGATATTTATACAGGAAAATCTATCATTAAAATCGGTTTATTATTCTGTGTAATTTCATTTGTATTATTTGTAGCAGTCGGATATCCTTTAGCAAAAGCTATGTTCTAAGGAGAATGAAAAATGGAAAAAAATACTCTTTTTGATATTGTAAATAAGAAAAGTGATTTATGTGATGAAATTTGTCAGTTTTTATGGAACAATCCTGAAGTAGGTGGCTACGAAAAAATAGCACCCGAATATTTAATAGAGTTGTTTGAAAAAAATGGTTTTAAAATTTATAGAGAAAACAGAATGCCGAATGCATTTTATGCTGAATATGGAAGTGGACAACCTGTTATTGGGATTTTGGGAGAATATGATGCTCTTAAAGGATTGTCTCAAAAGGTACAAGTTACAAAAGAACCTATAGATTCAGATCATCCGGAAGCAGCAGGACATGGATGTGGCCATAATTTACTTGGAACGGCTGGAGTTATTGCTGCTTTGGTATTGAAGGAAGCGATTGATGATGGTGTAAATGGAACGATTCGTTTCTACGGATGCCCGGAAGAAGAATTGCTTTGTGGAAAAGTAAAGATGGTGCATTATCATATGTTTGATGGATGCGAATTTGGATTGACATGGCATCCTAACTTTTTAAATAAAGTTCATGATGAAGCATACCTTGCAAATGCGTCTGTAAGATTTCATTTTCATGGAATAACAGCACATGCCGCAGTTGCTCCTGAAAAAGGACGAAGTGCATTGGATGCAGCCGAATTGATGGGAGTAGGAAGCAATTATTTAAGAGAGCATGTAATAGATAAAGCCAGAATACATTACACGACTGATTCCGGAAATCTTCCTCCGAATGTAATACCTGATAAGGCAACAAGTTGGTATTATGTTCGTGCCCCTCATATGAAAGATGTGCAGGATATCCTTAAAAGACTATACAAAATTGCAGAAGGCGCAGCATTAATGACGGAAACAACGGTAGATATCGATGTTGATAGTGGATGCTGCGAATTGAAATCAACAAAGACATTTACAGATATTACATATACAAACTTAGTCGAAGCTGGAAATGTGCAGTATACAGATGAGGAAATGGAATTTGCACAGAAGATTGAAGATTCACTTGATGTAAATGGAGTAGAGAGATTTAAGAAAATGACAGGGGTTCAGACACCTATTCATACAGATGTTATGTATAGGGAATTTGATACTGTATTTAGACCTGTGGCTTCGTCTGATGTTGGTGATGTTAGTCAGATTATGCCTGTAAATATTTTTACAATTGCTACATGGCCTTTGGCATGCATGGCTCATACATGGCAGGCTACGGCGGCATCAGGAAGTAGTATTGGTTCAAAAGGTGCTCTTTATGCAGCAAGAACAATGGTAGGTATAGCATATGATTTAATGACAGATCATAATCTTGCAGACAAGATAACAAAAGAATTTGAAGCACAGAGAAACAAGGATTATCGTCCGATGTTGAAGAATAATTAAAATTGTCGTTAACAGATCATACATAAAAGAAAAACAACTGCAGTATATTACTACAGTTGTTTTTCTTTATTTATAACTCATTGTATTTTCAATATGCTCCAGTCCGTTTGCCTGAATCACGCGGTGGATCTTCCACTGTCCGTCAATCTTTTTCAGATAAGAGAAATGGATGGCGAGAGAATTTTCACCGAGATTCTTCCCGGTTGCCGGTCCCATGTAAGATTTTCCAAGGTTTGTTCCGCGGAAATTGATTCTTGCGGCGATCTTCCATCCGTCACCGTCGCGGCAGACTACCGTATCTTCGATATTGGCGGTAAGATCAGGGAAGGCAGCGGTGAAACGCATGATCTCATTTAAGAAATCTTCTACATTTTTAGAATAAGATCTTCTGTCTCTGTAGAATTCCATGTCCTCTGCGTAGTAATCATAGATTCTTCCGATCATCTTGTAGTCGTAGATCATTTTCATGATATCCTTGTAGTATTTGCGGATATCTTCCTTATCTTCCATCGGATTGCTCTTGATGATATCCTGCAGTTCGATGATCTTTTTCATTGTCTCAGATGCGTTCATTTATACTTCCTCCTCACTTTCACAAGCCGGTGCATTTTTCTTATTATCAGAATAAATATCCTTCATTCCAAGGCTGTCACGTACAAGCCATTCTTCCGCCTGTTTCCATTCACCGTCGATCTTTCTTACATCCAGCATGCAGAGACCGAAACAATATTCATTGTCGCCGGCCATATCAAGTCCGCTCGGTTCGCCGTAGTCTGTCGGTCCTTCATTTACACCGTCGTAGTAGCAGGCCTGAGCGAATTTATATCCACCGTTTCCGTCTTCTTCGGCAAAGATATCCACAAAATGTAATTTCAGATCCTTTACTTCCGCCTCGAATCCGAGAGTTCCCGCAACAGTCAGTTCAGCCCCTCCGATGGATTCTCCGTTTTCACGGTGGATCACAGTGGACTCATGATAGAACTTGTTACAGTATCCTACGAGTTTGTAATCCCAGATCAAAGCTGTGTACTCTTTGAATAAGCGTGCAACTTCTTCCGGTGTTCTGAGTTCGCATTCATTTACATATTTTTCGAACTCGTCTCTTTGTTTTAATAATGCCTGGTTCATTTTTGACCTCCTTATATTTAATATGAATTAATCCATATTATTTTTGTTTTTAGTTTCGGGCAGAAGAGCCCATACAACACTTCCTGCGATAAACATAACAGATGACACATAGAAGATCGGCCGCATTCCCAGAGGACCTCCGGCGAGGAGGGTGACCAGTGGAAGACCGACGGCGGAAATGATTCGACCGCCGTTAAAGGAAGTTCCGACCGACAGACTCTTGAATCGGGCCGGGAACAGGGCGGCATAATACGCACCCCAGCTTCCTGTGTATCCGACACCAAAACCGAACAGGATCGAGACGATGTAGAACGAGGTGATGGATGTCGGTGACAATCGCGCGAAAGTAAATGTTAGTGTGGAGCAGGCTGCCATCATAAACAGGGGAATCTTCTGTCCGTATTTATCTGCGACAGAACCCCAGAAGAGATATCCGACGAACTGTCCGATACCCTGAACACTGTAAATGGCGCCGGCAACGGCAGCGGAAATACCCAGCTCCGTGGTCAGATAGGCCGTCACATTGTTGGTGTAGGATTCCTGTGCCACAAAGTTGATTCCGGACAGGAGAATGGTTCCGATCCCGATCCAGAGATATTTTCCTTTATACATATTTCTGTAAGTAATCTTTTCTTTATTCTGTTTTCCCTCAAGAAGATAGCCTCTGATGATATGGATATCGTCCGGTACAAGAAGAAATACCAGAGCGGCTCCGATCAGGGGAGGAATCACGGCTGTAAGGATCAAAAGTCTCCAGTTAGCGTCTCCGAGAAAACCGTATAATTTTCCGCCGAAAATAATGGCGAGAGAGAAGAGGGAGGTGATCATGGCAGTCAGTTTTCCACTGTATCTGGAAGGAAAGAGATCGATGACCAGGGGCATGCATACACCGTAGACACCGCCCAGGGCGATACCGGTCATGGTCCTTGCAAAGAACCACAGGGAAAATGATGTAGGGTGAAACAGTGGGAGAAGTGTCATGGCGGAGATCATGAGCGACACACAGATGTAAGTTCTCTTCTTTCCGTGGGCAGCAGACAGTTTTCCGAAAAATACGGTACCGATGATCATTCCGAATGACATGCAGGAAAAGATCTGTTCGGTCTGGGTGAGGGTGAATCCAAATCCGCCGTTCTGCACAGACAGAAGCATGGTGGGTTTGATGAAAGTTCCGATCATAAAGTTATAACAGTAGAAAAAGTAAATAAATGCGATGGCAAAAAAGGCTCCCCAACGTCGAGAAGACGAAAGATCTCTGCCGAGGATGATGTCTTCAGATGCTATGGTTTTCATGTGTTTCCCCCTCCTAAAAGAATAGTCTATGCATATTTCAAACGTTTGAAATATTGCGTAAAAAAAAGCGGTTAAGCTTTTTTTATATTTTTTGCACACTGTTTCTGACCACCAGAGACGGTTTGATCAGTCTTGTGCAGGTGTCTTCTGTCTTGTCGATCTCGGCAATCAGAGCTGAGATCGCATTTTTGATCAGTTCTTCCCGGGGATCCCAGACGACATCGAGAGGGATGCCAAGATAGGTGATCAGGTCGATATTGTTGTAGCCGACGATGGAAAGATCTTCGGGAACGCGGATA
>SAMEA104404100__coassemble_1777_pt1 | contig 18345 bp, 14 predicted proteins | sample SAMEA104404100__metabat2_low_PE_078 | metagenome-assembled genome bin SAMEA104404100 (sample SAMEA104404100) | Balaenoptera acutorostrata
CAATTGAAAAAGCACAGAAGAAGATTGAAAATAATAACTTTGGAATTCGTAAGAACCTGTTGGAATATGATCAGGTCATGAATGAACAGAGAGAGATTATCTACGAAGAAAGAAGACGTGTTCTCGACGGAGAAAACATGCGTGAATCTATTTTCCATATGATCACAGACCTGATTGAAAATATTGTTGATGCAAATATTTCAGATGAAACAGGATCTGAAGAGTGGAATATTGGCGCACTGAACAGAGAACTTGTCAATATTATTCCGAAACTGGAAACTCTGAAGGCAGACGAAGTGAAGGAAAAAGAAGTAAATGAAGTGAAACATATGCTCAAAGAGAGAGCTGCTCATGCATATGAAGAAAAAGAAACTGAATTTACGGAACCTGAACATATTCGTGAAGCGGAACGTGTAATCCTTCTCAGAGTAATCGACGCAAAATGGATGGATCATATCGATGATATGGATCAGCTCCGTCAGGGTATCGGCCTTCAGGCTTACGGACAGAGAGATCCTCTGGTTGAATACAAGATGCTTGGATATGAAATGTTTGGCGAAATGACAGACTCTATCACAAAAGATACAGTTCGTTTGTTATTCCATCTTACAGTTCAGCAGCCGGTAGAACGTGAACAGGTTGCAAAAGTAACAGGAACAAACAAAGATGACAGTGCAGTCAAAGCACCAAAAGTCCGCTCTGAAAAGAAAATCTATCCAAACGATCCGTGCCCATGCGGAAGCGGAAAGAAATATAAACAGTGCTGCGGAAGAAAATAAAATATATTAAATAGATAGGAAGAGGTGATCAGGTGGTTGAATTAGACGGTTTTAAAACAGTCTTAAATACATATGAAGAACCGCTGAAAGAAATGAGGGATTCACTTTGACCTTCCGTCAAAGAAACAGACAGTTGAGGAACTGGAAAGAAAGATAGAAGAACCTTCTTTCTGGGACGATGCACAGAATTCACAGATCGTTATGAAAGATCTGAAACATTTAAAAGATGAGATCGAGGAAGGCGAAAATGTTTTTGCCTCCTACGAAGATCTCGGTATGCTGATCGAACTGGCAGAAGAGGAAGAAGACACAAGCATGGTGTCTGAAATTCGAAAAGAACTGGCAGGTTTTGAAAAGCGATTTGAAAAACTGAGAATAAAGACACTTTTATCAGGAGAATATGATTCTAATAACACAGTTGTAACTTTACATGCAGGTGCAGGTGGAACGGACAGCTGTGACTGGGTCAATATTCTTTACAGAATGTATACAAGATATGCGTTGGAAAAAGGGTTCAGTGTCTCTGTCCTGGATTATCAGGATGGTGATATTACCGGTCTGAAAGGAATTACTCTGGAGATCAAAGGAGAAAATGCCTATGGTTATTTCCAGTCTGAGAAAGGCGTTCACAGACTAGTGAGAATCTCTCCGTTTAATGCGGCAGGTAAACGACAGACGTCTTTTGCATCCTGTGATGTTATGCCGGAGATCGAAGATGATATAGAGGTCGAGATCAATGAAGAAGATCTGAAGATCGACACATACAGATCCAGCGGCGCAGGCGGACAGCATATCAATAAAACATCATCTGCGGTCAGAATTACACATCTTCCTACAGGAATCGTAGTTCAGTGTCAGAATGAACGTTCTCAGTTATTTAACAAAGATAAAGCAATGCAGATCTTAAGATCAAGACTTTATTTGCTGAAGAAACAAGAACAAAAAGAGATGGAATCGGGCATTCGCGGAGAATTGAGAGATATTAACTTCGGAAGCCAGATCCGTTCGTACATCATGCATCCGTACACACTGGTGAAAGATCACAGGACAAATGTGGAAAACAGTGATGTGGATTCCGTTCTGGATGGAGAACTTGACGAATTTATCAATGCATATTTAAAGCAGAGAAGTTCTCTTTAACGGACGGCGGTATGATTTATAGTTAAAAACGGTGGAGTATTTAAAATACAGAATTTAAGAAATATGGAGCGGGGAACAATGAAGATAGCAGTTTTAGGTTATGGAACCGTCGGCTCAGGTGTTGTTCAGGTCTTAAAAGACAATAAAGAACTGATCACGGAAAGAGCCGGAAAAGAAATTGAAGTAAAATATGTTCTGGACCTTAGAGATTTTCCGGGGCAGGAAGTGCAGAAGCTTATTGTACATGACTATGATGTGATCGTTAACGATCCTGAAATAGAAGTTGTTGTAGAAGTGATGGGTGGAATTGAACCGGCCAACACTTTTGTGAAAAAAGCATTACTTGCAGGAAAGAGCGTTGTTACATCAAACAAGGCACTTGTTGCACAGTGTGGTTCCGACCTTCTCAAAACAGCAAAAGAAAAGAAAGTAAATTTCCTTTTTGAAGCCAGCGTGGGCGGTGGTATACCGATCATCCGTGCACTCGGATCATCACTTACTGCAGATAGAATAGAGAAGATTTCGGGAATTCTTAATGGAACAACAAACTACATGATGACAAAAATGTTCTATGAAGGCGCAGACTATGAAAGTGTGCTGAAACAGGCGCAGGCAAACGGGTATGCGGAAGCGGATCCGACTGCCGATGTGGAAGGTTATGATGCGTGTAGAAAGATTGCCATCTTAGGTTCCATTATCTCAGGTAAGAGAGTTGACTTTGAAGAAATCTATACAGAAGGTATCACAAAAATTTCTGTGGAAGATATGCTCTATGCAAAAGAAATGGGAATGACGATCAAACTGCTTGCTAAATGCAGTTACGAAGATGATCGTTTATGTGCTCTTGTGGCACCTTGTCTTGTTTCAAAAGAAAATCCGCTGTATAATGTGAATGATGTTTTCAATGCAGTGTTTGTCAGAGGAAATATGCTTGGCGATGCTATGTTCTACGGCAGCGGAGCGGGAAAACTTCCGACAGCAAGTGCGGTTACTGCCGATATTATCGCAGCAGTAAAGAATCCGGAGAAAAATATCATGAATTTCTGGACAGAAGAGAAAATGGAACTTGCAGATATCAATTCAACGGAAAAAAGATTTTTTGTCAGAATGAAGGGCGAAGAAAAAGAGCTTCAGGATAAAATCCGCAGTGATTTTGGTGAAGTAAGTTTCGTTACAGTTCCGGAACTTTCGAATGAATTCGGATTTATGACAGAGAAAATGAAAGAAGAAAGATATAATGCTCTTGCGGGAGAATATTCAGATATTCTGCATATGATCAGAATAGAAGATTAAAAGAATAACCTGCCATATTTTTGTATATGACAAAGATGTGGCAGGTTCATATACTATTATCAAAAAATTGCGAAGTTAAGTGGTATTGTCTGGGAAGATGGATGTCGACTCATACATCATTTGCTGAGTAGGTAGGAGGGAATTATGCTTGTAGTTAAAAAATTTGGAGGCAGTTCCGTTAAAGACAAAGAGCATATCTTCAACGTTGCAAGAAGATGTGCGGAAGAATATTTGATGGGAAATGATGTGATCGTTGTTCTTTCGGCAATGGGAGACACAACAGATGAACTGCTTGAAAAGGCAAACGATATCAATCCATATGCATCAAAAAGGGAAATGGATATGCTCCTAACAACAGGGGAACAGATGTCCACTGCATTACTTGCAATGGCATTACAGTTTTTGAATATTCCGGCTATTTCGCTGAATGCATTTCAGGTACAGATGCATTCTACATCCAGAAACGGAAATGCAAGATTTAAACGTGTGGATACAGGTAGAATCACACATGAACTGGAAAACAGAAAAGTTGTTATCGTGACCGGTTTCCAGGGAGTTAATAAGTATGATGATTATACAACTCTGGGAAGAGGAGGATCAGATACCACAGCTGTTGCACTTGCCGCAACTTTCCATGCGGACAAATGTGAGATCTACACAGATGTAGACGGTGTTTATACAGCAGATCCGAGAGTTGTACCGAATGCAAGAAAGATCGAAGAGATTACTTATGACGAAATGTTGGAACTTGCTACATCAGGAGCAAAAGTCCTTCATAATCGTTCAGTAGAAATGGCAAAAAAATACGGAGTAGAACTGGTGGTACGTTCCAGCTTATCTGCAGAAGAGGGAACCGTAGTCAAGGAGGTAGTAGAAGTGGAAAAAATGTTAATTACCGGTGTAGCAGCGGATAAAAATACAGCAAGAATTTCAGTATTGGGAATTGATGACAAACCGGGTACTGCGTTTAAGATTTTTAATACATTATCAAGACATAATATCAACGTTGATATTATTCTTCAGTCAGTTGGTCGTGAAGGAACAAAAGATATCACATTTACCGTATCTGAAGATGATCTGAAAGAGGCAATGGAAGTCCTCAATGCAAGAAAAGAAGCTCTCACGATCAAGACGATCAAATATGATGAAAATGTTTCAAAAGTTTCTATTGTTGGAGCCGGAATGCTCAGCAATCCGGGTGTTGCTGCGACAATGTTTGAGTCTCTTTTCAACTCAAATATCAACATCAATATGATCTCTACTTCGGAGATCAGGATTACGGTATTGATCGATGAAAAAGACACAGATCGTGCGCTGATCGCTATTCATGACGGATTCGGATTAGAAGATTAATCGCATAAAATACATGTGCAAACAGACGATGTTTTCCTTTGCAGGAGGGCATCGTCTTTTTTTTAACTACTTTGGATAATGAAAAAAAACTTTACAAAATGTACATGCATCTGATACAATAACAAAAATAAAAAAAGAACGTATGATGAAAAGGAGTAAAGTATGAAGAAAAAAGTATCGTTGCCTATTCAGATCCTTATTGCACTGATTCTCGGTGTTATTGTAGGTGTTGTTTGTTCCCTCGCAGGTGTGTCTGAATTTACCACAGTTTATTTAAAACCGTTTGGTGATATCTTCGTCAACCTGTTGAAATTTATCGTAGTACCGGTAGTACTGCTCTCAATGATCGAAGGAATTCTTTCGATGGGAAACATGCGCCAGGTTGGATCGATCGGTTGGAAAACAGTTATGTACTTCACTTGTACAACAGCTGTAGCATGTGTAATTGGTCTGGTTATGGGAACATTATTCAATAATGCAGGACTTTTTCCGGTGTTGGAGCCTTCAGTTGGATATGAACCACAGGCTTTTGAAGGATTCATGAGTGTTCTTGTTAACATCTTCCCTACAAACCTTTGGAAAGCATTCTTTGATGCCAACATGCTTCAGGTAATCGTAATCGCATTGTTCTTTGGTGGAGCGATCCTTGCAGCAGGAGAAAAAGGAGAATTATGTAAAGACCTTGTATCTTCAATGTATGCTGTAGTTGATAAGCTGATGGGATTCATTATTCACTTAAGCCCAATCGGTGTATTTACATACATGGCATGGGTAGTTGCTACACAGGGAGCTGAAATCCTCGGCTCACTTGCACTGGTTCTTCTCTGTGCATACATCGGATACATCCTCCACGCAGTACTTGTTTACTCTACAATGGTTAAACTTGTTGCAAAAATCAGTCCGTTAAAATTCTTTAAAGGTGCAGCGGCAGCGATGATGTTCGGATTCACATCAACATCTTCGGCAGCTACATTACCTGTATCAAAAGAGTGTGCTACAAAGATGGGAGCAGATCCGGAGGTTACATCATTTGTACTTCCACTTGGAGCAACAATCAACATGGACGGTACAGCAATTTACCAGTGTGTAACAGCAATCTTCCTTGCAACATGTGTGGGAATGAACTTATCACTTACACAGATGGTTACGATCGTTATCACAGCAACTCTTGCTTCTGTAGGAACAGCAGGAACTCCGGGTTCAGGTCTGATCATGCTGACAATGGTGTTATCTGCATTAAATATCCCGGTTACATATATCGGAATCATCCTCGCAGTAGACAGACTTTTCGACATGGGTCGTACATGTATGAACATCACAGGAGATATCTCTTGTACACTTTGTGTAACAGAATGGCAGCACAGACTTGCAGCAAGACGTGCACAAAAGAACGCATAAAAACGAAAAAAATAAAGGAGTGTATCGAAAAAAGATACACTCCTTTATTTTATTTTCTGCTTAGAGTACTGTTTTGATATTGGGTCGAGAAGGTAACATCCTCTCCGAACCATTCAGGGGGAGTAAAAATCTGAGCCGATTTTTCATCGGGAAATTCTACCTCGGCAAGAATCAGAGGAGAAAGATCATTTTCAAAAATATCCAGTTCGATAGTGAGATCATCTTCAAGAGGAATACAGTAGCGCTCTTTTGTGATGATACGACCATCGGCTTTTGCAATCAGATGAGTATAGGAATCTCTGGTCAGGGGAAGATTGTATTCTTCACGTACCATCAGCCCTTTTGATTTATAGGTGAGAATGTACTCGTCGCCATCCTGTCTTACACGTACGACCGGTTCAGTGCTAAGATATCCCTGTTCGATACGACGGTGGGGAAAAGTGCTTAAATTTTCCGGCAGTTTGGTCACTAAATATTTGCGTTCGATTTCCATAAACAAACCTCCTTGTTGTAGTTTCAGCATAGAAAAATGTGCTTCTCTTTACAAGAGAAAGTTGCAATCAAGGTGGCATTTTGATAAAATATAATATATGATTTTCAAAAAGAAAGGATGGCACAAAATGAAAGAAGTGAGTTTATTTCTTGCAAACGGGTTCGAAGAAATTGAAGGACTGACAGTGGTGGATTTTTTGAGAAGAGCGGGGATTGAGATAGAGACTGTATCGATCATGGATTCAAAAACAATCCATGGAGCACATGGAATTATCGTTGAGGCGGACAAGATGTTTGACGAAGCGGATTTTTCGGAAGACAAGATGCTTGTACTTCCGGGAGGACTTCCGGGAACGGATTATCTGAGAGCGCATGAAGGACTCAGAGAACTGATCCTGAAATTCAACCAGGAGAAACGTCAGCTTGCGGCAATATGCGCGGCGCCTACAGTATTTGGAGGCCTGGGAATCCTTAAAGACAGAAGAGCAACCTGTTATCCGGGACTGGAGAGCGGACTGGACTGTATGGAGGCGTTAAGCGACGGAGTTGTGACAGACGGACATATCACGACAGGACGTGGAATGGGTGTATCCATTGATTTCGCATCCAGACTGACAGAAATACTCAGGGATGAGAAAACAGCAATGGATCTGCGCAGAGCGATCGTTGTTCCAGAGGATTAATGCATGAAAAAAACGATAATGGCAGGAATAGCGATTTTGACGGTTTTGATTATCGGACTTGCATTTTCGGGTTGCTCGACAATTAAACCGGATGAGGCTGAAAGATATGTTCAGGCGAACCTTGATCTTATTTTTCAGGGGGAAACAAAAGAGGCACTTGAGTTTATCGATGCATCGGAATCAGACCTGAAACAGATACATGTAAACGGAGTGGATGCTTTTATTCAGACTTACATTGCGGAAGATATGGGAGCAACATCGGGAACGGTGATGTATCACAAACTGGTAGATGAAATTTTTTCAGTCATGAAGTACCGTATTGACAAAGTGGAAGAAGAAGGGCGTGGAAAATATCTGGTATCCGTGGATTACCGACCGGTTAATCTGTTCCCCGTGTTTGTGGAAAAGCTGAAAGAAGAAGCGGAGCAGATCGAGAAAGATGTCGAAGAAGGCAAATATGAGGGGACGGACGAAGAAATCCAGTCGCATATGCTTTTATATTATATGACACATTCATACGGACATTTTGAGGATTCTTATCTTGCCATGGAATATGGGGAAGAGGAAACGTTTGACTTCCATGTAGGAAAAGGAGAGAAAGGACTGCCTGCGCTTGATGAGGAAGAGATTCAGGAATTCATCAGAAAGATTATGATGCTGGATAAAATTTAAAATTGAAATTTATAAAAGATCTTATATCGGTAAAAGCCGGTGGAAATGAAAAGAGAAAATAGAGTGTTGTGCATTCCGGCCGCGGGAGTACGCTTTCACATGAACTTGGTCTTATGGAAAATGACAGATTGATACGATTTAATCAGAATGAGATTGAAATTTAGTGGATAAAAGAAAAGAAATAAAAAGACACGCAGTGAGAATGCCCTTCACTGCGTGTTTTTGCTGTAAACTGCGCCTTTTTAGAACTTGATAAAGTAATAAAGGTGTGCTATACTCTTAGAATCAGTGTAATGTAGATAAGTCTGTCGACTTCTCACATATAAGCATATTAGGAGGAAATAAAAATGAGTTTACAAGTTGAGAATTTAGAACACAACATGGCTAAATTGACAATTGAAGTATCTGCTGAAGAATTCGAAGGCGCACTTCAGAAAGCATATTTAAAACAGAGAGGCAAAATCAGCGTTCCTGGATTCCGTAAAGGAAAAGTTCCGCGTCAGTTAGTTGAAAAAATGTACGGACCGGAAATCTTCTATGATGACGCTGCTAACTTTATAATTCCGGATGCATATGCTAAAGCATATGACGAAAGCGAAATTGAAATCGCTTCACAGCCAAAAATCGAAGTAACACAGTGTGAAAAAGGAAAAGCTTTCATCTTCACAGCAGAAGTTGCAGTAAAACCTGAAGTAACATTAGGTGAATACAAAGGAATGGAAGTTACAAAAATTTCTAACCGCGTAACAGCAAAAGAAATCGATGCAAGACTTGAAGAAGAACAGAACAAGAATGCAAGAACAATCACAGTTGAAGATCGTGCAGTAGCAGATAAAGACGAAGTAGTTCTTGATTTCGAAGGATTTGTTGACGGAGTTGCTTTCGAAGGCGGAAAGGGAGAAAACTACCCACTTACAATCGGATCTAAGACATTCATTCCTGGATTCGAAGAACAGCTTATCGGAGCTGAATTAGAAAAAGAAGTAGAAGTTAACGTAACATTCCCTGAAGATTATCAGGCAGAAGAACTTGCAGGAAAAGCAGCTGTATTCAAATGTACAGTTCATGAAATCAAAGCAAAAGAACTTCCTGAATTAGATGATGAATTTGCATCAGAAATCTCAGACTTCTCTACACTTGAAGAATTAAAAGCTGATATCAAAGCTAAGATCAAAGAAGAAAAGATTGCTGAAGGAAAGAAAAAACAGGAAGAAGAAGCTATCGAAGCAGCAGTAGCTAATGCTGAAATGGATCTTCCGGAAGCTATGGTAGAAACAGAAGCAAGACAGATGATCGAAGACTTCGCACGTAGATTACAGCAGCAGGGACTCAGTATGGAACAGTACATGCAGTTTACAGGAATGCAGGCTGACAAGATGGCTGAAGAAATGCGTCCACAGGCTGAAACAAGAATCAAAACAAGACTTGTTCTTGAAGCTATCGTAAAAGCAGAAAACATCGAAATCTCAGATGAAAGAATCGATGAAGAAATCGCTAAGATGGCAGAAGTTTACCAGATGGAAGCTGATAAACTTAAAGGATTCATGGGCGAAAACGAAAAAGCTCAGATGAAACAGGATTTAGCAGTTCAGGAAGCTGTTAATTTCCTTGTTGAAAATGCAGTAGAAAAATAATATATAAGTCATTAAAGAAATTAGGAGGCATGTACATGAGTTTAGTACCTTATGTCATTGAACAGACTAGCCGTGGAGAACGCTCTTACGACATTTATTCAAGACTTTTAAAAGAGAGAATCATTTTTCTGGACACAGAAGTAAATGATGCTTCTGCAAGTGTGATCGTGGCACAGATGTTGTTCCTTGAGGCAGAAGATCCTGAGAAAGATATTCAGTTCTATATCAATAGTCCTGGCGGATCTATTACAGCAGGAATGGCAATCTATGATACAATGAATTACGTTAAATGCGATGTATCTACGATGTGTATGGGAATGGCTGCAAGTATGGGAGCTTTCCTTCTTGCGGGGGGAACTAAAGGAAAACGTCTCGCATTGCCAAATGCAGAGATTATGATCCATCAGCCATCAGGAGGAGCTCAGGGACAGGCAACTGAGATTGAAATTAATGCAAGACACATTCTTAAGATCAGAGAAAGAATGAATCATTTAATGGCTGAAAATACAGGACAGAGCTATGAAACAATCTGCGCCGATACAGAGAGAGATAACTGGAAGACAGCAGAAGAAGCTTTGGCATATGGCTTAATAGACAAAGTTGTAACAAGCCGTTAATAAATAAAAAAGGGAGTGTCTATACAGACATTCCCTTTATATAATTAATTTTCCCGCGTGTTTTGATAAGAGACTTACGCGCAGGAGAAACAGAGGTGAGATTATGGCAGGCAAATATGATGATATTGTAAGATGTTCTTTTTGTAATAAAGCACAGGGACAGGTTCGCAAGATGATCGCAGGACCAAATGGTGTCTATATTTGTGATGAATGTGTTGACGTTTGCACAGAAATCATAGAAGAAGAACTTGAATATGAAGAAGACAGCAAATTTGAGGATATTAACTTACTAAAACCAGAAGAGATCAAGTCTTTCTTAGATGATTACGTTATCGGTCAGGACGAAGCAAAAAAAGTACTGGCAGTATCTGTATATAATCATTATAAACGTATTATGGCTCATAAGGATCTCGGAATCGAACTCCAGAAGAGTAATATCCTTATGGTTGGACCTACAGGTTGTGGTAAGACATTTCTGGCCCAGTCACTTGCAAAGATCTTAAACGTTCCGTTTGCGATCGCAGATGCGACAGCTTTAACTGAGGCCGGCTACGTAGGAGAAGATGTAGAAAATATACTTTTGAAAATTATCCAGGCTGCTGACGGAGATATCGCAAGGGCAGAACATGGAATTATATATATTGATGAGATTGATAAAATAACAAGAAAATCAGAAAATCCGTCGATCACTCGTGATGTGTCGGGTGAAGGTGTACAGCAGGCTCTTCTTAAGATCCTTGAAGGTACAGTGGCAAGCGTTCCTCCTCAGGGCGGCAGAAAACACCCACATCAGGAATTGATCCAGATCGACACTACAAATATTTTATTCATCTGCGGTGGAGCATTTGAAGGAATCGATAAGATCATCGAAAACCGTATTGATAAGAAATCCATCGGATTTGAAGCACAGATCGCCGGCAAACATGAAGACAATATGGATGCACTTTTACAGCAGATTCTTCCACAGGATCTGGTAAAATTCGGTCTGATCCCGGAACTTGTAGGCCGTGTACCGGTTACAGTTTCCTTAAATCTTCTCGACAGGGAGGATTTGATCAGAATTCTTACAGAACCTAAGAATGCGATCGTAAAACAGTATCAGAAACTTCTTGAACTGGACAATGTTGATCTTCAGTTCGAAAAAGAAGCTTTAGAGGCGATCGCCGATATTACACTAAAGAGAAAAACCGGAGCCAGGGGACTTCGTGCAATTATGGAAAATGTTATGATGGATGTTATGTACAGAGCACCGTCAGAAGAAAATCTTAAATATTGCAAGATTACGAAAGAGGCTGTTACGGGAGAAAAAGATCCGGAAACAAACTTAAATGCGATAAGACCGGAAAGCGCGTAGATGATAGAAGAGTGCAGAGGTAAAATCCGGTGCACTCTTTTTTTACAAGGTTTATATACAGGATAAGGAGAACAATTTATGAATAGAATGATGAGCATTCCTATGGTGGCTCTCCGTGGCATGACTGTAATGCCGGAGATGATAGTTCACTTTGATATAAGCAGAGAACGTTCTATTGAAGCGGTTCAGGAAGCGATGCAGGAAGAACAGAAGATCTTCCTTCTGACACAGAAGAATATTGAAGCAGAAGAACCCGGAGAAGAAGATCTGTATCGTGTTGGAACAGTAGCTGTTATCAAACAGATCGTAAAGATGCCGAAACAGATTTTGAGAGTACAGGTTGTAGGTCAGGAGAGGGCAGAACTTAAGAATCTGGAATTCACTGATCCATATATGCGTGCAAATATAAATGTATATGAGGAAGAAGAACTGCCGATCTTTGGCTCCGTAAGTGAAGAAGCCATGGTCAGAAATCTTCAGGAACTTTATGCAGAGTTATCTATGAGTAATCCAAAGATCACAAAGGATATGGTATTCCAGATCAGAGAGATCAAGGAACTGAAATCACTGATGAATCAGATTGCGGCAAATCTCCCAATTGATTATGAAGGACTGCAGGAAATCCTGAACGAGATTGATTTTATGAAGAGATACGAACTGGTTTGTTTTAAAATGTACAACGAAGTCCGTATTATGAAGGTGAAAGAAGAAATCCAGAGAAAAGTCAAAGAAAGAATCGACGAAAATCAGAGAGAATATCTTTTAAGAGAAGAATTAAAACTGATCCGTGAAGAACTCGGCGATGACACGACTATGTCGGATGCAGATGAATTTACCGAGGCTGCAGAAAAACTGGATGCACCGGAAGAAGTAAAAGAAAAGCTGAAAAAAGAGATCGGAAGATTTAAAAATTCAATGCAGAGTCCTGCCGAATCAGGGGTACTTCGTACATATATTGAAACAATCCTTGAAATGCCATGGAACAAAAGATCAGAAGATTTCACTGATATTAAATATGCGAAGGAATTACTGGAAGCAGAGCATTATGGTCTCGAAGAAGTAAAAGAACGTATTTTAGAGTTTCTGGCAGTGAGAGCTTTGACAAAGAAAGGTACAAGCCCGATTCTTTGTCTTGTAGGTCCTCCGGGAACAGGTAAGACTTCAATTGCAAAATCACTTGCGAAAGCGTTAAAGAAAAAATATGTCAGAATCTCTCTCGGCGGAGTAAGAGATGAAGCTGAGATCCGCGGACACAGAAAGACCTACGTAGGTGCCATGCCGGGTAGAATCGCTGTGGCCATGAAGAGTGCAGGAGTAAAAAATCCATTGATGCTTCTCGACGAGATTGATAAGGTCAGCACAGATTATAAGGGAGATACATTCTCAGCCCTTCTCGAAGTACTCGACAGCGAACAGAATAATAAATTCAGGGATCATTATCTTGAAGTGCCGATCGATCTTTCGGAAGTAACATTTATTACGACAGCAAATACATTACAGACAATTCCAAGACCTCTGTTAGACCGAATGGAAGTAATTGAAATCAACAGTTACACAGAAAATGAAAAGATGCATATTGCAACAAGACATCTTCTTCCAAAGCAGATGGAAAAACATGGTCTGAAAGAAGAACAGCTGACTGTAAGCAAAGGAGTGATCTGGAAGATCGCCCGCAATTATACAAAAGAAGCGGGAGTTCGTCAGTTAGAAAGAGAACTTGGAAATATCTGCAGAAAAGCGGCCAGAGAGATCTATGAACAGAAAAAGAGTAAAGTACAGGTTACAGAGAGAAATCTTGTAAAATATTTAGGAAAAGAAAAATACAGTTACCAGATGGCAAATGCCGAGGATGAGATCGGTATTGTACGAGGACTTGCATGGACAAGTGTGGGAGGAGATACTCTTCAGATCGAAGTAAATGTGATGTCAGGTAAAGGCGAGGTTATGCTGACCGGACAGCTCGGTGATGTAATGAAAGAATCAGCCAAAGCAGGTATCAGTTATATCAGATCTGTGGATAAAGAGTACGGTATCCCGGATGATTTCTTTAAAGAGCATGATATTCATATCCATATTCCGGAAGGAGCTGTACCGAAAGATGGACCATCTGCAGGTATTACAATGGCAACAGCAATGCTTTCTGCTGTTACCGGAAGAAAGGTAAGAGCAGATCTTGCCATGACAGGAGAGATTACACTTCGCGGACGTGTACTTCCTATCGGCGGATTGAAAGAGAAATTACTGGCTGCGAAGAATGCGGGAATCAAGACTGTTCTCGTGCCAAAAGAGAATACAAATGATGTAGAAGAAATCTCGGCAGAGATTACAAAGGGATTAGAGATTATCCCTGTGTCATCCATGAAAGAAGTACTTGAAATTGCATTGACGGATGAGGGTGACAAGGAAAAGTAGAAAGGAAAGATTACGATGGTTATTAAAAATGTAAATCTTGAGACAGTATGCGGTATTACAAGTACACTGCCGGATAATAAACTGGCAGAAGTAGCTTTTGCCGGAAAATCCAATGTCGGAAAGTCATCACTTATTAATGCACTCATGAACAGAAAGTCATTAGCAAGAATATCTGCAAAACCGGGTAAAACACAGACAATCAATTTTTATAATATCAACGAAGCTATGTATCTGGTAGATTTGCCAGGCTATGGTTATGCGAAGGTATCTGAAAAAGAAAAGATTGAATGGGGAAAATTGATTGAAAGATATCTGAATACATCGAAACAGTTGAGAGCGGTCTTTCTTCTGATTGATATCAGACATGCGCCGTCGGCAAATGATAAAATGATGTATGACTGGATCATTAATCAGGGCTATAATCCGATCATTATTGCAACTAAATTAGACAAGATAAAGAGAAGCCAGATTCAGAAACAGATTAAGATTGTAAAAGAAGGTCTTGATCTTATTCCGGGAACAACAGTGATTCCGTTTTCGTCACAGACAAAACAGGGAAGAGATGAAATCTGGAATCTGATTGATGAATTGATTCAATAGAACATAAAAAAATCAGCTGCATTGCAGCTGATTTTTTTATGTCATTTATTAAATTACATAACTTTTCTGAATAATGCTTTGAAATCTTCGATAGAAGCTTCTCTTGGGTTTCCAGGAGCACAGGCATCAGCATGAGCTGATTCAGCAAGGAAGTCAAGATCTTTTTCTTTTAATGCTTCGAGTTTTGCAGGGATTCCAACATCAGCAGATAATTTACGAACTGCATCAACAGCTGCTTTACGATATTCAGCCTGAGACATTTCGTCAACACCTTTAACACCCATTACACGAGCGATCTCACGATATTTTTCACCTGTATATTCTTCGTTGAATTCCATAACGATTGGAAGCATCATAGCACATGCAACACCATGTGGTGTGTCATAAACAGCTCCTAATGTATGAGCCATAGAATGAGCGATTCCAAGACCTACGTTAGAGAATCCCATTCCTGCGATGTACTGTCCAAGAGCCATTCCTTCACGACCTTCTTTTGTGTTGTCAACAGCACCGCGAAGTGATCTTGAAATGATTTCGATGGCTTTGATATGGAACATATCTGTCATTTCCCATGCAGCTTTTGTTGTGTATCCTTCGATTGCATGTGTAAGAGCATCCATACCTGTAGCAGCTGTAAGTCCTTTTGGCATAGAAGACATCATATCAGGATCTACAACAGCAATGATTGGCATATCGTGTGGGTCAACACAAACGAATTTACGTTTTCTTTCAACGTCTGTGATTACGTAGTTGATGGTAACTTCAGCAGCTGTTCCGGCTGTAGTTGGAACTGCAATGATCGGAACACAAGGTTTTGTTGTTGGAGCAACACCTTCAAGACTGCGTACATCTTCGAATTCAGGGTTTGCAATGATGATACCGATTGCTTTTGCTGTATCCATGGAAGAACCGCCACCGATTGCTACGATATAGTCAGCACCTGATTTTTTGAATGCTTCAACACCGTTCTGTACATTTTCGATTGTTGGGTTAGCTTTAATATCTGAGTAGATTTCATAATCAAGATTTTCTTTTTCAAGAATATCTGTAACTTTAGAAGTAACGTTGAATTTGATCAGATCAGGATCTGAACATACAAATGCTTTTTTAAATCCGTGAGCTTTAGCTTCTGTTGCGATTTCGTTGATCGCACCTGCTCCGTGATAAGAAGTCTCGTTTAACATGATTCTGTTAGCCATAATAACAAATCTCCTTTGTGAAAAAAATTATAACAGGAACTATTTCCTTATCCCATATTAGCAACTTTTTGAGAAAAAATCCACAATATTTCCGAAAAAAATTATTTTTTTAACAAACTTAAAAATGGATACGTTTTTTGCGGTAGTAATAATACGGAACCATAAATAATGCCGTAGTTATCCATGCGAGCGGATAACTTACAAGGATTGTATCCATAGAGTTATGAGCCGGAACAACGAAGAACATCCATGGGATTCGGATACAGCATACACCGGCAAGGGTGATGATCGTAGGGATGAAAACATCGCCGATTCCTCTAAGAGCACCGGAATAAATCTCAATAAATACATAGGTAATGTAGAACGGTGTGATCGTAATAAGCATATCGGCACCGAGGGTGACCACATTTGAATCTGTAGTGAAGAATGCGAATAACGGAACACGGAAGATCATAAGGAAGGCTACAAGTGAACCACAGATACCAAGTGACATTGCAAGACAGGTTTTGACACTTTTGAAAACGCGGTCGATACGGCCGGCTCCGTAATTCTGCCCTACAAATGTAGTGATAGCCAGTCCAAGAGCACTGCAGATCGACCAGAAGATTGCATCCAGTTTTCCATAAGCGGCCCATGCTGCGGTAGTGTCGGTTCCGAATTTATTTACGGCAGTCTGAATCACGATATTTGTAAAACCGTACATAAAAGCCTGAAGTCCACTCGGAAAACCGATGCGAAGTTCAGAGATAAACATATGTAGATCAAGACGGATATCCCGAAGTCTCAGTCGAAGTCCTGTATAGGATTTCATCAGAGACCATGTTACAAGGAATGCGCTTGCTACCTGTGCAAGAACGGTTGCGATCGCGGCACCGGCTACGCCCCATTTGAAAACAACGACCAAAAGAATATCCAGAAAAATATTTACAAAACAACATACGATCAGGTAATACAAAGGTCTTTTGGAATCACCGATGGCTCTCATAATACCTGATCCCATATTAAATATGAGGACAGCAAGCATTCCAAGGAAATAGATTCTTAAATATAAAACAGAACTGTCCATGATATCATCGGGAGTTTTCATCATGCGCAGCATGGCAGGTGTAAAAATCCATCCTATCACAGTTACGATAAGGCTGGTGACGATAGAGATTCCATAAGCCGTATGGAGGCTGGAATGGAGATTCTTCTCGTCGCGTGCACCGTAATACTGTGAGATTACAACAGTGGCACCGGCTGAAAGACCGGTGAAGAATCCAATGATAAGACTGGAAATCATGGCAGCAGATCCGCCGACACTGGCAAGTGCCTTGGTGCCCAAAAATCGTCCTACGATTACAGCATCCGCAGTGTTGTAGAGCTGTTGGAATAAAGTGCCGATTGCGATAGGGAAAAAGAAAATAAGTAATTGACGCCAGATAACCCCCTCAGTAATCTGGTTAGAATCAGAATTATCTTTTCTCATAATATGTAACTCCTTTAAAAAAATACTGTTATCTTTCAGTATAATTCTTAAAGCATCTGTACACAAGAGATTTAAGTAGAAAAGTGAATGTTTAGACAGCAGAATGCTTATGAAAAAGTATGAAAGTTATCGTTTGCGAATTTGACACCGGTTTGGTTGAAGACCTAATTATTGACATATATAATATCATTTATATGTGATTTTTTAGTTGAAATTTCATTAAAAACACATATAATGATGACTTTTTTGGAAGGTAAAACATCCAAGAATTAGGGAATCAAAAGAGGATACAAAACAATAAGTATCCAAATGTTTTGAGAGAAAGGAGAAGATCAAATGGGTCTAAAAAAGAACGGCTGGGTTAAAAAGGCGGTTGCGATGACAGCTGCAGTAGCCATGATTGGCGCGGGAGTACTGCAATATCATGTTCCTGTTCATGCACAAGAACCTGTGACAACCGGTATTGTGGACAATCTGACGATCAATGATTACAAAGGGTTTTTTGAAGGATCAACAGAAAATCTTGGAAAAGTATGGACGGATAAATCCGTCTCAACAGAGAGTATTTCCGTAGATGGACAGACACTTCAAAAAAGTGAGGGGGCTGATTTCCAAATTGCAATGTCAGCACTCTCAAGCGCAGAAGAAATGGCATCACTGACACAAAAACCATTGGATATTACCATGGTATTTGATGTGTCAGGCAGTATGGATGAAAAATACAGTGAGGCAAAAACTGTATACGAAGAAATCTATGGTGCCGAGGTTGAGAAAGGTCATAAAGATTACTACATTAAAAAAGATGATAAATATGTAGGATTAAAATGGAGCAGTATCAAGAAAAAATATTATCATGGATATTTATTTACACCGAAATATGTAACTCCGAAACAGAATGAAGAAGATACTGATGGAGTTCAGGTATATCGTAAAAAGGAGATTCCTGCATCTGAGACAACAAAACTGGAAGAACTTCAGAAGGCTTCAAAAGAATTTGTCAATAAGATAGAGGAATTGAATCAGAATGTTCCTGTAGAAAAGAAACACAGGGTTTCATTAATTAAATTCGCAGGAGGAAAATCTGTTACGATCGGAAATCATTTCTATTATAAACATGGAAAGAAAATGAACTATACTCAGATCGTGAGAGGGCTTCATAACTGTGAAGGCAAATTTAAAGATAACCTGATCAAGAATATTGATGAACTTGAAGCAGGTGGTGCTACAAGTACAGACTATGCAATGGATCTG
>SAMEA104404100__coassemble_1832_pt1 | contig 17827 bp, 14 predicted proteins | sample SAMEA104404100__metabat2_low_PE_078 | metagenome-assembled genome bin SAMEA104404100 (sample SAMEA104404100) | Balaenoptera acutorostrata
CATTACATGAAAATAATTGCTCAGATTTTCTTTCAAAATAAACAGTATTTGTCTCAACATTCACCAATATATTCAAACGACGAAATTAATATATTAAGCGACCTGACATTTTTTAGCTACTCTGGTATGCTGGCTATTCTGGCTCAAAAAGAATATCCTGTAGCGGAAGTTGAAAATATGCTTGAAAAATTTGATAATTGTTTAAAACATATTTATTCAAAAAAATAAAAGAAGGATGCTTCCCCTCTAAAGGGAAACATCCTTTTTTATCATAAGACTTAGTTAAAATAACTACAATCTTATACAATTCATTTTATTCAGTTTTATAAATAATCTAAAAGGGATGTTCCGATCGTTCCTTCCGGCATTTCCACTCCGAAGTTGTCTGCGATGGTTGCACCGATCACTCCGAATGTATCCTGCTCCGGAATCATTCCTCCTTCTTTCATTGATGGCGACCATGCAATGAAAGGTACTTTCTCACGAGTGTGATCTGTTCCTGTGTATGTCGGATCATTTCCATGATCGGCTGTCAGGATCACAAGATCGTCATCGTGAAGTTCTTTCATAAACTCTCCAAGTTTTACGTCAAACTTTTCAATCTCTTTTGCGTATCCCTTTACATCTCTTCTATGTCCCCAGAGCATATCGAAATCTACAAGGTTTGTGAAGCACAATCCCTTGAAATCACTTTTTGCCTTTTCGATCGTCTGTTCCATTCCGTGTACGGATGTCTTGGATTTATTGGATTCTGTAAGTCCTTCTCCTGCAAAGATATCGTAGATCTTTCCGATTGAGATCACATCATATCCCGCATCCTTCATTGCATTTAATACAGTCGGACCATACGGCTTTAATGCATAATCATGACGGTTGGAGGTTCTTACGAATTCTCCTTTTTTCCTTCCCACATAAGGTCTTGCGATTACACGTCCTACTTTCCATTCATCTCTCATGGTAAGTTCTCTCGCGATCTCACAATATTTATACAGGTTATCCAGTCCCATTGTCTCTTCATTTCCACAGATCTGAAGAACGGAGTCTGAAGATGTATAAACGATAAGATGTCCTGTCTGTACCTCTTCCTCACCGAGTTCTTCAAGAATCTCTGTTCCGCTCGCGCTCTTGTTTCCAATGATCACACGGCCTGTTCTCTTTGACAGTTCATCGATAAGCTCTTTAGGAAATCCGTGGTCTGTAAATGTCTGGAACGGGGTTGTGATATAAAGTCCCATCATTTCCCAGTGGCCTGTCATTGTGTCTTTTCCAAGACTGCTCTCTCTTAATTTTGCGAATTTTGCAGTCGGATGTTCCACGGCCGGCACACCCTGCAGCGGACGAAGATTTCCGATTCCCATCTTTGTCAGATTCGGGATCTGAAAATCACTCGTATTCTCTGCGATATGTCCTAAAGTATCGACATTGAAATCATTAAATTTTGCTGCGTCTTCCATCTCACCGATTCCGAGGGAATCCAGTACGATAAGGAAAACTCTGTTATATTTCTTCATGTTTCTGCTCCTTTCCCGCTTATGATTCATTTTCTATTTTAGATATATATTTTTTGAAAACATGATTCAGCATTTTACTGTTTATATATGCGATCACTCCGAACATAAATCCTACAATGACCGGAAGCATATATAAGATCAGCTTCATCGGCAACAACAACAGTGTAAACGGAATCAGGTTTGTTCCCATCAACAATATCGTCCATGGCAACAGATTGGCGATTCCTACTGTAACTGCATTCTTAAATGTGTCTTTGACCTTATTGATGAATTTACACTGTAACGGAAATACATAGCTGAAGATCATAAGATACACAAATGCGATGATATAAAAAATGATATTCATGGCCATGGCTATCGGTGTCCGGTTTCCTCTGACCAGGTAAAGGTCAACTCCCAACACCGCTCCCACCACGAGCATGATCATCCAGATGACTGTAGCCTGACGGAAATTCTCTTTAAACGCCTTGAAAAAATCATGCGTAATATATCCTTCTTCGTGCTCTGACAGTTTCAGTGAAACTGTGTACAATGCTGTAAATGACGCCCCGATCGTAAAGATCGGAATGCTGCATATTACAAACAGTATGCTCATAATAGCGATGTCAGCAATGGTGGACAGTGCACGCCACAGCCAGCTGTCTGTGTTAAACATAATCATGTTCCTCCTTGATGCTTTTCAGATTACAGTTCTCTAAGGTAATTTACACCATGAATATGTGCAATCTGTTCAATAACCTGCTCATGTGCTGTTCCTCTTGGCAGTTTGATCGTAGTGACCAGTGCCACAGGACTTGAAGCAAATTCTTTTTCTTTATATATCTGTATATCACTGACATTGTAATCATTCTCTTTACAGTAAGAGATAAGATGTGTTACTCCGTCCGTTGAATCTAAATTCAGATAGAGCTTTAATATCGGTGTTTTAGCATAAACAAGTTTATCAACTTTGTTAAAGAATGTCATGATCAGAAAGACGGCTACTCCCGCAAAGATCGCGCCTTCATAGAAGCCGATCCCGATGGCAAGCCCCACGCACGCCGCAGTCCACAGACCCGCCGCAGTGGTCAGCCCTCTGACCTGATTCTGTCTTGTTACGATAATGGTTCCGGCGCCCAGGAAACCGATTCCGCTGATTACCTGTGCACCCAGTCTTGATATATCACCAGTTCCAGAAAAATAATTATAAATATATTGATTTGTCATCATTACCAGCGTAGCCCCAAGGCATACCAGCATATAAGTCTTAAACCCTGCCGGATGTTTTTTCAGCCCTCTTTCCAGACCGATCACACCGCCGATGACAAGTGATAGCATAACACGGATTAGTATAGTATATATATTTAAATCTCTAAACTGATCAAATAACAATATGCCTCTCCTATTCTATAACCTTGAATCCCTTGTCCTTAAGTAATTGTTTGCAGTCACAATCCAGATGCATACAGGTAACTCTGTGTCTTTCGCTTTCCGGAATTGCAGCTTCCAGTTTCCCGTAGTACATATGAGTCGGTTCTTCTGAATTGTGTGTCGATGTATCCTGATATAATTCTGTGATCTCGCCTGCCAGGAATTTCTTCAACACTTCTTCAGGGATTCCTACGCTATCACCACTATAATACACGTGTCCTTCCGGACATTCAATCTCATATCCGTAACAAATCATATTTGGTACATGACGAACTTCATGAGGGATGATATGGAGATCTTCGATCTCGTCTGTAAGTCTGTCTACATAGTAGTAGAAATCATCATCAATACCCAGAAGCTGTAACAATTCACAGATTGTCTTCTCCGGATGTACCACGATGATCCTGCGTTTCAGGATACATTTACAGTAAGATAACATAGAACCCAGACTTCCCACCTGCTCTGCATGAAGATGTGTAAGCACTATGTAAATCTGATCGAACTCATTAAGATTCTCTCTTTCCAATAATCTCTCATATACAGTCTCACCACAATCAAGAAGAATAAGATTATTTCTATACACAAAATATGCACTTGTGTTGTGAAATGAAGGGTAAAAACATGCCCCGCATCCAAGAAATCTTAAATCCATAAAATTCATCTCCTCCTATTTGATACCTGCTCCAACGAAACTTTCCATGAACTGTTTCTGTAAAATAAAGAAGGCGATCAACAACGGTAAAATAATAATGAAAGTAGCAGCACATACATTTGCCCACTGCATATTTGCTTCTTTAGATTTTGCAAAAATAGCAAGTCCTACTGTTAATGTTCTGTTTTCCGGAGCATTTGTAACGATCAATGGCCATAAGTAGTTGTTCCAGTGATAACTTACTGAGATAACCGCAAATGAAAGGTAGGCCGGTTTTGCTGTAGGCATATATACACGCCAGATTGTCTGCCATGTATTGGCTCCGTCCAGTCTCGCCGCCTCTGCCAGTGCCTTCGGTACTGTCTTGAAATGCTGTCTTAACAGGAAGATGGCAAGCGCACTACCGAAGAACGGTAACATGATACCAAGTTTTGTATCGATGAGTCCCATATCTGATAATGTCATGTAGTTCGGTGTAATAAGTACATCATTAGGAATGATGATCTGCATGAAGATTACAGCGAATACAAGTGTTTTTCCTTTAAAATCCAATACTGCAAGAGCATATCCTGCAAGTGTGGAAGTAACAAACTGAACACAGAATGTAACAACTACAAGTGTCAGTGTGTTGATATAGTATTTACCGAATGGAATGGCATTCCATACGTATTTGATATTCTCGAGTGTAAAATGTGTTGTTGGGAAAAATGTCATGTTAAATGTCGGCTCTGAAAATGCTGTTCCAATCAGCCAGATCAGAGGTGCCAGCATAAGGAATGCGAGCAGGATCGAGAATATTGTGATAAGAGTCTTTTTAATTTTCTTTGAATTCATCTCGATACCTCCTAATTATAATGAATCTTCTTATCCTGGCTGATAAATCTTGGAAGAGATACTACCAGTAATAACGACAGCATGATAACTGTCAGTGCCGAAGAAATACCATAGTTAAAGTTCGTGAATCCCTGTTGGTAAATGTAATACAGAAGAAGGGTACTTGCATTGTTCGGTGCACCTTCTGTCATGATTACGACATGGTCAACTAACTTGAAACTGTTGGTAAATGCAACTGTTGTGACAAATAAGAATGTAGGTGCAAGTAACGGTAACTGGATCTTTCTGAAGATCTGCCAGTTTGTAGCACCGTCGATTCTTGCTGCTTCCAGTACTTCGCCGGAAATTCCCTGTAAACCGGAAAGGAAGAATACCATCAGATATCCGGCTTCTTTCCACACATACATGACGGCCATGGCCGGTAAAACTTTATTTTTATCCGACAGAACGTTCATCGGTTCTAATCCGATTCTTATCAGTAACTGGTCGAAAAGACCGTTCTTTGCCATGTAAATGAACATCCAGATACTGGCAATAGCGATCATAGGCATAACACATGGGTAGAAATAAGATGTTCTGATAAATCCGATGTGTTTTCCTTTTCTGTTTACCAGTACGGCAAGCCCTAAACCGGCTACCATACTAGGAATTACTGTGATCAATGAGAAAAAGATCGTATTTCCCATTACTTTCCAGAATAATTCGGAATGGAATAATGTTACATAGTTTTCAAGTCCGATAAATTCCGGTGTCATCATACCCAGCTTATACTTATGAAGACTGAGGTATACACTTCGGAAGATCGGAAATACTGTAAAGATCAGCATGAAGATCAGTGCCGGAAAAATGAGCAGCCAGCCCTGAGCAGCTTCCTTTCTTGCTCTTGTGATGTTTTTTTTCATTTAGTTCTCCTCTCACTTTAGATAAGTAAGTTTTTACGTAATATTAAAGAAAAAGGGTGCTCTGAATAATCATAGCACCCTTTTTAGAATTATTGATAATCTGCCAGGATTTCTTCTGCCTGTTTCTGAGCATTTTTAAGTGCTTCTTCTGCAGAGCAGTCACCTACAACTGCTGACTGGATGTTGTCGTTTAATACTCTCCAGATTTCAGCTGCATTGTATGTTGTAAGTTCCGGTCTTGAAATTTCAATCTGTTCATAAGCAACTTTTGCCTGTGGTACGTCATTATAGTAATCCTTGATCATGTCTGTTTCGAAACAAGACTGTCTTGTTGCAACATATCCTGTATCAAGTGACCACTGAGCAGCTCTTTCTGTATCAGTCATAAATCTGATGAAATCCCATGCTGCCTGCTGTCTTTCTTCTGAAATACCACTTGCGATGTAGAAGTTACCACCACCTGTTGGTGCTCCCATCTGTTTGTTACCAGGTAAGAAACATGTACCAAATTCGAAGTCTGCGTTAGCGTTGATATTTGCCATATTTCCTGTTGTGTGGTAGATCATTGCAACTTCCTGAGCTAAGAACTGTGTAGGAAGGTCTGTCCACTGAACGATACCTTCTGCCATAACTTTGTATTTGTTCTGAAGGTCTAACCAGAACTGAAGTGCTTCTACGTTTTCCGGTGTATCGAAGTAAACTTTCTTACCATCTTCGCTCATAAGCATCTTTCCGTCTTTGCTGTTCTGGAGACAGAAACCTGTGAATGTCCACTGAGCTGATCCTGAGTTTAATGCGATACCAACACCTTTTGTTGTATCAGTTGTTAACTTCTGAGCATATTCAACAAGTTCATCCCATGTCTTAGGTGGCTGTTCCGGATCAAGTCCTGCTGCTTTAAATAAGTCTTTGTTGTAGTACATGATTTCTGTACTTCTCTGGAAAGGAATTGAATAAATCTTTCCATCTACATAAGAGTCTTCCATGAATCCAGGAAGGAAATCTTTGATGTATTCTTCTCCGTCTTCATCAGCTGCGATCAGATCGTCTAATGGCATTGCCATTCCTGTTGAAGCCATTGTAAATCTCTGTGTTGCAAGACTTACGAAAACATCCGGTGGTGTTCCACCCTGAATAGCTGTCTGAATCTTTGTTACTGTGTCATCATAGTTACCTGTGTAAACTGGTTCAACTACAACATCTGGATTTGCCTCATTGTACTGTGCACAAAGGTCTTCCATAAGTTTTGCGGCGTCTCCACCTACGTTTACCGGATAGTAGAAAGTAAGATGTAATGGTCCATCTCCTTCTGCTTTTTTGTCATCTTTTGAACATCCGGTGAGCATTGTAGCTGCAGCTAAAACAACTGCTAAGCCTAATGCCAAAAATCTCTTTGATTTTTTCATTTTTAGATCCTCCTTTTCCCTAAAGATTAACTGAATCATAATATAATATCACTATATCAGTTATTTTGAATCGTGTCAATTATATCCATTGTCATTTTTCCCATAATATTCTCGTATTTTTATCAATTATTGGTCATATTTTATGGTATTATGATAGATATACATTTTCAGAAAGGAGACATCTCTTCCATATGCATTTTTATGGAGACCGAGATTACACTATTATGCCTACTATTTCAGACATCGCGAAGCTCGCCGGAGTTTCACAGGGAACCGTATCAAATGTATTTAACAATAAATGTAATGTCAGCAGCGACAAGATCAAAAAAGTAATGGATGCTGCTATGGAACTGGGATATGTGCCTAACGAACGTGCGAAACTCCTTCGCAAGGGACATACAAATCTCTTATCTGTTCTTTTACCTAATATTCAGTCCAAACAGTATATCGAATTCTATCTCGGATTCAAATCCTATGCCGGCGCTCACGACTATGATGTCCTGCTGCAGCTGACTCACGAAAATAATCCGGAGGCCGAATCTGCCGCAGTACAGAGAGCCCGCTCCTACATGGTGAGAGGAATCGCCGTCTACACCAGCTTCGCCGAGGATACCATCTTTAATCCTTACATTGACGAGTCCGGGAAACTGAAACTGAACGAAGAACTTTTATTCATTGACCGCAAGGTTTCCTACTCCGACCACTTCATCGGATTTGATTATGAACCTGCCGGACGTGAACTGGCACGAAAAGCTCTGGAAGCCGGATACACTGAGATCTGTCTTCTGACCGGTCCACTGAGCTTTTCAAATGAAAATGATTTTTATCGTGGATTTATGAACGTGATTTCGGACAGCGATTGCAAAGTTCAGCATGTGCAGACAGATGTTCACAGAAAATATCAGAATATCATGCAGTACTTTGACTCGGTAATTCCTCAGGCGGTATTTATCTCCAACTATGATTTTGCCGAGAATGTGAAGGATATTTACAACACCTTCTTTTACACAGAAGAACTTCCAATCTACACGATATCACCTTTATTTACCATGCCTGAAAATGATTTTATAAAATATGAGCTCAACTACAGACGTCTTGGAAATGCAGCCGCTCAGAAACTCATCAATGCGCTTGAGGGCCCGGCTTCACTGGATTCCACTGTGCTCGAAAATTCCGGGTTTAGAAACTGGTCCGACCATGTATCTGTCCATTCTGATAACCGCCCGTTAAAAGTACTGACTCTGGACACACCTTCTGTATACAGTATGAAGCATTTATCCAAGCTCTACACGATGAAAACGGGAACTCCGGTGGATATCACAACCGTCGCCTACGATCAAATGTACGAAATTCTTTCCACATTAGATGAAAGTTCGAAATACGATGTCCTGCGAATCGATATCACCTGGCTGAACTGGTTTTCGGAAAAACTTCTTCAACCGATCGAGCAGATCGATCCTTCTATTCTGGATGATCTGTCATCATTTATCCCGAGTACGTTGAAACCATACTCTATCATGAACGGACACATTTACACTATGCCGTTTGCCCCGAGTATACCAATCCTCTTCTATCGAAAGGATTTGTTTGACAACTCGATCTACAAACAGATGTACAGGGAAAAATATAAGAAAGACCTTACCGTCCCAACAAACTTTGAAGAATTCAATAAGATTGCCCGATTTTTCACCAAATCTTACAATCCTGCTTCACCGGTGGACTATGGTGCCACTCTTACAATGGGATCTCTTGGTGTTTCCAGTTCGGAATTTCTGATTCGCCTGTTCAGTAAACAGGACAATCTCTACGATGAAACCGACGCGATCCATCTGAATTCACCTAACTTCAAGTGGGCACTCGACAATCTGATCGAGACAAAAAAATACTCTGCACCCAAATACTGTGACTGGTGGAATGACACCGCAGATCTTTTTGCACAGGGAAATGTAGCCATGGCGATCCTGTATACAAACTTTGCATCCAATATCTTAAATCCGGATTCCAAAGTGATCGGAAATATTGGTTTTGCAAGTACACCCGGCCATAATCCGATCATAGGTGGTGGTTATTTAGGTATCTCCCGGTTCTCAAAACGTCCCGATGATGCCCTCTCATTTATCCGATGGGCCTGCAGTGAACCTATTTCCTCTGCCCGAACGACTCTTGGAAGCGTTTCTGCCTGCATCCATACTTACGATAATTATGAGATCATCAATCATTATCCCTGGCTGGATCTTGCACAGAAAGACTTCATAAACTGCCGCGGACACCGAACTCCGCCTTCCTGCAATACTCCGTTTAATGAATATGAATTTGTGGGACTTTTGGGAAATGCAATCAAAGATGTCTATAATGGGAAGAAAACGAGCCAGAAAGCTCTCGATGAGGTTCAGACCTTATTCCAGAAACATTTTTCAAATCTTTAAATAACAAATAACAGGGGGATATTTCAAATGAAATATCCCCCTGTTATCTTTGTCTTAAAGGTATATATTACTATGCATTTTTTCTACGTTTCATAAGTACTACAGCTACTGCTGCACAGCTTACTGCAAACATTCCGCCCATAAGTGGTAAGTTCGATGTATCTCCTGTCTGAGGAACACCGTCTTCTGTCTGAGCTTCCGGTTTTACTTCCTGATTTGGTTTTGTTTCCGGTTTCACTTCCGGTTTCACTTCAGAATCTGGTTTTGTTTCAGGATCTGGTTTTACTTCCGGATCTGGTTTTGTTTCCGGGTCCGGTTTTTCTTCAGGTGTTTCGAATGAAAGGCTGTCTGCCTGAAGTCTCCAGAGCTGTGTTCCGTAGAACGGATTGGCTGTACCGATACACATCCAAGGATTCTGTTCTTCTCTTGAAATAGCAAATGCACGTAAGCCCTGATTGTGGCCGTCACCTAAACCGTCACGAGTGATTGTCTCAAAATGAATACCGTCTTCACTTACCATCATATCAAATCCGCGGACATTTTCACGAAGAGCTACGATAACGCGAGCCATGTTGATCACTTTCTGTAATTTTTCATTACTAAGGATCTTTTCATAAATGTCTTTTACGAAATCAGGTAATTTATCACCGATTTCAGGATTCATATAAGCATCATATGCTGATTTATAGAATTCAGCAAAACGAACTTTTGATTCAAGTTTCTGTTCTTCTGTCCAGTCTTCGCTCTGGTCGAGCATACCGTCCATCATGATCAATGCCTGATGTAATTCACCGATAGATGAAATTTCAAATCCGTCTTTGTCAGACATTGTTTTAGGAAGATCAAGTGCTGTCATATCTGTAGGTGCTTCTTCTCCTGCTTCTGCAAGTTCTTCAAGCACTTCCATGTCAAGTTCTTCTTTGTCGATCTGATCAACGCTCATTGTTGAAACCTGTTCTTCCGGTTTCTTTAATGATTCGAGCAGCTCTTTGATGAGTTCTTTCAGATATTTGATCTGACGATCCCACTGTTCATCTGTGAGTTCAAGGATATCTCCGTTGCTGAACTGTCCGATTGGGTAAAGGATACTACTTTCGTCAAATGTTCCTACATAAAGTTTTCCTTCAAATGTATCCATTTTCCAGATGTACTGGTTTTCACATTTGTCAAATCCTGATCCCATTCCTGAAAGACTTTCAGGGAACATTTTTGTAGAATTACCCATTACGAGTTCAATATTTTCATCTTTATCCATGCGGTAAAGACTTACAGACTGGTCTAAATTTTCTGCCATAAATTCAGCATCAAGGCCGAATAAGATATTGATAAGTGCGATCTCTGTGTCATTGTATTCACCAATGTATAAGTGATCGTCATGTACCATCATATTGCAGGCCCCGGAACGTGTACGTTCAGGGTCGATACCGAATGTATATTTTGCTCCGTCTTCTTTATCTCCGATAACAGGAGTCCATGTCCATGATTCACGTTTTTCAGGATCCCCTTCACACTCACCGCGCATAATAGCGAATGACTGCATTGTCTTTCCTCCGTCAGGAGAGTTTGCAGGTGTTCCTGTACAAAGTGCTACATAGAGATCTCCGTTAAATTCGATGAGTTCCCAGATTGATCCACCGTAAATACTGTCTGTAAGGTGGCATGCAGGGTATCCTAATAATTCACCCGGAACTTTATTTTCAACATCTTTCCATGCGAATGCAATCTTTTCAAATCCTTTAGAAGGATCTTTTGAAATAGCGATGTATGGGTTTTCATCAAGACCTACACAGTTGATAACGAGATGATCTTCATATACTGCCATACCACGGATTGCAGGACTGAGCTGTTTCTTTAATGCCTGATTCCATGCACCTTCGACTTTCATACTTTCATCCTGGAATACACAAGTGGTCTTGTCACCGTTTTCAGGATCGATTTCATAAATACTTGGAATACCGTTTACGCTTCCACAGAAATAGAGTTTATTTCTGAAACGGATACCGTTACGGAAGTTTACATTTGTTCCTGTCTTTTCTTTAGACATAAGGATCTCAATATCCCCTGTCTTTACATTGATCTTTGAAAGTACTGATCCCGGTTTTCCCTTGTCTTCTTCTCCTGTGAAGAATTCTCCACGGTACATCGCATTGATCAGTGACTCGATCATTTTTGCATCATACTCATGTCCAAGGCCGGATCCCATAAGACCGATTGTTTCCATCATCGGATTGAACTGAGTAGAAATGTACATATAGTCGCCATAGGATGCTGCTGCCCAGCTGTAACACTGTCCGCGGTCTCCCTGACCTTCTGCCCCTTCGTCAACTCCCGGGATTCCCATCTTACCGTTTCCTAAGTAATCAAGAATACCGTCACTGACATTTGTTGTCTTTGTAGATGTTGGTTTTTCAGGATGTGAGATCTTTACAAAGTTCTCATCTGCCTCAACTCCATCATAAAAAGCAACTGCACGCTTTGCTACGTCTTTGTCTGAATAGTCCGCTGCCTGCGCTACAGTAGAAAAACACATAACTGATACAAGCGCACCACTCATCAGGCGTTTCATCTTACTTCTCATAATTTTCCTCTCTTTCCCAGCCATATCTAAAGATATATGCTTTCTCTATATTCATCCATAAAATAATTCCAGTCAAAATTCAAGATAGCATAATAAAAATAGTTAAACAAGGCTAACACTCTTACTTTTTCCCCTAAAACGTAAAAGGGAAATATCGTACTTGTTCGGAACGATATCTCCCTTAATGTTTCACTATGTTTCTTTATTCTTCATATATTACTTTACACAACACTTGATTAATTTCATCCTGCGTTACCTTGTTAACTCTCAGTGATCCGTCCAGCTGTACATAATAATACATGCCACTGTCATCAAGACTTCCGACATAATAGGTCAGTTCTTTTTCTTCGTCATTATCCTGTGGATCCTGATAGGTAAGAACCACTTTCGTTCTCTGGTCTTCCGCCAGTCCGTAATCCCGAATCGTATCTTCTGTCACATGATAATCGACGCATTCATTGAAATACATCCCCGCATAACCGGCAGTGATGGTATTGATCTCATTTTCCAGAGTCTCATTGTCTTTCTCATAAAGTGTTTCTTTTCCATCCGGAGTTGTAACCAGTTCTTTCACAAAGTTATTCTCTGTGACTGAGACGAACTGTTCTTTCGTCGTCACCATGGAAAGTTCCCACACCATATGTCCTACAAGTTCCGGAGTCACTGTATAGACACTGTCGAATCCGGCTTTTTTCATATAGTAGTTATCTCCCGACGGGTCTCCGATCAGGATCTGGTCAGTCTTTCCGTCCTCGTCTTCCACGATCAGTGTGTAGGTGGGCTCTGAGAGACCATAGTCTTCCGGTTCATCGGGATTTTTGATTTCTTTTACCGCCTGAATGTTAGAGAAGGAAGATTCCATGATCTGTAGAACATCCTGATCCATCTTGATTTCCGGATCATCTTCGTATTTCCAGATATTATCTTCTTTTATAAATCTCATGGTCTGTCCTTCACTGTCCCTGTAAGACATTTTCTTCAGACCGTCCGCCTGATAAAGATAAACCTTTGCCTCCTCTTTATCTTTGGCTTCTTCTTTTTCTTTTTTGGAATTGATTCCACTGACAACAAAAAACAACACAAGCAGTACAATGAGTACACTCAGAAGAATCTTAAAATTCTTTTGCTGTTCTTTCATCTTTATTTACACCTCTTATCTATGCTTTTCTTCTCTTCAGCCATACAAAGAATCCTGTGAGGATCACGATCAGCGGGATGACAAAGATGATCACGATACTGATCGTACCTGCATGCAGCGGCATATTTCTCTGTGCATCAAGACTCTTGGCTTCGATCGCTACATTTTCAACATCTTCAAAGTTTCTCATCACAGAATTGAGGAACAGCGTCAGGTTATCAATATTTGTCACCTGTTCTGTCACGGACGCATCGATCATGCTTCCCGATCCTAAGACGGTAAGACTTGATGTCACCGTCTCTGTCTCCTGCGGTTCGTCCTTGTCATCGGTCTCATCAATTCCGGTGATTTCTTCGTCTTCCTCTTCTGAATCTACAGGAATCACTTTTTCGGAAATAGCTCCGAGGATGAAGGTCCCTTCCTTTTCCTCATCTTCGGTAACTGCAACTCCGTCTGCGGAAGTTCTCATGAACGGAGTGACAACCACGTTGTCATCCATACCCTCCACTCTTTCCATTCCTTTGGAGTTGAGCATCAGTACCATTTCATTATGGATTCCTTTTGAAAGTTCTCCGTTAAGGGTAAGTTCAGGAATGACCGCGTAGTAATTTCCGCGGAAGTTTCTCTGAAGGTCTGCGATGTATCCCTCGGTCTTTTCCAGGCCATAGTCCTTCATGATCTTGTCTAGATTCGGGGTCTCGGTGGCTGTGTCTGCAAGAATCAGATAAACCTTTCCGCCGTTTTCCATGTAATCTTCAACCAGTTCACGTTCCTGATCGTCGAGGTCAGACATCGGTGCATACATGAATAACAGTTCACAGTCTTCCGGGATTTCCGGATTCATGACCATGTTCAGTTCCTGGACTTCTATGTTATTTCTCGTGAACATCTCATCGATATTCGTTGAAAATGTCTGCTCTCCGTGTCCCGAAGTGCGGTAGACCTTCTTTGTCTCGTCGCTGCTTACGTAGTTGACTGCTCCTGTGAGCTGGCCTTCCCCGTCGAACTCTGTCTCTCTGATCTGGCCTGTCGTGTAATAAGTATACTCGTCAAATCGAATGATATCATGGAAGTTTACCATGGTCTCTTTTCCCGTCTCTTCGCAGCTGACCACCACAACATTTCCCTCGGTCTCATAGTCCTGAAGTACCGACGGATGGAGCACACTGTCGATCCACTCTACCTTGATCTTGTCGGAAAGCTCCGCATATTTTTTTATAAATGATTTGATTCTTGTGTCCACGGTATCCTGTTCCGCGATGACCTTGAACGTGATCTCTTTATCAAGATCCTTCAGCATATCTCTGGAAATATCGCCAACCTCGTACAGGTTGTTGCTGCTAAGATCGATCGCGTGATACTTCTGCGGAAGTTCCCCGGCGAGGAGATTTACCACAATGGCGATGATGATCACGACAACAGAAATTCCGACGCTGTAGGAGCCGTTTCTGGAAGACACACTTTTAAATGCTTCTTTCATTTTTTTCATCTCGTATCCTCCTTAACTCCAACGTCTTTTCTGAATAGACTGGACGGTGAGGAAAACAAATACACCGATCACGGTCAGATACATGATCAGTCCACTCAGATCAAACAACCTGTTCACTGCTACATTTTCAAAAACTTCTGCGATATAAAATTTATTCATCATGTCTACCAGAAGGTTTTCAAACACTTCCCCTTTGGCAAAACCTAAGATCATAATACCGACGATTCCGGCCAGTTCCAGGATACCTGCAAGGAAATAATTCTTCGTCATCCTGTATACAATGAACGCTGCGACGGAAATGATCAGGAGCATTCCGATGATTCCGCTCTCCTTTGTCGTCGGAAGGAATTCTATCAGTCCTCCCCAGAGGAATACCAGGAGCAGTGCACCGAAGGTGGTAACCGCTGCGATTACCTGACTCTCTGTGAGGGAGGAAAGAAACATTCCAATTGCTATATAAACACATCCCATCATAAAGAACAGGAAGATGGACATATAATCTACTTTCGGATATCCCACGCCCACTCCTTTGATGATCAGTGGAAAAAGACAGAAGATCAGACACGGCACCGCGTACACAGTCACCATGGCCAGGTATTTTCCTAATACGATCTCGGAAAGCCTGACCGGCGACGTGAGCAGAAGCTGGTCGGTTTTATTTTTTCTTTCTTCTGCAAAGGATCTCATTGTCAACAACGGTACAACAATGATCAGTATGTAATTGATATTTAATAGTACAAATGAGAAATAGGGAACCCCCATATTGAGGTTGTAGGCCATAAAATAAATGCCCGCAAACACCACCATAAAGGCGGTGATCACATATCCGGTCATGGACTGGAAAAAGGATCTTAGCTCGCGCTTATAAACTGCTGTCATCTTCGTCTTCCTCCTCGTCCCTGTCGTCTGTCGGAAGATCGTCATAGGAATCTTCCTCTTCATCTATCATGTTGTTGTAACTGTCATCTATATTTTCAATCGTCATGTTATCGTTCTGTGTCAGCTCAAGGAAGACATCTTCCAGAGTTGTTCTTGTGTGGTGAAGGGTTCGAAGCGGACATCCGGCCTGTGCAAATGCACAGAAAATCTGCTCTCTTAAATCCATTCCTTCCAGTGGACTTAAATAAGCTGCCACGGTTCCTTCCTCCTCGCCCTGCTCATACTCGGCGTGAATGATTCCGCCCACCGAGTTGACGATATTTTCAATTTCTTCCTGCGTTCCTCTCGCCTCGATCTCAATCTTCTGATCACTGCTGAGCATTCTCTCCAGGTTCTCCGGCGAATCGCTGGCCACAAGTTTTCCTTTGGCAATGATCATGATGTGATCACACACTTCCTGAATTTCCGCCAGGATGTGGGAACTTAAAATTACCGTGTGTTCCTTCGCCAGTTCCCTTATCAGTTCACGGATCTCTATGATCTGCATCGGATCCAGCCCTACCGTCGGCTCATCCAGAATGATGATCTCCGGAAATCCCAGGATTGCCTGCGCAAGTCCGACTCTCTGCTTATAACCTTTGGAAAGATTCTTGATCAGTCTTCCCGAAACTTCTTCCAGTCCGACCGTCTCCATTACTTCCTTTACCCGGCCTTTTCTCTCCTTCTTCGGAATCTTCTTCAGTTCTGCCGTAAAGCTCAGGTACTCTTCCACCTGCATCTCCGGGTAAAGGGGCGGTATCTCAGGCAGATAACCGATACATTTCTTTGCCATCTCCGGCTCTTTTAAAATATCATGTCCGTTGATCAGCACTTCTCCTTCTGTAGCTCCAAGATATCCCGTCATGATATTCATGGTCGTGGATTTCCCTGCGCCGTTGGGACCTAAGAATCCATAGATCTGCCCGGTTTCTACAGTAAAATTTAAATGATCCACCGCAAGATGTGGTCCGTATCTTTTTACAAGATTTTTTACCTCTATCAAAATACATCCTCCTAGTCTTTTCTATCCTGCTGTTATATGTTTCAGCGCGCGAAAATATGACTTCCGCCCCCCTGACACGCCGATACTTTTACCAGTATAAGGAAATTTTGTGTTGTTTCTGCGTGGATTATGTGTCTTTTATGTGAAGGTCTCCCACATTGTTCTTTCTATGCACAAATACCGTATCTTCCGTCTGTTCAGAAGATACGGCACTGTATATTTATCATCTAGGTAAGAAATGCCTCGAGTATCTGTCGGATCTTCTCTTCCTTGGCCGGATCCAGCGTCTCCTTCGGTTCCTCTTTCTCCATAAAACTGTTGTCCGGGTCAGGGATCACTTCCCTGATCCTTGAAGAAGATGCGGTCTGTACCTGAGGCTCTTTCGGATAAAATGTTCCTGCCCCGTCCACGATCTCTTTCTCCTCTACCGTCAGCATTTCTTTCTTTTCATTCTTTTCAAATCTATGAGCATATGTATTTTCCAGAAAATCGATCATATAATTTCTCACAGCTCCCAGGCGATATTTCTCATCTGCCGCCAGATACATCAGAAACAGAATTCCTGTTCCTATAATTCCCACAGTCAGGTAGTTGATGACCTCCCCCTGCGTATTTCCTCCGATATATCCTGTAAATCCCCCCAACAGACATAAAATCGCGCACATCCACATTGCTGCCTTCTCACACTGCATCCATGTGTGAAGTCTTATCCCCATGGTGCGGTATTCGAAGAGGTATTTATCCACAAATACATCCACGTTATACACCTTGTCACTCGCCATACAGGCGTGTTCATATTTTGCTCTTACCAGTTTCATCAGTGCATGGTTGCTTTTACTCATATTGCCCGACGCCCTCACGAGACGTTTTATCGAGATGCCGGCGACTACCCTTGCGAAAATCCCCCATGCAATAGCGACACCGACGAAGTAGAAAATGATCTGTACTCTTACGATTCTATCCAACATAAAAAGAGCCCTCCTTTTTGATTTATGGCTATTATACCGTAAATTTCAAAGGCCGGACTCTTAATCGTTCCCCGTATTTCGACATTCGCGCCGCCTGCGGCGCCGGATTTTCTGATGATTTTTCTTAAATTCTTGTGAGCAGGTTGTGGACAAGCTTTACTGTGTGGGCGATTGCCTGTCTTTCGAATGTCTGATAATCCATTGTACAACTGTTGTCGGCTTTATCAGAAATTGCTCGAATGATGACGTACGAAATATTGTTGATGTAAGCCACCTGAGCCATTGCAGCCCCTTCCATCTCTGCACATCTTCCGTCAAATTCTTTCACGAGCCATTCTTTTTTCTCCGCTCCGGAGATGAACTGATCTCCTGTGAGGATTCTTCCTGTAAATGTGTGGATGTCAGGATTTACTTCTTCGTTTGCAGCGACAGCTGCGTCGATGAGTTTTTGGTCAGCCGGAAATGCGAAGATATCCATTCTCGGAACCTGTCCTAATTTATCACCGAATACACTTGTATCGATGTCATGCTGAACAGCATCTGTTGAGATCACGATGTCTCCGATATCAATGTTGGCATCAAGAGAGCCTGC
>SAMEA104404100__coassemble_1859_pt1 | contig 17633 bp, 14 predicted proteins | sample SAMEA104404100__metabat2_low_PE_078 | metagenome-assembled genome bin SAMEA104404100 (sample SAMEA104404100) | Balaenoptera acutorostrata
GATTCGGAATTGTTGAATTTGATAAGAATAAAAAAGTCCTTTCCGTAGAGGAGAAACCCCAAAATCCAAAATCTAACTATTGTATCACAGGTTTGTATTTTTATCCACCGGGAGTGGCAAAAATGGCTAAGCAGGTCAAACCCTCCGCACGTGGTGAATTGGAAATTACAGATTTAAACAACTTGTATTTAAAGAATGATAATCTTAAGGTGCAAGTTTTAGGTCGAGGGTTCGCTTGGCTTGATACTGGTACAATGGATAGTCTAATGGAAGCTTCATTTTTTGTGCAGACTGTTCAGAATAGACAGGGTGTTGTAATATCTGCACCTGAAGAAATTGCTTATCATGAGGAATGGATTGATAAACAAAAATTATTGGAGTCTGCGGAAATGTATGGAAAATCACCATATGGGGAGCATTTGCGAAGGGTTGCAGAAAATAAATTATTTTTTTAAGGAGAGATAGAATGAATATTATCGTAACAGGCGGTGCCGGATTTATTGGTAGTAATTTTATTTTTTATATGATGAAAAAGCATCCGGATTATAGAATTGTATGTTTAGACAAACTTACTTATGCAGGGAATTTGTCAACACTTCGTTCTATAATGGATGAGCCTTGTTTCCGTTTTGTAAAAGCTGATATTTGTGACAGAGAAGCTGTATATAAATTATTTGAAGAAGAACATCCGGATATTGTTGTAAATTTTGCGGCAGAAAGTCACGTTGATCGTTCTATCGAAAACCCGGATATTTTCTTACAGACAAATATAATGGGGACAGCTGTATTAATGGATGCCTGTAGAAAATATGGTATAAAAAGATATCATCAGGTAAGTACAGACGAGGTGTACGGAGACCTTCCACTTGACAGGCCGGATTTATTTTTTACTGAGGAAACACCTATTCATACAAGTAGTCCGTACAGTAGTTCTAAAGCGGCAGCGGATCTGTTAGTGTTAGCATATAACAGAACATACGGATTACCAGTTTCAATAAGCAGATGTTCAAATAATTATGGACCTTATCATTTCCCAGAGAAATTAATTCCTTTGATGATTGCAAATTGTTTAAATAATAAACCGTTACCGGTATATGGTGAAGGCTTAAATGTCAGAGACTGGCTATATGTTGAAGATCATTGCAAAGCTATTGATCTTATTATCCATAACGGAAAAGTTGGAGAAGTATATAATGTAGGCGGACACAATGAAATGAAAAATATTGATATTGTTAAGCTTATCTGCAAAGTTTTGGATAAGCCTGAAAGTCTTATCACATATGTAGCTGATCGTAAGGGGCATGATATGAGATATGCCATTGATCCTACTAAAATTCACGATGAATTAGGATGGCTCCCTGAAACAAAATTTGAAGATGGAATCAAGAAAACAATTCAGTGGTATTTAGATAATAGAGAATGGTGGGAAACTATTATAAGTGGTGAGTATCAGCAATACTATGATCAGATGTATACAAATCGTTAATGGTTAGGAGTTAAAGTGATGAGAAATTTTAATGATATGAAAATTGCAGTAGCAGGAACAGGATATGTTGGATTATCGATTGCAACTTTATTAGCACAGCATCACGAGGTGAAAGCAGTAGATATTATCCCAGAAAAAGTAGAACTTATTAATAATAAAAAATCACCTATACAAGATGAGTATATTGAAAAGTATTTAGCGGAAAAGAATTTAAATCTTATTGCTACACTGGATGCAGAAGAAGCATATAAAGATGCGGATTTTGTTGTTATTGCTGCACCAACTAATTATGACAGTCAGAAAAATTTTTTTGACACATCTGCGGTGGAAACAGTAATTAAACTTGTAATTAGTTATAACCCGGAAGCAATTATGGTTATAAAATCTACGATACCGGTTGGGTTTACGGAGATGGTGCGTGAAAAATATCATTGTGATAATATCATCTTCAGCCCTGAGTTTTTAAGAGAGTCGAAGGCACTTTATGATAATCTTTATCCGTCACGTATTATTGTCGGTACAGATGTAAAAAATCCAAGACTTGTTAAAGCGGCAGATACATTTGCAAAATTACTGCAGGAAGGCGCACTTAAAGAAGACATTGATACTAGAATTATGGGATTCACAGAAGCGGAAGCTGTAAAACTTTTTGCTAATACATATTTGGCACTCCGAGTTTCTTACTTTAATGAACTTGATACGTATGCTGAAATGAAAGGACTCAATACACAACAGATTATAGACGGTGTTTGTCTGGATCCACGTATTGGTTCCCATTATAATAATCCATCTTTCGGTTACGGTGGCTATTGTCTGCCGAAAGATACAAAGCAGCTTCTTGCGAACTATCAAGATGTGCCACAGAGTATGATGACCGCAATTGTGGAATCAAACAGAACAAGAAAAGACTTTATTGCAGATAGAGTTTTGGCTATGGCGGGATATTATGATTATTATAATAGAGGAGATTTTTCGGCAGAACAAGAAAAAGAATGTGTAATTGGTGTTTACCGTCTTACAATGAAATCGAATTCAGATAATTTCCGTCAATCATCTATTCAGGGAGTTATGAAACGTATCAAAGCAAAAGGAGCTAAAGTAATTGTGTATGAACCTACTCTTGAGGATGGCTCTACATTTTTCGGCTCTAAGGTTGTAAACAATATTGAAAAATTCAAACAAATGAGTCAGGCTATTATTGCTAATCGATATGATTCTATTTTGGATGATGTAAAAGAAAAAGTTTATACAAGAGACATATTTAAGAGAGATTAGAAAATCTAAAATAATACATATACCTCTAGATAGATGAGATTAAATTTATTTGGAGGTCGTTTGCATAATTCAAGAATGACCATGTTTAAATCGACAAAATATGTGCTAAATATTACAAAAGTATTGCAAATAGTTGAAAAACTGCATCATACGTGTTAAGGTTAATATTACCTATGTACTTAGGATAAAACCACATATGGGGAGAGGTTTAATAATAAATGAAAAGAAAATTCAACATCAGGTGGACACTTGTAGTTTACGATATTGTTATATTTTTATCTTTTGTTATTTTTTTGCTGGTCTTATTTCCGGGGAATGATGTTCTGGTAATCAACGATATTGTAAAGCAGTCTCTTATTGCAGGAGGCTCAGTTTTTGCATGTAGATTGATCGGGAAAATATATGGGCAGATTTGGAGATACGGTGGAATACAGTGCTATATCAGATTATTAATGACAGATGGAATTGCATTCTGTCTGTATTTTGCGTTATGTGTGCTGCTAAAAGCCAGAGTTGTAAGTTTTCCAAGAATGTTAGCGCTCATTTCAATGAATCTTCTTGCGGCACTTGCAATTCGTATGTTTTATCGCTATGCATATAAATGTGGTAACCAGGATACTGTTCAGGGAAAAATTTTGGATTTTCTATTGCGAATCTTCGGAAAGATCGAAGTGGACAGAACGAATGAAGAACAAAAAATAAAAGTTGCGATCATCGGAGCAGGAAGAATAGGGGTTGCTTTGGCGGAGGAACTTATGAACAGTAGTACTTCGTCGTATGTACCTCGTTGTTTCGTTGATATCAATAAAGAAAAAGCAGGTCGTGAGATTCATGGTATTTCTGTATTGTCAGAAGATGAAGCTACTTTTAAGAAACTCAGAGATTATGGTGTTCAGGAAATTATATTTGCAATTCATTCAAGAGATGCTAAAGAGAAAAAAGAATTATATGATTATTATGCTCAGTCCGGTTGCAAATTAAAGACATATGATTATCCTGTTATGCAGGTGGCAGGGGGAAAGAGATCGTTACGAGAGTTTGATATAGAAGAACTTCTTTTCCGTAAACCTGTAGAGATGACAAATGAACGTACCGTTCAATATTATAAGGGGAAACGAATCCTTATTACCGGCGGAGGGGGATCTATCGGATCAGAGCTCTGCAGACAGTTGGCGAAAATGGAACCTGAACAGCTCATCATTCTCGATATTTATGAAAATGGTGTATATGATGTTCAACAGGAGTTAAAAATAGCATATGGTGATAAACTGGATCTTCGGGTAGAAATTGCTTCTATCACATGTAAGCGCTCGATGAGAAGAGTATTTGATACATATCATCCACAGATTGTTATTAATGCAGCTGCACATAAGCATGTGCCTCTGATGGAACATAACTGTATAGAAGCTATCGAGAATAATATTTTCGGTACAAAAGTGATGGTTGATGTATGTGAAGAGTTCGGAGCAGAACGATTCATGATGGTTTCCACAGATAAAGCGGTAAATCCTACAAATGTTATGGGAGCAACCAAGAGAATGTGCGAAATGATCGTACAAAGTGCCAGCACATGGGGAAAAGTAAAATACAGTGCTACCAGATTTGGAAATGTACTGGGAAGTGCGGGATCTGTTATTCCATTGTTTAAACGACAGATTTCAAACGGTGGACCGGTTACGCTGACAGACAGGAGAATTATCCGATACTTTATGACTATTCCCGAGGCGTCGCAGCTGGTTCTTCAGAGTGGGGCAATGGCAAATAACGGAGAATTATTTGTTTTGGATATGGGAAAACCGATTAAGATTCTTGATCTGGCAGAAAATATGATTCGACTTTCCGGAGTCAGAGATATTCAGATTATTGAAACGGGTCTGCGTCCGGGAGAGAAGCTTTATGAAGAGCTGCTTGTCAAGACAGAAGAACTGACAAAAACAGAGAACAGCCTTATCTTTATAGAAAAAGATACTGCTCTTGCAAAAGAAATCATCGATGAGAAGATTGAGATCCTCAGGGAAGCCTGTGGTACGGAAGATGATGGACAGGCAAGGGAAGCACTTCGTCAGGTTGTGCCGACATTTAAAAGACCGGAAGAGGTAAACTGTCAGATAGCAAAAGCTTAGTAATGAAGAAAATATCAGTTGGTTGAAATGAGGAGGTCCGTATGAAAACGTCATTGGTGATTATGGCAGCAGGTATTGGCTCACGTTTTGGAGGGGGAATTAAGCAACTGGAACCGGTTGGACTAAACGGAGAGATTATTATGGATTATTCAATTCATGATGCCCTGGAAGCCGGATTTAATAAGATTATTTTTATAATAAGAAAAGATATAGAAAAAGAATTCAGAGAGGTGATTGGTAATCGAATTGAAGCTCTCTGTAAAAAAATTGACGTGGAGGTTGGATATGCTTTTCAGTCACTTACAGATGTTCCTGCAGGTGTTACTTATTCAGCTGAGCGAAAGAAACCCTGGGGGACAGGGCAGGCGGTTCTTTCCTGTAAAGGATTGATCCAGGAACCTTTTGTAGTCATTAATGCGGATGATTATTATGGGAAAGAGGCCTTTGTAAAGATTCATGAATTTCTGACAGATTATAAGCCGGAAAATGCGGCGAATCTCTGCATGGCAGGATTTATTCTTAAGAATACATTATCGGATAATGGTGTGGTAACCAGAGGAGTCTGTAAGATGAATGAAAATGAATATCTTACAGAGATTCATGAGACCCATGAGATTTTAAAGACGGTAAAAGACGGTGAGATTAAAGCGGAAGTGCATGGAGATTCAGTGGATGTGGATTCGCTTGTATCCATGAATATGTGGGGACTTTCACCGGAATTTGTGGAGTGTTTGGAGTCCGGATTTGTTGAATTTTTTGAGAAGATCGAAAAAGGGACAGACCAGGAATTAAAGGCAGAATATCTTCTTCCGATTTATATCGACGAACTCTTAAAACGTGAAAAGGTTACAGTAAAGGTACTGAAGACTCATGATAAATGGTTTGGAGTGACCTATAAAGAAGATAAAGCCATAGTGGTGGAAGCGTTTAAAGATTTGATTGAAAAAGGTATTTACAAAAAAGAATTGTTTAGTGATATTGTTTCGTAGGTTAATAAAAAGGGAATGCATACAACAAATGCATTCCCTTTTTGCATTCAAGTATTAATCAGTTGCAAGTTTTCTGAATTTCTTCCAATGTCTGGCTGAGAGCAGGCAGGCAGTCATACCTATGAATGCGCATACACACCAGCAGTACATAATTGTATTCCAGCCAAAATGTTCTACAATTTCTCCATTTCCGTAACTTGATACGGCGCTTCCGAGATATGCGGCTGCATTTAGAAGCCCGGTCACGGTGGAGCATACACCAAATCGCACATAGTAGGATGGCATCATACTTGCAAGCAGTGTGTTGATTCCCATCATGAAAGTTGTTGTTGTCGCAAGTAGTAAAAGGGAAAGGACTGCCGAGTTCTTTGGACCAAAGGTCAGAAGGAGCAGAGCGGACAAGCCGGTCATAAAGAAGAAGACTGCTGTAAGAACTTCATTCTTTGTAAATTTATAATTGATAAATGATGCAAGGTATACACCGCCGAGATTGATAATCGGAACGATCGTTGTACTTAAGATCGCTGCGGCTGAAGTAAGTCCGAAGTTTTCTTCAAGGAAGGTCGGAATCCAGGTTGTTACACCGTCTTTTAACATTCCCTGCATGAACAGGGCTACACAGCATAATGGCATAGCGCCGGCAAGTGCAAGTTTCCATAAAGAGAGATCTGTTTTCTTGTGTTCTGTAGTTTTTTGTACTGTGATTTCTACCTGTTCTGCCGGTTCCAGTTTCTTTTCAATTGAACTGATTCCACGGAACCATATCATGGAAACAATCAGAAGAATTGTTCCGCTTGTGAAAAACACCCATTTCCAGTTTCCGAGATACACAAGACCTGCTGAGAGCCCATATACAGCCAGTGTTCCGACCGGAACAGTCTCGTTCATATTTACACAGGCTTTGAGTCTTTTCTCCGCAGGAAGCCATTCTGAGAGAAGGCGCACCAGTGGAGACCAGATCATGGACTGAACAAATCCGTTAATACACCATAAGATCATATTCAGTGGAATATGATGTACAAGAGGGAAGAGCAGGTTTACGATTCCTGAAAGTCCCAGACCGCAGCTTACCATGAATTTAGGAGACAGTTTATCTCCGATAAATCCGTTGATGAGCTGGCCGAATCCGTAGGTTGCAAAGAATCCTGTGGCGATTAGTCCGGCCTGTCCTTTGGACCAGCCTTCCATATTTACAATTTCTACAAGGCAGGCTGAATAGTTCAGGCGGCCAAGATAAGTACATACATAAGAAATCCAGCAGAGAGAAAACAGGAGTCTCATTGTAGACGGATTTTTAATCGAGCCGTGAGGCATTTTAAAACGATTCAATATTTATTTCCCCCTGACTAGATATCGTATGTCTTGTCAATCTGTTTCAGTTCACTAAATGTGTCGATTTCAATAATATCTTCTGATTTGCATTCGCGAACGAAGATTTTATAATTTTCTTTTTTATAAACTAAGGCTGTCTGTTCCCAATAGCGTTCTTTTCCGCCCGGAGCACTGTAAACTTCCTGAAGGTCATCTGCGAGTTTTGCACCGTCTTTGGCTGTCCAGTAAGAAACACCGATCATCTGGTGACAGTCGGTTCCGCCGACACCCTGTTCTAAGATCTCGCCTTTGGCATTGGTCTTAAAGTACCAGTCGTCTGTACGTTCTACGGGTATTCCGAGGAAGTTTGTCTGATATTCGTATTTGCGAATCAGTTTTGGATTGGACAGGACAAGATCTGCTTCTAATACATAGGCATTCTGTAATAAGTAGCGCACACAAATAGCAGAGGAAATATTGTTGGCTTCGTTAAAAATAGGATTTTCTACAAATTTAATGTGTGGGTATTTATAGAGAAGCTGATCAAACTGTTCTCCGAGATAACCTCTTACGATTACGATATCCTCGATTCCTGCAGCGATAACGGCATCGAGTAATGTATCGATGATACGTTTTCCGTGAACACGAACGAGAGGCTTTGGTGTATTTAATGTAATAGGAACCATGCGGCTTCCGAAGCCGGCAGCAACGAAGATAGCACGTTTTACACGATATGGTTCCAAAGCATCAAAACCTTTAGAAGTGATAGCACCGTCACATACGTATTCTCTTTCTGTCATATTCTGTAAAGTTTTATTTACCGTACCTAAAGAAAGGCCTGTTGCTTCAGCAATGGCACGCTGCGGTGGTGCGGTATCTTCGTCTGTCAGATAAACAAGGATTTCAAATTCATTTTTTGTAAGCATTTTTTTCTCCATTCTATTTTTATTGTATTTTAAAGTAAGAATAACTCTGTTCACGTAGACAATATTATCACCATGTAATGAACGTGTCAATTAGGAAAGTTTGCAGAACAACACGTTTTTGAAACAATGTGTTGTTTTAATACTGAGTTTTAACAAATATATTTATAACATAAAAAATAAGACCATGGGATCAGAATATGCTCTGACCTCATGGCCTTTATAATTATGATAAATATTCTTTTACAAGCTTTGCAGCCGTCTTGGAGAGCAGCAGCAGAGCAATCAGGTTCGGTATCGCCATAAGTCCGTTGAAGGTCTCGGCAAAGTTCCATAAGAATCCAAGATCCATTGTCGATCCGAGGATGGCAACAAGTGAATAGATGATCAGGAACGGGCGGTGAGACTTGGTTCCCATGAGGAATTCAAGGCATCGTGTTCCGTAGAGTCCCCAGCCGATGATTGTGGAGAAAGCGAAACAGCAGAGTGCAACGGCTGTAAAGAGTGATACCCAGTTGCCGTATGTAGAAGTAAATCCTCTGATGGTCAGTTCAGCTCCCGCTTCGATTCCGTAAGGAACGGAAATTCCGCTGCAGAGGATAACGAGTGCTGTCATTGTACAGATGATCATGGAAGTAGTAAATACTTCGAATACTCCGAAGAATCCCTGGTTAACAGGATTTTCCGTATCTGCAGCCGCATGAGCGATGGAGGCTGTTCCCATTCCGGCTTCATTTGAGAAGATTCCGCGGGAAATTCCTTTTGTCATGCTCAGGAACATGCTTCCTACGATTCCGCCTGTGACAGCGGACGGTGAGAAGGCACTTGTGATGATCTGGGCAAATACACCCGGAACAGCTTTGTAATTTACAAGGATAACACCGAGTGAAAGTACGAGGTAGAGAAGAGCCATGCCCGGAACAAGTTTCTCGGTTACCTGACCGATTCTCTGGATTCCTCCGATCAGAATGACCGCCACGATGATCGCAATGGCGATTCCAAGGATCAGATTCAGAGTAGGTACAAATGTCGGTGTGATCACGTTAAAGCTTAATAAGGCGGAATTGATCGCTGTGACGATGGTGTTGACCTGAGTGGCATTTCCCGTGCCGAATACGGCCAGTATTCCGAAAATGGAGAAGGCGGTAGCCAGCCAGTGCCATTTAGGTCCCAGACCGTTTTTGATATAGTACATCGGTCCTCCGACCCAGTCACCGTTTTCATTTTTCTCGCGGTAGTGAACAGCGAGGGTTACTTCGATAAATTTTGTGCACATTCCAAGAAGTGCGGAAATCCACATCCAGAATATGGCACCCGGTCCGCCGATGGTAATGGCACCTGCAACACCTGCAATATTTCCGGTCCCGACGGTAGCTGCCAGAGCGGTACACACCGCCTGAAACGGAGTGACGGATCCTTCTGTGGATTCTGATTTATGAAAGATTTTTCCTATTGTCACTTTAAAGGAATAACCAAATTTGCGGAATTGAATAAAGTTGGTGCGGAAGGTGAGAACCAGACCGACACCGATGATACAGCTCATTGCGGGGACACCCCACACAAAATGGTTGACAGCTGTATTGATCTGTCCAAGGGTTTCTAGCATGATAAGCAATCCTTTCGTATTTTGTTAATAAATTATCGTATGAAAAAAGCATCTAGAATTATTTTATAGATGCTGTCTCGACGTTCTATATGTAGCTGTCCGGTAAGAAATGTAAGTAATAGAAGTTCAATAAGCTACTATATTTATGCACTAAAATTTTAAAAATAAAACTATAATATTTTACCATGATAAAGTGAGAGTGTCAATGAAATGGGCTGAAAAACCCTTGCAATACAAGGATAAAGGTTGATGTGGGAGAATACAATTTATGGAAAGAGTCTGAGAGCAGAGGGCAGAATTTTATGGATCTTATGGATGACGAGAGATTATTTCTTCCACGTAGATGGGATGGGATGGACTTCAGGACATCACTGGGTGAATTGTTTGCATATTATATAGGAAAGCTGAAGGGCGCAGAAAGAAAGAAGGCAGGAAGGATCTGTGAACTGATTCTTCGCTCGGTGGAATTGTATCTGAATGGATTTACAGCCGGCGCTTATGATTCATTCTGTGAACTGATGGAAATTTTACGGGAGTCACCGTTGAAGATAGAGGAGAAGAGTTTTCCGGAGTTATTTCGTATTGTAGGTGTGAGGGAGAACCGGATCTATCCAAGGACGAGGGTATTTCATGTTCCGTATACGATGAGGTCGAAGGTGTCTGCCGGGCGATACAGTATCGCAGGCTGCCCCAGTCTTTATCTGGGAACTTCACTGGAGTTGTGTTCTCAGGAAGTAAAGCTGGATTTGGGAAAGGGATGGGGGCTTGCCTCGAGATTCAGGATACGGAAAAGAGGTAGCAAGATCCAGATGCTGGATATGGCCCTGAAACCTCAGGATTTTATCGGGAGAGGAAACGGACTGATTCCGACAGAGATTCTGACGGATGAGGTTCGGAAAAATTATCTTTTGTGGTATCCACTTGTAGCGGCCTGTTCCTTTATCCGGGTTCACAGAGATGAATCTTTTACAGTGGAATATATCGTGCCCCAGCTTTTGATGCAGTGGGTGAGAAGCCGGATGACGGGGGTGGGGCTGATCGGTCTGCGCTATTTCTCCTGTGTGTCCGTCAGAGCCGCACATATGGGATTTAATTACATTTTCCCCGCCAGTGGCAGAATGATATCGGCAGACAGACCTTACTGCCCTGTGTTGACACATTCCTTTGATATGACAGATCCTGTGTTTCTTCAGGAGTATGACAGTCTGCAGGCGTGCGAGGAGGATCTGATCCACTGCAGGCGGACACACGACGTTGTTTGCAAATAAAAAGGGTTATGTTATGATAAAACCATGAGATACAGAAAGGATAACTACTATGAAAAATATTTGTATAATTGACAACAGAATTGGTAAAGATCCGGAAAATGATTATGCTGTGGTCAGTCTGTGGGGAGATCCGGCGGTGGTCTATCCCGTGGAGGCTGCGCTTGAATCGGAACTGTTCGATCAGGTGACAGTGCTTGCAGACAATGACGAGAGCAGAAGAAGTCTCGAAGAAAGATTTGGCGGAAAAATCCTTCTAAGAGAAGAGGCAGAAAAATGCAGTGACGCAGAGACAGTCTTTGTGCTCAGCGGAAGAGCGGTGATGATGACCGGGAAAATGCTGAAGGATGCCTGTGAGGCTTATCAGGGAGGCGTCCTTGTGGGGACAAAGAAGGGAACAGATGTGGAAAACATTTCCGTGTCCGAAAATGCTGTGGATAAGACGGAAGTGCCGTTTTATATTTACAGGGCGGGAGAAGACATGGGACAGAAGGAACTGTATCCGCTTCCGCCTAAGAATGCGTTGATGGTAAGAGGAAAGGCGGATTATGAGATGGCACTGCTTCTGACAGGAAAGATCAAGGGCGGTCCGTCTCTTCGCGTACCGATCCTGAAACGCATTTCGGAGAAGTACGAGGATTTCCTGAACCTTGGGAAAGAAAAGGACACAGTATGCCTTGTAGGTCACTCTCAGCTGGATTTCTGGGAGACAGACGAACTGGCGGGCCTTAAGGTGAGAAACTGCGGTATAAGCGGGATTACGGCCTCAGAATACGATGAGGCGATCCTGCAGAAGAATTTCCTGAACTGTGACTCAAAATATTATGTGGTCATGCATGGAACCAACGACGTGGTGATCAATGACGATGACCGGGTCACAGCAGAGGAGATCATGAAGACGATCGATTATATCAAAGCACATGCGGTGGATCCGAAGATTTATTTCCTCGCCTGCACTCATGTCACAGGAAATGCGGACAGGGACAATGACAGGCTGACGGAGATGAATTCCTGTATCAAAAGCAGTCTTCCGCAGGATGTGGACTGGATCGATCTGACAGATCTTGACGACGAGACAGGGAGGTTGAGAGAAGATTACACGGTGGACGGGCTTCATCTGAGTGAGAAGGCCTATGTGATCGTGAGAAAGAAACTGGAGGACAGAATCTATGCAGAAATCGGAAAGCACAACGCTTAGAGTCGTGATCAATCATGACGGCAGTGAGAAAACGTTCTACAGGATCGACGCTGCTGTCAGCTACATAGAAGAAAACAATCTTGTGATCAGAAAGATCGATACGGACGAAGGTGTGATCCTTGTGGAAGCGGATGAACCTGGTCGCGGACTGGTGTTGAGAAAGCTGGCAAAAACTGATTTTGACGGTGTATTTGAACTGATCGGAGAGTGTGCACACGAGTTCCGCCCACAATTATGCTGGAGAGGCAGAACAATCGAGGATATGACACTCAACGGACTTGTGATCGGCAAATGGCAGGGCTATGCGTATGTGAAAGACGGAAAACCGGTGGCCTATGTGGACAGCAAGGAGAGAGTGGACGGAGAAGTCACTTTGGGAACTGTGGCGACGAAAAAGGAGTTCCGCGGACTTGGACTGGCAGCAGGGCTGTTGTTCTTTCATCGCCTGATGTATGCGGCATCGGATATGAATTCGGGAACGTACGAAGAAAATGTAGGAATGAGAAGTACCTTTAAAAAGGCGGGATTCGTCCCACAGCATTTTCAGGATGAGAAGACCGGAGAAGATTACATTTTCATCCGTGACAGATGGAATCCGGAGTTCCCGGGAGATATGGAAAAACTGACAAATTCGGTCTATTATTGTGCAAAGGCATTGAAAAAATCTATCTTAAAAAGAAAATAATATTTTGAAAATATGCGTCAGTTTTTGTGGAAATACACGTTAAACTGATGTCGAAGTGGTGATACTAAGAGAGAATGTCTGTTAAGGGACTTTAAAGAGTTTTCCTGAGTCATTAAAATATTTCATAATCAATCACATCCCGAGAGGAAGACTTTGGGATTAAACATTCGGGAACAGACACGAGGGGTACACTGGTTCATAGGTAAGAGGCGGTACTGCTGTTAATGCGGTATCGTCTTTTTTTATGGAAATAATCAAAACAGGAAAGAAAACCTGAAAATATGAACATAATAAATGAACATAACAAAGACGCGGTTCAAAACGCGTCTTTTTCAGCGTGTAAAGTACAAAACTCAACGTAAACATTCATACTATGGGATTGATATGTTCAAAAAATGATGATAATATATAAAATATGAACAAGAAAAAGGAGAATAGATATGAAAAAAATTTTGATAGCCTTGATTGTGTGTTCAATTTTACTGATTGGAGTGACTACAGTAAAAAATGATAACTCAATTATTATATATTCCTGTCAGGAACAATTTCGTAATGAAGAACTGCAGAGACAGTTGAATGAGCAGTTCCCTGATCTGGATGTTTTTGTCATGTACATGCCTACCGCAAAAGCGGCAGCGAAACTGAGTATTGAGGGAAAGGACACAGATGCAGATATGATCGTAGGCCTGGAAGGTGCTTATATGGATAAGGTAGAAAACCTAATGGCAGATGGTCATGAATATTCCCATTTGGAATATATGGATGATATGAAGACAGATAAAAATTATCTTATCTGGGAAAGACAGGCCGGTTCGGTAATCATCAATAAAACTATTTTGGAAAAGGAAAATCTTCCCATACCAAAAACATATGAGGATCTGTTGAGTCCGCAGTATAAAAATCTGATCGCCATGCCTGATCCGAAATCCAGTGGCACAGGGGTCTTTTTTTTAAAGAGTCTCATCAACAGTATGGGAGAAGAACATGCCTTTGAATATATTGATAAACTTGCGGAGAATGTAAAGCTTTTTACAGAGTCCGGATCCGGACCGGTGAAACTACTCATTCAGGGGGAGGTTGCAATCGGACTTGGACTTACATTTCAGGCAGTAAATGAAATAAATAACGGAAATAATTTTGAGATTCTTGAGCCGGAATTTGGATCGCCGTATTCTCTTACAACAGTAGGACTTGTGGATGGAAGAGAAAAGGATCCGGATATTATACGTGTGTTTGAATTTCTTGTAAATGACTATATGGTTTATGACAAGATGTATGGAAGTCCGGAACAGGTTTTGAAGAATCAGAAAAACGGTGTAGAAAACTATCCTGAAAATATTCATTATGCGGATATGACAGGAATTGATGATATTCAGGAAAAAGAAAGGTTGTTAGCTAAATGGAAATATTAAAAAGTGATGTAAAACTGATCGTAAAGGATTTATATAAAAATTATGACAATGAAGATGTGTTAAAGAAAATATCTTTTGAAGTGAGAAAAGGTGAATTCCTGTCAGTTTTAGGGCCGAGCGGGTGTGGTAAGACAACACTTCTGCGTATTTTGATCGGACTGGAAAAGCAGGATGGAGGAATGATTATAAAGGATGGTATGGAGATTTCCAACTTATCTCCTAGTGACAGAGGGATGGGGATCATTTTCCAAAATTATGCCCTTTTTCCAAATATGACAGTGCTTGAAAATGTTGAATATGCATTAAAAATCAGAAAAGATAAAAAAGATACAGCAACCGAGATCGCCAAAGAAACATTGGATATGCTTGGATTGTCGGAACATCTCGATAAGAAGCCGAGACATCTTTCGGGAGGACAGCAACAGAGAGTTGCCATTGCGAGAACCCTTGCTTTAAATCCGGATATTATTCTTTTGGACGAGGCAATTTCGGCATTGGATGTAGCAAACAGGGAAATTATGAAGCGTGAGTTGAAGATCATTCAAAAAAAGTTCAATTCTACAATGATCTTTATCACTCATGAACAGGAAGAAGCATTTTATCTGGCAGACAGAGTTATGATCATGTCGGAGGGAAATATAGAACAAATTGATACTCCGGATAATATTTATAAAAATCCCAAGAATAAATATATTGAAGATTTTGTGATCGCTCATTTGGAACAGAAATATGAATCATTATTAAAATGTACAGGAAGGCTGAAAAATGAAAAATAGATCTTATAGTATGGCGAGAGTTTTGGTGATGCTTTTTCTTCTTGTCAGTGTTGTTCTGCCACTGGTGAGATTAATCTTCACAGTGAATCCTTCAGATATTTCAAAAATTATATCGGCACCGCAGTTTGGGTCTATGATCTTAAATTCTCTGGCGACGACATGTATTGCCACAGTGATATCGGTCACGCTTGCATGGATACTCGCATGGTGTGTCAATCGAAGTAATATTCGATTTAAATCGGTGTTTTCTGTTCTATTTACCCTTCCGATGCTGATACCTTCTATTTCGCATGGTATGGGTCTGGTGTTGCTCTTTGGAGATAACGGGCTGATTACCAATATTTTTGGAGTCAATATCGGGCTGTACGGATATAAAGGGATTATCATGGGAGCCCTACTCTATTCTTTTCCGGTGGCTTTTTTAATGCTAACAGACGTCTTCCAATATGAAGACTATACAGTGTATGAAGCGGCAGGAGTACTTGGCCTTTCGAAAATGCAGCAGTTCAGGACGATTACGATTCCAAATATGAAAAAGCCGCTGATTTCGGTAATCTTTGCCGTTTTTACCATGATTTTTACTGATTATGGAGTTCCGCTTGTTGTGGGAGGAAAAGTCATGACGATTCCGGTATATATGTACAGGGAGGTAATCGGACTTTTAGATTTCTCAAAGGGAGCAATTATCGGAATCATTCTTCTGATTCCTGCTGTTATAGCGTTTATTCTTGATCTTGGAAGTGAAGATGGAACCAATGCATCTACAGTTACCAAGGCATTTGTTATCTCAAAAAATAAAGTCAGAGATCGTTTTTGTTATGTGTTCTGTGTTCTGGTCATCCTTATGATCAGTATTCCTCTTGTTGCTTTTGCTTATCTGTCTGTTGTAAAACAGTATCCGATAGATATGAGTTTGTCTTTGGTCAATATTAAGGAAGCCTTTAAACTGGGAGTCGGGAATTATCTTTTGAATTCCCTTACCATTGCCATGGTAACTTCTCTGGTAGGTATGTCGGTTACATATCTCACAGCATATCTCACCGCACGTTCGAAAAAAACGTTTTCGACCCTGGTGCTTCATCTGATTGCCATGGTCTCTCTGGCGATTCCGGGAATCGTGCTTGGTCTGTCTTATGTCCTTGTATTTAAAGGTTCCCGGATCTACGGTACTTTGATGATCCTTGTGATGGTAAATATGATTCATTTCTTCGCATCTCCGTATTTGCTGGCATACAATTCTCTTAGTATGTTTAATGAAAAACTGGAAGATGTTGCTGACGTGATGGGAATCGGAAGAATACGAATGTTGTTTGATGTATATATTCCGTGTACAAGGGAGACGCTGGTGGAAATTTTTAGTTACATTTTTGTGAACTGTATGGTAACAATCTCGGCTGTTTCGTTTCTGGCAAATTTCAAGAATATGCCATTGGCCTTGATGATTCCTCAGTTCGATGCTCAGTCTTTGATAGAGGCGACCGCATTTATTTCTATCGTCATTTTAATTGTAAATGGAATTCTTAAGTTAGCTATTTATCTGATCAAGCGCTATATGCCGGCAGATCAGGTTATGTAAAGGAGGAAAAATATGAATCTTTCATTGAATCAGTTTGAAATACTTACATTGATTGAAAGGAGTCAGGACGAAAAACATACGCAGAGAGAAATTGCCGGAAAATGTAATATTTCCCTGGGAATAGCGAATAAGACCCTTGCGGAGCTGGAAGATATGGAACTTTTGAAATTTCAGGAAAATTCGAAATATATAGTCACGTTGAAGGGCTATGAATGGCTGGAGCCTTACCGTGTGAAAAGAGCCGTATTTATGGCTGCGGGTTTTGGAAGCCGCATGGTACCGGTTACGCTGAACACACCGAAGCCACTGATCAAAGTCCATGGAAAACGTATTATTGAAACGCTGCTTGACGCAGTTCTTGATGCGGGAATTACCGATATTACTATTGTAAGAGGATATCTGGGCGAACAGTTTGACCTTCTTCTAAAGAAATATCCGATGTTAAAATTTGTTGAAAATCCTCTTTATAATGAAGCGAATAATATTTCAAGTGCATATGTGGTCAGGGATATGCTGGCAAATGCATATGTTCTGGAATCGGATCTTCTTCTTTATAATCCGGCGATCATCCGTAAATATGAATATACAACAAATTATCTGGGAATGTCCGTGGATGTGACTGATGACTGGTGTTTTGAGACAAAAGGAGGCTACATTACGAAAGTGAAAGTAGGCGGAGAGAAAGTTGATCATATGTTTGGTATTTCTTACTGGACAAAAGAGGATGCCGAAAAGCTGGAAACAGATATTGCGAATGTGTACAACAGACCGGGCGGAAAAGAACTATACTGGGATGAAGTGGCACTTAGAGAATGCATAGATCACTATAAAGTATGGGTAAGACATGTTGTGCAGGGTGATCTTGTAGAGATTGACACGTACAATGAACTGAAACAGATTGATCCTGTTTATAATGTATAATGAACAAAAGAGTAATGAAGAGGGATGGAAAAAACAAAGCCTGCAAATAAAAAGTCAAGGCTAAATTGAAAGAATTTTGAAAATTTT
>SAMEA104404100__coassemble_1978_pt1 | contig 16563 bp, 15 predicted proteins | sample SAMEA104404100__metabat2_low_PE_078 | metagenome-assembled genome bin SAMEA104404100 (sample SAMEA104404100) | Balaenoptera acutorostrata
ATGAATGGGGTAAGAGAAGATTAGCTTACGAAATTCAGAAAATGAAAGAAGGATTTTACTATTTCATTACTTTCGAATCTGATTCTAATTGTCCAAATGAAGTTGAACAGCGTGTTCGTATCATGGAAAATGTAATTAGATATTTATGCATTAGACAGGACGCTTAATTTTTTAGAAAGAGGTGTGTCTATATGAATAAAGTAGTATTGATGGGTAGATTAACGAGAGATCCTGAAGTTCGTTATTCCCAGGGTGAACGTCCGATCGCGGTTGCCAGATATACACTGGCTGTGAATCGTACATTCAAACGTGCAGGAGAACCAGACGCAGATTTTATCAACTGTGTTGTTTTTGGACGCAGTGCAGAATTTGCTGAAAAATACTTCAGACAGGGTATTCGGATCGTTGTATCCGGAAGAATCCAGACAGGCAGCTATACAAATCGCGATGGCATGAAGGTTTATACCACAGAAGTGATCGTAGATGAACAGGAATTTGCAGAAAGCAAAGCAGCAAGTGACCAGTCCGCAGCCGCTTATAACAGCAGCAGACCGGCAGCAGCTCCAACTCCAAGCGCTCCTGTAGGCGATGGATTTATGAATATTCCAGACGGTCTGGACGAAGAATTACCATTTAGTTAAAGGGCAGGCCCGCATTAGAATTAGAATTTGGATTAGGAGGTTATGACAATGGCATTCGATAGAGAAAAAAGAAACGATTCTTCAATGAGAAGACGTGGCGGACGCAGAAGAAGAAAAGTTTGCGTTTACTGTGCAGATAAAAACGCTGTAATTGATTACAAAGATGTAAACAAGTTAAAGAGATATATCTCTGAAAGAGGTAAAATTCTTCCTAGAAGAATCACAGGAAACTGTGCAAAACATCAGAGAGCTCTTACTGTTGCAGTTAAGAGAGCAAGACATATCGCTTTAATGCCATACGTTCAGGACTAATCTGATATAAAATCAGCCATCACTTTTAAAGTGATGGCTTTTTTAATTAAATCATACCGTTTAATTAAGTTCCACCGGGACTTAATTTTTTTTGTTGTTGAAACTTCCCTGAGCGACTGCCTGTATAGAAGAGGCATACTCGGAAGGCGACATGCCGGTGATCTTTTTGAACTGTCTGGAGAAATAGTGGATGGAAGTATATCCCAACTGTTCTGATATCTGTGTAAAGTTCATATGGTTGGAGCGTATCAGCTGTTTGGCCATGTCGATCTTCATGATAGAGAAATATTCTATAACGCCTTTTCCGGTTTTTTCGCGGAATATTTTCTGAAGCTGGGTCCTTCCTATGAGATTTTCCCTGCAGATCTGTTCAATACTGACATGTGAAGAAATATTTTTTTCGAGAAAACGTACCACACGATTCATGACCACTGTATCGTTCCGGCTTTTGGTGAGCTTCGGAGGAGGAGCTGTAAAACGGCTCTTTGAGGCAAGCGGACAGGAGTATCGGCGGATCAGATGGATCAGGAAATATTCAAGATTGATTCGAAGTATCTGTTCTGCACCGAAACTTTCTTCCGCCTTCTTATCCATATGTGTGAGATAAGGGTCGTCCAGCCGGCTGCTGAAACAGTTTCCTGCTTCTGTTATGATCTCGGCAAGAAGGTTGCGCTCCAGTTCATCAATATGAAGAATCTTGTCCCGGAAGAACGAGATGGATGGACTTTGGCAGGAAAATGAAACGACCATGAGATTTGGGGCGGCATTTCCCGTGGCTTTTACACTGTGAAACTGGTTTGGATGATGAAAAATCACGTCACCTTTCTTGAGAATGTGGATATCTTCGTCCGCGGTGACTGAAATATCACCCTTATCCACGTAGAGGAATTCCCAAAAATCATGTTTTTCTCCTTCAAAACAGAAATCATTCATATATTCAAAGTAATGAACGGTATATAATTCATCGATATGGATAGAATCTTTGAGGTCAACACTTGTATAGCTCATGATAATCTCCTTTGTAAAAGTATGGTTAAGAATAGTTTAAGGTTTGGACAACAAAAATGCAACAAATAAAAATTTATTGTGCAAATTAAGAATCTGAAAAGATAAATACATTTGTGCAAATTTGTTCTATTATATAGACTGTATAAGAATGTTATATAATAGATTTGCAATATAGAGATTCATTTGAAAAAATGGGAGGTAAACAAATGAAAAAACCAGTACTAGTGATCATGGCGGCAGGAATGGGGAGTCGTTATGGCGGATTGAAACAGATTGATCCGGTAGATGAACAGGGACATATCATCATGGATTTTTCTATTTATGACGCAAAAAAAGCAGGATTTGAAAAAGTTGTATTTATTATCAAAAAAGAAAATGAGGCAGATTTTAAAGAGGCGGTAGGAGACAGAATGTCTCAGATCATGGATGTTGAATATGTTTTCCAGGATCTTACAAATATTCCGGAAGGATTTTCAGTTCCTGACGGACGTACAAAACCTTGGGGAACAGGACATGCCGTATTAAGCTGCATCGATGCAGTTGACGGACCGTTTGCCGTTATCAATGCAGATGATTACTACGGACAGGACGCATTCCAGCTGATCTACGACTATCTTGCTACACACGAAGATGATGACAAATTCAGATATACAATGGTAGGATACCAGTTAAAAAATACAGTAACAGAGAACGGACATGTAGCCCGTGGAATCTGTGAGACAAATGCAGAAGGCGAACTTACAAGTATCACAGAGAGAACAAGAATCGAAAAACGTGACAACGGTATCGCATTCTCTGAAGATGACGGAGAAACATGGACATTTGTAGATGAAGATACACTTGTATCTATGAATATGTGGGGATTCTCTAGAAGTATCCTTGATGAACTCAAGGCTGAATTCCCGGCTTTCCTTGAAAAAGGAATCAAAGAAAACCCGATGAAATGTGAATATTTCCTTCCTACAGTAGTAAGCAATCTTCTGGGCGCTCATCGTGCTACAGTTGCTGTACTCACATCCAAAGATAAATGGTACGGCGTGACATACAAAGAAGACAAACCGGTAGTGATGGAAGCAATCAGAAACATGAAGGCAAAAGGAATTTATCCTGAAAAATTATGGGAGGAAGCATAATGACATTAGGAAGAAAAGACGAGGCGATCGCTCATTTTAAGTATGATGGTACTTTAGTTGAAGAACGTCCATATGGAAGCGGACACATCAATGATACTTATCTTCTGACTTATGAAAAAGAGGGCGAGAAGCCGTTAAAAGTTATTTTACAGCGCATGAACTCTGAAATTTTCACAGCGCCGGAAGAACTGATGGAAAATGTTCTCCATGTCACAGATTATCTTCGCAAAAAGATCGTGGAAAAAGGCGGAGATCCGGATCGCGAGACTTTAAATGTAATCCCTACAATCGACGGAAAACCGTATTTTATCGATTCAACAGGAGAATACTGGCGTTCATACAAGTTCATCACAGGAGCTACATGCTATGATCAGGTAGAAAGCCCGGATGACTTCTATCAGAGTGCAGTCGCATTTGGAAATTTCCAGAGTCTTCTTGCCGATTATCCGGCAGAGACACTGCACGAGACGATCAAAGGATTCCATGATACAAGAGCAAGATTCCAGGTATTCAAAAAAGCGGTAGAAGAAGATGTATGCCACCGCGCAGCATCTGTTCAGAAAGAAATCCAGTTCGTCCTGGACCACGAAGATGTTGCAAATGTTTTCCCTGAAATGCTCGACAAAAAGGAAATTCCGCTTCGTGTAACACACAACGATACAAAACTGAACAATATCATGATCGATGATGAGACAGGAAAAGGAATCTGTGTTATCGACCTCGATACTGTAATGCCGGGACTTGCAATGAATGACTTCGGTGATTCCATCCGTTTCGGAGCAAGTACAGGGGCAGAAGATGAAAAAGATCTCGACAAGATCTGGTGTGATATGGATCTTTTTGATATCTACGCAAAAGGTTTCATCGAAGGATGTAACGGAAAGCTTACTGAGAAAGAAATCGACCTTATGCCTATGGGAGCAAAAGTCATGACATTTGAGTGTGGTATGAGATTCCTCACAGACTATCTGGAAGGAGATCATTACTTCAAAGTACACAGAGAAGGTCATAACCTTGACCGCTGCAGAACTCAGTTCAAGCTCGTGTCAGACATGGAAGCAAAATGGGATACAATGCAGGAAATTATTAAAAAGTATAAATAAAATTTCAAAAGGTAAGACAGGAGGAAGATAAGATGGCAATTTTAGTAACAGGTGGAGCAGGATTCATCGGAAGTCACACATGCGTAGAACTTTTAAACGCAGGATATGATGTTGTGGTAGTTGATAATCTCTGCAACGCATCAGAAGAATCATTAAAAAGAGTAGAAAAGATCACAGGTAAAGAGGTTACTTTCTATCAGGCAGATATCAGAGATGCAGAAGCCTTAAACGCAATTTTTGAAAAAGAAAGTGTTGAATGTGTTATTCATTTCGCAGGATTAAAAGCAGTTGGAGAATCCGTTGCAAAACCTCTTGAATATTATGAAAATAATATTGCCGGAACAATTACACTTTGTGATGTCATGAGAAATCATGGTGTTAAGAACATTATCTTCAGTTCATCAGCAACAATCTACGGTGATCCGGCATTTATTCCGATCACAGAAGAATGCCCGAAGGGAACATGTACAAACCCATACGGCTGGACAAAATGGATGCTGGAACAGATCCTTACAGACCTTCACACAGCAGATCCGGAATGGAATGTAGTTTTACTTCGTTACTTCAACCCGATCGGAGCTCACAAGAGCGGACTGATCGGAGAAGATCCAAAGGGAATTCCGAACAATCTGATGCCTTACATCTCACAGGTAGCAGTTGGAAAACTGGAATGCCTCGGAGTATTCGGAGATGACTATGATACACATGACGGTACAGGTGTACGTGACTACATCCACGTAGTTGACCTTGCGATCGGACATGTAAAAGCATTGAAGAAGATTCAGGATAAAGCAGGAGTATGCGTATATAACCTGGGAACAGGTGTAGGATATTCCGTACTTGATATGGTACACGCATTTGAAAAAGCATGCGGCAAGAAGATTCCTTATCAGATCAAACCTAGAAGATCCGGAGATATCGCTACATGCTACTCAGTTGCAAGCAAGGCAAAAGAAGAACTCGGATGGGTTGCAGAGCGCGGACTCGACGAGATGTGCGAAGACTCATGGAGATGGCAGAGCCAGAATCCAGACGGTTACAATGCATAATTAAATTACAAGATTATATATTTACAAGACCCATCGGAAGAAAATTCCGGTGGGTTTTTAAATGGTTCCTGAGTTATCTTTGACTATCTTTCAGAGGGGAAAGGTGATATAATAGAAACGGTAACTTTTTGTATATCAGATGTGAAATGTCTTCTCATTTTCGGGGAAGGTATCTCACATCTGATATGCACTCTGAGAGAATATAAAAGATTCGCTTCTGGTTCTCCCGGAGACAAGTCTAAAATACAAGGAGAAAAACATGAAACAGGATGTAGAACTAAAAGGGCAGTTAAAATATTACATGACCAGTCCTTTAATAATGATTGTTGTATTTGTACTCCTGAATATATGGATCTTTTGCATCGATAAGAAAGCAGGAGCGGTGATGGCGGCATTTGTCATAGTGTACGGTGTCGTTGTAGGCTGTATGTACTATTACAATAAGTCTGTGATCATGGCTGATCTGATAGAGTTTGCGGCTCAGTACGGAATCATTCAGAACACGCTTCTCAAGGAACTTTCCATACCATATGCAATCTTACTCAGCGACGGTAAGATCATCTGGTCGAACGATCAGTTCCAGAACGTGCTCGGAATCGCAAACAGAAAGGACATTTATATCAATAAATTTATTCCGGAAATGAATGCGGGAATCTTCCCGAAGGAAGAGAATGAGTCGGTAAATCTCGAATTCCGGTATAAAGGAAAAGATTATCAGGCAGAGGCACAGTGTATTTCCGTTCACGGATTTAACCAGACCGAGAATATGCTTCAGCTTCCGAAAGAAAAAGATTTCTTTATTGCTGTTTATATTCAGGATGTAACAGAATTAAATATGTATATTCGTGAGAAAGAAGAACAGCGTCTGGTAGCGGGGCTTATTTATATCGATAACTATGACGAAGTCATGGATTCGGTAGAAGAAGTACGTCAGTCTCTTCTGGCGGCCCTCATCGACAGAAAGATCAACCAGTATGTTGCAAATCTGAACGGTATCGTAAAGAAACTGGAGAAAGATAAATTCTTTATTGCGATCACAAAAGAAAGTTTCCATCAGATGGAGAAAGACAGATTTTCCCTTTTGGATGACGTTAAGACAGTCAGCATCGGTAACCAGATTCCTACAACATTGAGTATCGGACTCGGACTGAGCACAGAGACTTATGCGGCAGGATACAACTTTGCGCGTGTAGCCATCGACCTTGCACTTGCCAGAGGTGGAGACCAGGCAGTTGTAAAGAGCAAAGACGGAATCACTTACTATGGAGGTAAGAGAGAGCAGACATCGAAGAATACACGAGTAAAAGCCCGCGTTAAGGCAGAGGCTCTTCGAGAGTTCATGATGGCGAAGGACAGAGTCATTGTTATGGGACATAAGATGCCTGACGTTGACTCATTCGGAGCTGCCATCGGTATTTACAGAGCGGCTGCTTCCATGGAGAAGAAAGTAAATATCGTTTTAAATGATATTTCCGTTACACTTCGTCCTCTTTATGAAGCGTTTAAGAACAATGCTTCTTATCCGGAGCACTTATTCGTGGATTCCTACGAGGCGGAAGAACTTCTTGACGACAATACAATGGTTGTTGTCGTAGATACAAATAAACCGAAGATGACAGAGTGCGAGCGTCTGCTCAAATATGCAAAGACTATCGCGGTTCTCGATCACCACAGACAGAGCGACGAAGTGATCGAAAATGCGGTCCTTTCCTATATCGAGCCGTATGCATCATCCGCATGCGAAATGGTAGCGGAAGTACTTCAGTACATCAGAGATGACGTGAAGATTTCTGTAATGGAGGCAAACAGTCTCTATGCAGGTATCATGGTAGATACAAACAACTTTATGACACGTACGGGAGTCCGTACTTTTGAGGCGGCTGCATACTTAAGAAGATGTGGAGCAGACATCACTTATGTAAGAAAGCTTCTCAGAGATGATATGGAATCTTACCGCGCGAAGGCGGCAGTTATCAGCAGCACGGAAGTATATCGAAATGAATATGCGATCGCAAAGGGCGGACGTCTCGGAATTGAAAGCCCGACGATCATCGGTGCGCAGGCAGCCAACGAACTTCTTAATATAGAAGAAATTAAGGCATCATTTGTACTGACAGAATACAATGGTAAGATCTTTGTCAGTGCACGTTCGATAGATGAAGTAAATGTTCAGATCATCATGGAGAGACTGGGCGGTGGAGGACATCTGAACTCCGCAGGTGCACAGTTTGAGTATGTGGATATGGACAGAGCAGTGGATACACTGAAGCGGACAATAGATGTAATGCTTGAAGAAGGAGATATTTAAATGAAAGTTATTTTATTGGAAGACGTAAAAACATTAGGAAAAAAGGGACAGATCGTCAATGTAAACGACGGCTATGCCCGTAACTATATCCTTCCTAAGAAATTAGGATTAGAAGCAAACGGAAAGAACATGAACGACCTTAAACTTCAGAAACAGAATGAAGCAAAGATCGCTCAGGAACAGCTTGAAGCGGCAAAAGAACTTGCCAAAAAGATCGAAGCTTCTAAAGTAGAACTCAAGATCAAGACAGGTGAAGGCGGAAGAACATTCGGTTCTGTATCTTCAAAGGAAATCGCTGTTGCAGTAAAAGAACAGCTCGGACTTGAAATCGACAAAAAGAAGATCAGCATGACAGATGCGATCCGTACACTTGGAATGCACCCTGTTACTGTTAAACTTCACAAAGATGTTACAGCCGAATTAAAAGTACACGTAGGCGAAGCTTAGGAGGAAGATTCTTATGGATGAGGCACTCATCAAAAGGGTACCGCCCCACAGTATTGAAGCAGAGCAATCTGTAGTAGGAGCGATGCTGATGGACAAAGATGCCATCACTACCGCGTCCGAGATAATAAGCGGAGCTGATTTTTATCAGACAGCATACGGAGTGATCTTTGATTCGGTGGTGGAACTCTATGACGAAGGGAAGCCGGTAGACTTGATCACACTTCAGGACAGACTGAAAGAAAAAGATGTTCCCGAAGAGATCAGCAGCCTTGAATTCGTAAGAGATCTGGTAACAGCAGTTCCTACTTCCGCCAACGTCAAATATTACGCAGACATCGTGGCAGAGAAGGCAACGCTTCGTAAACTGATCAAAATGAATGACGAGATAACAAATGCATGTTATCTTGCAAAAGAACCTGTAGAAGCGATCATGGAACGTACAGAAAAAAAGGTTTTTGAACTGGTTCAGAACCGAAATACAGGAGACTATGTTCCGATCAAACAGGTTGTATTAAATGCGTTGGAGAAGATTGAAAAATCTTCAAAGACAAAGGGAGTCGTGACAGGAGTTCAGACCGGATTTATCGATCTGGATTACATGACTTCAGGTCTCCAGCCTTCGGATCTTATTCTGGTGGCAGCCCGTCCTTCCATGGGTAAAACGGCGTTCGTCCTGAATATCGCACAGCATGCGGCATTCAGACAGAATAAGACAGTTGCCATTTTCAGTTTGGAAATGTCAAAGGAACAGCTGGTAAACCGTCTGTTCGCACTGGAATCATACGTGGATGCGCAGCTTCTCCGTACAGGTAATCTGAAGGATTCAGACTGGGAGAAACTGATCGAGGGAGCCGGAGTCATCGGACAGTCCAAACTGATCATCGATGATACACCGGGTATCTCCATCTCGGAAATGCGTTCAAAATGTAGAAAATATAAACTTGAGCATGGTCTCGATCTTATCATCATTGACTACTTACAGTTGATGAGTGGAAGTGTTGGCGGTAAGAGCGAGTCAAGACAGCAGGAGATCTCAGAAATCTCCCGTTCCTTAAAAGCCCTTGCCAGAGAGTTGAATGTCCCTGTGATCTCACTGTCACAGTTGAGCCGTGCGGTAGAACAGAGACCGGATCACAGACCGATGCTTTCCGACCTTCGTGAATCGGGAGCCATCGAGCAGGACGCCGACGTGGTAATGTTCATCTACCGTGACGATTACTATCACAAAGATACAGAGCATATCAACGAGGCAGAGATCATCATAGCTAAACAGAGAAACGGTCCGATCGGTACGGTAACACTTACATGGTTACCACAGTACACGAAATTTGCCAACTCACAGAGGAAGCCTCAGGACCCTGAATAAAAAGACAAAAGCAACGGAATCAAAATTTCCGTTGCTTTTTTAATGCGTTTATGGAGTTGTATGCTATGCTTCGCCAAATATTCTGTGCAGATACTGAACAGGCACAGGGCGGGAAGATTCCTTGCGGCTCATCTGCTGCTGACGGATCAGATGATCAAGCTTTCGATAACGGTTTTCCTCCTGCCTTTCCCTGGCATCCATAAGGAATGTCATGTCCTTTGAAATCTTGTCGGTTACCTGCGTACAGATATTATTCTCCAGCGTCTCATTATTATCCTGCAGAGAATTCTTCATGAGAAGAAGAAACATTTTGTTGAGAAGTTCAATGTCAGCCGGTTTCAGTGTACGGTCTTCGCCAATCGCGGAAAAGTCCGGTACAGTTGTTTCGGAAGGAATCTCAGACAAAGTTTTCTTCGATTTCAGAATTTCCTTCGTACGCAGAATATCAGGCAGGATTTCTTTGATCTCCTTTAACTGCATACCTTGATCTTTCAGTTCTTTGATACAACAGAAAAGTTGTATGTTTTCTTCCGTATAGTGTCGATGTCCCATTTCAGTGCGGCCGATCGGAAGTGTGAGCTCCTCCTCCCAATATCGAAGAACATGGGATTCAACGCCGACTCTATTGGCCGTTTCTGATATCATATAATGAACTTCGCCCATACGATACCCCCTTATGATCCACCTCGAAAACATCCTTCGAGGCTTGTATTATGTAACAATTTAATTGTAGCATATTGTGAAGATATTAAAACAAAAACCGTTCGTCAAATGCTGACAGGAAGAGGCAAAAAAACAGACCTGTAAATAAATACAGGTCTCTCGATGTTTAAATGATTATTCCATTGAAATTGCGCCGATAGGACATTCTCCTATACATGTTTCGCAGCTGATGCAAGTGTCGGCATCAACTACCATGCTTGTGTCACCTACAGAGATAGCGCCCACAGGACACATCGGTGCACAGGCTCCGCATAAAACGCAGGAATCGGATGAAACTACTGCTGCCATGATAAATTACTCCTTTTTATTTACTATGTACATTTTGTTGTTTTCTATTACAGCAAAATAAATTTGGTAAAATTGGTTAACATAACAATGACCCATATGGACAACCATACGGGTCAGGATGTTAGTGTTTATACAAACTTTCAATTATTCAGCTGAGATAGCTTCTACTGGACAAACTGCTTCGCAAGCTCCGCAATCAACACAAGCATCTGCGTCAACCATCATATGGTCATCACCCATAGAGATAGCATCAACTGGACATTCAGCTGCACAAGCTCCACAACTTACACAATCATCTGAAATTACATGTGCCATGGTTTGTATCCTCCTTTTATTATAGAAAATAGTGTTTTAGTGTTATGCCTCATTTTTGGGCATGCCTATATAATATAACATTCATCTGACATATACAAGCAAAATTATGGTCTAAATTAAATACAATGGAAGATTCTTTATGAAATCTTAAGAAAATTTCCACCCATTTTCCTTCGGGATGGTGTATAGTGTTATACAGAATTACTTGAGAAACGGAGTGCGATATATATGAGAAAATTATGGAAAGTGCTTTTGGTCTCGTTATGTGCGGCAGTTCTTCTGGTCGGATGCAAAGATAACGAAGATGAGAAGCCGGAAAAACCACAAGCAGATCAGACAAAGCCTCAAGAGATAGAAAACCAAAGCAATCTTGATGTACTTCAGCCACTGGCTTACGGTAATGTAAACGGCCTTACACTGGAGCCGAAGACAAACATTACTATTATTGGCAGAGAAAATAATTCAGAATACTGGATAGAGTTAAAAAAAGGAGCTCAGAGAGCGATCAAAGATATCAACACACTCATGGGCTATAAAGGAAATGATAAGGTAACTCTTACATATGCCGCTTCTGACAGAGCAAACAATGTGGATGATCAGGTCAACATTCTTGACGAAGAGATGGCAAGATATCCGGGAGCCCTGGGAATCTCAGCGGTGGACGCAAGCGCCTGTGAAGTACAGTTTGACCTTGCGGCAGAGAACGGTATCCCGATCGTAGCTTTTGATTCCGGAACAGATTATCAGGACATTGTTTCCATGATCGATACCAACAATACCGAGGCCGCTCAGACAGCGGCACAGAAGCTGAGCGAGAGCATTGGGGAGCAGGGAGAGATCATCCTCATCATTCATGACAGCAAATCAACATCTGCATTACAGAGAGAAGAAGCATTTACAAAGCTCATTCAGGATAAATATCCGAATGTGACGATTGGGGCGGTATACCATATGGACAGACTGGAAGAAGCGGAAGAAATGATCCGTGCAAATGAGGCGACAGTCACAGAAGACGGGAATATCGAGACCATCGAGTCGGATGACGCAGATGAAGAAGGAATGACACAGGAAGAAGTAGTGAAATATATTTTAGGACATCATCCTGATGCAAAAGGGATTTTTGCTACAAGTGAGACAACAACAGAACTTGTATTAGACGTATTAGACGATATGAAACGAGAAGCAAAGATCGTGGCGTTTGACGGTGGAAAGAACCAGATCAAGCGTTTAGAAGAAGGAAAGATTGACGGACTGATCGTTCAGAATCCTTTCGGAATCGGTTATGCAACAGTAGTAGCCTGCGCGAGAGCAATTCTCAACCAGGGAAATGAAGCAGTCGTAAATACAGGTTATACATGGGTTACAAAAGATAATCTGAAAGACCCTAACATTGCGAAAATGATGTATTAATAAGAACAATAAAAGCAGTCGCGGCAGGATGATATGATGCCGTGGCTGCTTTTTAAGTTTAATGAGTTTTATCTTTCGGTAAAGTAAAGTTAAATTCGGTACCGACACCCTCGGTACTGATCACATTGATATTTTCATGGTGGGCCTGGATGATCTCTTTCACGATAGAAAGACCAAGTCCGGTTCCTTTTTTATCCTTTCCGCGGGAAAGGTCGGTCTTGTAGAAACGATCCCAGATCTTGTTGAGACTGGCTTTCGGAATACCGATACCGGAGTCCCGCACAGAGATATTGACCTTATCTCCACGTTCTGTAGTCTCGATCGTGATGGTAGATTCCGGATCACTGAATTTGATCGCATTGTCCAGTAGGTTATAGACAACCTGCTGGATTTTTCTTTTGTCGGCAGATACATTCATATTGCGGGAGGCAAAGAGAAGTTCAATGGAAATCTTCTTTGCGGTACATTTTCCTTCGAAAGAAGCCGCCGTCTTACGGATCACTTCGTGAATATCAAAGGAAGTCGTATCCAGCATCAGATTTTTCTGGTCAAATGTATTTAAGGTGAGCAGATCCTGAGTCAGATCGGTAAGTCGCTCGGTCTCAAACAAAATGATATTCAGATATTTGCCCTGAAGTTCAGGTGGTATTGTACCGTCCGCCATGGCTTCCACATATCCCTTGATCGATGTCAGAGGAGAGCGGAAGTCGTGGGATACATTTGCGACAAATTTTTTCTGATAATCTTCCATATCCTTTAACTGTGCAGCCATATAGTTCAGGGAGGCTGACAGATACCCCATCTCGTCGTCCGAATCCACCGGAATGACAAAATCCAGATTTCCCGAGGCATACTGTTTCGCGGCGTCGGTGATGATTCCGAGAGGTCGGTATACGAAGAAATGAATACCGATCAAAATGATGAAGGACATCAGATAAACAAACAGAAGCATCACGAGAATATTTCGGATCAGGATCAGATTCATATGATCCAGTGTGCTGTAAGGTTTGTGTAGAAGAAGATATCCTCTGGTGTGAAATCCCTGGATGACAGGTGAAATCACAGTGATCATTTCCTCGTCAAAATATCCGTGATAGTCACCGGACAGATACTGTCTGTTTCCACATTCCGCCGGATTAAAGTTGTTGATGCGGAAAGGAATCGTACTGCTTTCGGCCGGCCTGGAAGAAGCAAGCATCTCGCCGTTCTCGTCCGTAAACCACACGGTACTGTTCAGATAAGAACGCATACCGTTCAGGTGGTCATAGACTTCGCTCAGAGAAATCTGTTCCGAGAAATACTTCGGCAGATACTCGGAGGAGACAAGGTTTGCTTCCTGATACAGATTGTCTGCGACTTTCTGTTCCAGTGTATGAGTGACCAGAGGGGTGGAGAGAGCACTTACCGCAAAAAGGCTTAAGAATGCCCACACAATATAAAGCAGTATAAACTTCAGATAAAGTGTACTCTTCATTTATTTCACCTCGAATTTATATCCGATACCCCATACTGTACTCAGTCTCCAGGATTCATGGTCCTTGATCTTTTCACGGAGACGTTTGATGTGAACATCTACGGTACGTGTGTCGCCGATATACTCATAGCCCCAGATCTGGTCGAGAAGCTGTTCTCGTGTGAAGACCTGGTTTGGAGAAGAGGCGAGGAAATAAAGAAGTTCCAGTTCCTTCGGCGGCATATCTACATTTTTCCCGTCAAGAGTGACAGAGTAGTTTGTAAGATTGATCACGATGCCCGGATATTCTACATATTTTCCACGGTCCGGTGCAGGAACCTCCGGCTTTGCCGGCTGATAGCGTCGAAGTACCGCTTTCACACGTGCCACAAGTTCTTTGGAATCAAATGGTTTTAAGATGTAATCATCTGCGCCCAGTTCAAGGCCGAGTACCTTGTCGAAGATCTCACCCTTTGCGGACAGCATGATGATCGGCGTGTTTGATTTTTTGCGAATTTCACGACAGACCTGATATCCGTCGATTCCCGGAAGCATCAGATCAAGAAGCACAAGATTCGGATGATAAGAATCAAAGGCAACCAGCGCTTCCTCGCCGTCATGTACCATTTTTGTATCAAAACATTCTTTTGCAAGATATAAAGAAATAAGTTCAGCTATATTTTCATCATCGTCAACGATGAGAATTTTTTGTTTTGCAACCAATATTTTACCCTCCTATTTAAATTCAACTATAGTGACACCTGCATCTCCCTCGCCGAAAGCACCCAGGCGGAAAGATTTAATGTTTTTCTGGCGTCGTAAATACTGGTGGATACCGCTGCGCAGTGCACCGGTTCCCTTACCATGTACAATACGGACAGGACTAAGATGTGCAAGATATGCATCATCAAGGTATTTATCAAGTTCAGCCACTGCCTCATCCACGGTCTTTCCAAGAAGATTGATCTCGGCATTGATATGCATTGATTTGCTCATCTTCATTTTACCGCTTGATGTACGGCGCATCTGTTTGGCTGTGATACTCATTGGTTCTTCAATAATCTCCAGGTCGGACATATTTACCTGAGAGCGGAGGATACCCATCTGTACGAAAAGATTTCCCTTTGCGTCAGGAAGTGTGCTGACTGTTCCTGTGAGATTCATGCTCAGGACTTTGACCGAATCACCCAGATGGAAATCCGAAGGTTTATGAACCTTGGAAGGTTTCTTGCTTTCCAGACGGGAAGAAGGCTGATTCTTGGCCAGCTGTTTACGAATACGTTCACGTTCTTTTTCCATCTCGGCAGCGGAAATATTCTGCTTTCCGAATTTGCGGAAATTCTTCATGGTATCGTCGGCAAAGTCTTTTGCTTCTCGGAGAATAGAATTTGCTTTTTCTTTTGCGTTATTTAAGATCTTGTCGCGCTGAGCGTCCAGTTTCTCCTGACGGTTCTTCATATCCGTCTTGAGACGCTGCATTTCACGGCGGTAAGACTCGATTTCCTGACGTTCTTTTTCAATCGTTCTTCTGCTCTCCTCAAGATCAGTGAGAAGATCTTCAAAGGATTCATCCTGCTCACTCAAATGTGTGCGGGCTTCTTTGATAATGTAATCCGGAAGACCGAGCTTCTCGGAGATCGCGAACGCGTTACTCTTTCCCGGAACACCGATCAGAAGATGGTAAGTCGGGCTTAAAGTTTCCAGACTGAATTCGCAGCAGGCATTTTCCACGCCCGGTGTAGAGAGGGCGAATACCTTCAGTTCGCTGTAGTGTGTCGTTGCCATTGTGCGGATTCCGCGTTCATGGAGATGAGAGAGGATCGCGATGGCAAGGGCCGCACCTTCTGTAGGGTCTGTACCGGCTCCAAGTTCATCGAAGAGTACTAAAGAGTTTTCATCGATATCCTTTAAAAATGAAACGATATTTGTCATATGTGAAGAGAAAGTACTCAGCGACTGTTCAATACTCTGTTCATCACCGATATCTGCAAATACCTGATTGAACACGGCCAGTTCCGAGCGGTCCAGTGCGGGAATGTGAAGTCCGGCCTGTCCCATAAGAGTAAAGAGACCTACAGTCTTTAAAGATACGGTTTTACCGCCTGTGTTCGGTCCGGTCACGATCAGAAGATCAAAATCATCACCGAGGCGGATCGATACGGGAACGACCTTCTTCTTATTAAGAAGAGGATGACGACCTTCACGAATATTGATACGACCTTCTTCATTGAAGATCGGTTTACTTGCGTTCATGTCCAGAGCCAGTGCACCTTTGGCAAAGATCATATCAAGGGCACACAGCATTTTATAGTTGATGCGAAGTTCCTGTGTATACTCGGCTACATCCGCACTCAGTCTTGCCAGGATCACCTGGATCTCTTCCTGTTCCTGTATATAAAGTTCTTTCAGGTCATTGTTTAATTTAACGATGGACATCGGTTCAATAAATAAAGTAGAACCTGTGGACGACTGATCGTGGATCATACCGTTGAACTGACTTCTGTATTCCGCTTTGACAGGCAGACAGTAGCGGTCACCCCTCATGGTGATGATCGCATCCTGAAGATAAGAACGCATAGATCCGTTTAAAAGACCGTTCAATGTGTTGTGGATCTTGTCATTCATACCGTTGATGCTTCGGCGGATCTGTTTTAACTTTCCACTGGCATCATCGCTGATCTCGTCTTCTCCGAGGATACAGCGCTCGATCTCGGTGGATACGACTGTAAGAGGAGAGAGCTCTTCAAAATACGGATCGAGACAGTCTTCCTTTTCATCCACGGTGTCGTGTCTTCCGAATGCTTTTACACGGGCGGTAGTCCTCAACAGCTTACCGATCTTCAGAAGCTCCGGAGCGGTTAAAGTGCCGCCAATCTCCAGTCTCATGATAGAGTCGGATACCGGGTAACAGCCGCTGAAAGAAAGGTGGCCTTTCTTTACGATTCTTGTAAATGCTGCGGCAGTTTCTTTCTGTGCGGCGATGATCTGACCTAAGTCGGTCATGGGT
>SAMEA104404100__coassemble_1997_pt1 | contig 16447 bp, 18 predicted proteins | sample SAMEA104404100__metabat2_low_PE_078 | metagenome-assembled genome bin SAMEA104404100 (sample SAMEA104404100) | Balaenoptera acutorostrata
GGAATGAACTTAACCTACGCCCTATTGGGGACAATTATCAAATATCCGGTGTCCTCTGTGGATATCTTTCCGGAGAGCGGAAATATCAAGGACAAGAAGCTGGGATATTACTATGCGGACCGGAAGATTTTCGAGGATATACAGAAGGAAACGGGAACAGAGGGAAAGAGGCATCCGCTCACCTTTATTCTTGAGGCGGCGGACGATCTGGCCTACAAGACGGCTGATATTGAAGACGCCTATGTCAAAGGCTTCATTTCCTATTACAGACTGTGCGAAGAACTGCGAAAACTGAATGATCAGGGAGCACAGTTCCATCCACTGGAAAAACTGGAAGATCTGTATTCCAGAGCGGTGGAGAGAAAGGAAAAGAATCCGGAGACCTATGCGGTCAAGAACTGGATCGTGAGAGTACAGGGATTTCTGATCCGCTGTGCCACGGAAGGATTTACATCTCACTATGACAAGATCATGGAGGGAAGCTGGGGGCATGACCTGTTCTATGGAACGGAAGCGGAGGAACTGATGAAGCTTCTGGGAGACATGGCATACCGTTATGTATTTTCTTCGCCGCAGATCTATAAGATGGAGGTCACTGAGTCCGTGATCATCAACGATCTGATGGATAAATTTATCAAAGCGGTGCTGACATTTGACCAGGACAAGGTAAAGCCGGATTCCATCGATATCAGAATGGTATCTTTTATCTCGGATAACTATAAGAAGGCTTATTTTTATGAGAGTGAAGGAAAGAGCGAGGATGAGAAGATTTATCTGAAGCTTCTTCTTGTGACAGATTATATCTGCGGAATGACGGACAGCTATGCGAGAAGGCTGTATCTGGAATTAAATGCAAGTATTTTAGATGAAATGTAGGAATTTTAGGAGAGGAAACTGAATAATCTGAAGTAGACAAGTGTAAAAGGAGTGTACGACAGATTATGAAGGGACAGATCCACTATTTATATGAATATCAAAATGGAACACGGACGCAGAATGTGGGCTTTATCAAAGCCGAGGAAAATGGGGAAAGTGCCGTGATCCAGATTTACGGCAAAGGATTTCCGGCGATGGGCAACCAGTCACTGGAAATTCTGCTTTTTTACCGGTCACAGGAGCAGTGCATCGGAATACCGATGGGAAGAATCCCGAATTTCAGATCGGGTACAGGCTACCGCCTGAGTTATGACAAGGATGACGTGGGAGGAAGCGAATGCTTTTCTAAAATAGAAGGAATCCTTCTGAAGGGTGACAAATATTATGCAGCGATGAAAAATGATTCCGCAGTCAGTTTTGACAACCTGGTCATGAAGGAAGACTGGGAGAGACTGAGCGGGACGGAAGAGACAAAGCAGGCGGATGAAGCTGTCACTGAGCCGGAAGAAAAGGAAGAAATGCCGGAAGAGAAAATGATCGTCCACAAGATTACCAGGCAGGATCTGGTAAAGCTGCCCCGACAGGAGTGGAAACTGGCCAACAACAATTTTCTTCTCCACGGATACCGAAATTACCATTACCTAATCTCCTTTTCAAAGGACGGGGAGAGCTGGCTGGGAATTCCGGGCGTGTATCATCCGAAGGAGCAGAAGGTTGCAAGTGCATTCGGTTTCGGACAGTTTGTGAAGCTGGATGATGAAGAGGAAGATTCATTTGGATACTGGTGCAGAAAGGTGGAGAAGGTGATCGAAGCCACAGCACCGTAAAAGAAATGTTTAGATAAAAGATGGGAGATAGAAGACCAATGAGAACGGTTCTTACAGAAGACGAAAAATTTATGAAAGAGGCGATAAAGCAGGCGAAAAAAGCCTGGGCTATCGAGGAAGTACCGATTGGATGCGTGATCGTCTATGAAGGAAAGATCATCGGCAGAGGTTATAACCGAAGAACGATCGACAACAACACTCTTGCCCATGCGGAACTGCAGGCCATCAGAAAAGCGAGCAGAAAGATGGGAGACTGGCGGCTTGAGGACTGTACACTTTATGTGACTCTGGAGCCATGTCAGATGTGTTCGGGAGCAATCGTACAGGCCAGGATCAAACGAGTCGTGGTCGGCTGTATGAATCCGAAGGCGGGATGTGCGGGATCGATCCTGAACCTGCTTCAGATGGAAGAGTTCAACCATCAGGTAGAACTGACGACAGGAGTACTGGAAGAGGAATGTTCTTCCATGATGAAGAGCTTTTTTAAAGAATTGAGAGAGAAGAGAAAGAATGCAAAAAAGGTGTCGGAATCCTAAAGGATCCTGACACCTTAAATTATCTTTTTTACGTGCGCTGTATGTCGAACGTATTTCAACCAAACGTTACCATAGCTGTAAACTCAACCCAGGCTACCTTACGGCACCCGGAAGCTTCTGCTTAGTGCTGCTCCGTTCCCGACCTGACACGGTTCACAGATTTCCGCCGCGTAAGACCCGGATATCAACGTCACAAACTATGGGCAGCTTTGACCAAAACAGCCCTCGATACAGCATCACCCCTACTATAGCGGATTGTAGGTACAAGGTACCGCTACCACCCCGGCTGCACGAGTCTTAATTTTAACTGGTTTTTCTCTAAATGTCAATGGATAGCCGGCTTTTTATTTACGTTAAGAAGATAATATAGTAAAATAGTTAAGAAAATACACAAAAAGAGGAAATAAGAAGGAGAGAATCATGAAAATCCTTTTAGCTGCAATCAATGCAAAATATATACATTCGAATCTGGCAGTCTACAGTCTCCGCGCCTATGCGATGGAGAATCTGCCACAGGATGAAGAGAGGAAGATCGAGATCGCCGAGTACACGATCAATCAGCAGACCGACGAGATCATCCAGGATATTTACAAACAGAGACCTGACATGCTCTGTCTTTCATGCTATATCTGGAACAAATCTTATGTAGAAGAAGTGGCACGTGAGATTCGAAAGATCATTCCGAATCTCATCATGATGGTCGGAGGACCGGAGGTTTCATATGACGGACCGGACGTACTTCAGCGTCTCCCGGAACTGGATAGGGTCATCAAAGGTGAGGGAGAGAAAACATTTACAGAGGTGATCGAATACTATCAGTACGGGGAAAAGAAACTTGGAGATATTCTCGGAATTGTATACAGAAACGACGAAGGAGAAATCTGTGAAAACGAGTGGAGACCTGTCATGGATCTGAGTGAAGTCCCGTTTGTCTATCACGATATGAAAGATTTTGAGAATAAGATTATTTATTATGAGTCGAGCAGGGGCTGTCCGTTCTCGTGCAGTTACTGTCTGTCATCCATCGATAAATGTCTGAGATTTCGTAATCTGGATTTGGTGAAGAAGGAACTTCAGTTTTTCATTGACCAGAAGGTTCCTCAGGTTAAATTCGTGGACAGAACCTTCAACTGCAAACACAGCCATGCAATGGCAGTCTGGCAGTATCTGATCGACCACGATAACGGAATCACCAACTTCCATTTTGAGATTTCGGCAGATTTGATCAATGATGAGGAACTGGAACTGATGAGACAGATGAGACCGGGACTGATCCAGCTGGAGATCGGTGTTCAGTCTACCAATCCGCAGACGATTCGTGAGATCCACAGAACCATGCGTTTTGAGGAGGTGGCAAGAATCGTAAATCAGATCCGTTCTTATGACAACATCCATCAGCATCTGGATCTGATCGCGGGACTTCCTTATGAAGATTATGAAAGCTTCCGTCAGTCGTTTAATGATGTCTATGCCCTGGAGCCGGAACAGCTTCAGCTTGGTTTCCTGAAGGTTCTCAAGGGATCAAGTATGCAGGAAAATAAAGATAACTACGGACTGGTCTACAAAGATCAGCCGCCGTATGAAGTCCTTTTCACAAAATGGCTTCCGTACGATGACACACTCAGACTTAAGAGAGTGGAAGAAATGGTGGAAGTGTATTACAACACCCGCCAGTTCTGCTATGCACTCCCTTATATCATCCGCAATTTTGAAAGTCCGTTCGCCTTCTTTGAGGAGATCGGCGAATATTACGAAGAGAAGAAGTTCAATATGATCAGCCACTCGAGAGCGGCCAGATATGAGATCCTTCTTGCATTTGCATCAGAGAAAAATCCGGAGGAGACGGATCAGTACCGCCAGCTTCTGACACTGGATTTCTATCTCCGTGAAAATGCGAAGAACAGACCGGCTTTTGCGGGAGAAGAGCACACAGACAAAGAATTTGAGAGAGAATTCTATAATAAAGAATCAGAAGAGCCTGAATATCTGACAGGTTATGCGGACAGAGAAAAGAGAAAATTAAGAAAGATGACACATCTTGAGACCTTTGATTACGATGTCCTGGGAGATATGAAGGAGCATAGATGCACCCTTCTGTTTGACTATCAGAATCGAAGTCCACTGAATCATCAGGCAAAGGTTTCCAAAATATTTCAGGCCTAACCGTTTATCTTGCAAAAACGGGTTAAACAGTTTAAAATGTAAAGAAATATTCCAAGCGAGGTGAATTTAGAGAATGTTTAACAGAAAGAAAACACAGAAGATCGCAACAGTTATCATCATCATACTGGTGCTTACAATGGTGGCAACCTCGGTTCTTCCACTTGTTATGTAATGAGAGGAGCAGGAAATGAGTAGTAAGAAGAGAAAGACTTCTGCAAGAAAGAAGAGAAGTAACTGGAAGAGAAGAAGAATCAAATCTCTGATCTGCAGTTTCATTATCGGATTTGCGGTTCTTGCAGGTGTCGTTTATGGGGTACTTCATCATTCCGTTCATAAGATTCCGGAAAACCGGATAGCTGAAAATGTTTACATTGGTGAAGTCAATGTTTCAGGTATGACAAAGAAAGAGGCTGTCAGTGCACTGGAACAAAAGATAAATGAATATGGAGAAAAAGCTTTGACGGTTGAGATCGGGGAGAAATCCGTGGATATCCTTCTTAAAGATCTTGGGCTGGGGGTAAAAAATGCCGACAAAACAGCCGGAGAAGCGCTTGCTTTTGGAAAGAAAGGTTCTCTGTGGAAGCAGTTTCGAGATGTCCGTTCTCTGAAAAAAGAGAAGAAAGTAATCGAGGAACATTTTGTTTTGGATAAAGAGGCTGCCGAGAAGATCCTGACTGAGCAGGTTGTTCCTCATGAACAGCCGGCGGTAGATGCAACGATCAAGAAAACAGGAAACGGATTTGAAATCACGGATGAAGCTTCGGGAAGTCAGTTGTCCATTGAAAAGTCGATCAAGACGATCCTGAAATATCTCAATGATAAATGGGATTATAAAACGGCTGTGGTAAAACTGGTGGAAGAAGAACAGAAGCCGAGGGTTACCCGTGCGGATCTTGAGACGATCGAGGATCGCCTGGGATCATTCTATACGGATGCCGGCGGCGGAGGAAGAGTGAAAAACCTGAAGAGAGCGGCAGAACTGATCAACGGAACTGTGCTCATGCCGGGAGAAGAATTTTCTGTGGAGAAGGCAACAGCACCATATACCGCTGAAAACGGCTATGTATCGGCAAGTGCATATGAGAACGGTCAGGTCGTACAGAACATGGCGGGAGGTCTGTGTCAGGTTTCCACTACTTTATATAATGCAGTGTTGTATTCAGAACTGAAAGTAACACTTCGCTCAGCCCATTCTCTGATCGTCAAATATGTAGAACCGTCTAGAGATGCGGCGATCGCTGAGGGACTGAAGGATTTTAAATTCGTGAATTCCTACGACACTCCAATCTTTATCGAAGGCTACATTGACGGATCAAACCGTCTTTTGTTCAACATTTACGGTAAAGATACAAGACCGGAAAACAGAGAGGTCAAATTTGAAAGCGAGACGTTAGAGGTGACACCTATCACCACAAAGTTTGTGGAGGACAAAGAAAAGGAGATCGGTTATTTCCAAAAGGAAGGATCTGCCTTTGAAGGAAGAAGAGCGAGATTATGGAAGGTTGTCTATGAGGACGGCAAGGAAGTATCCCGCGATGTCATCAATAACAGTACATATAATACATCAAACCGCGTGATCAAAGTCGGCACGGCTTCCGACAACAAGGAGGCGTCTTCCGTGGTGAAAAATTCTATCTCATCCCAGGATGAGACTACGATCAAAAATGCCATTGGGGAGGCAAAATCCATCATTGAAAATGCGGGGAAAGAAGAGACAGAAGATACAGAAGTTAAACCGGAAGAAAATAATCCGGGAGAGGAGTAATTCATTATGAAATTGGGAAAGGTTTCGCAGACGGTTTACCAGCGATCCGTTAAAAAACAACTTTATATTGAAGAAGGCACAGCACTGATTCCTCCGTCCCAGGCTGAAAGATGCTATGGGATCACGGGACAGGAAGGTGAAGATGTGATCTCCTGTGATGTGTCATTATACGGAAATGAAAAGGATCTTGGCGTATTTGCAATCGCGCAGGCCGTCAATCATCTTGCGGCAGCAGGTGCAAGACCTGTGGGAGCAAGTATCACGATCCTTCTTCCGGATTTTGCATATGAATCGAGACTGAAAGCGATGATGCGAGATGTGCAGGACGCAGCGGCAAGATGGAGAATTTCCATCCTGGCGGCAGATGTACAGATCATTCCGAACATCGGGACCACGATCGTAAATGTGACAGCGCAGGGAACCGTGGAGAGAGGAAAATGTATCCACTGTAAAAAAGCTCTGCCGGATCAGGATATTGTCCAGATCAATCACATAGGCACAGAAGGAGCTCTTCGTGCAAAAAGAGAAAAGGAAGAAGTGCTGGCGAAAAGATTTTCACCGTCATTCCTTGATCAGATAGAAAAAATGAACGAAGAAATATGTTCGATAAAAGAAATGGAAACTGCCGCTGCCATTGGCGTATCTGCCATGCATCAGATCGTTGACGGCGGTATCATGGCGGCTCTCTGGAGTCTTGCGGAGGATTCGGGTATCGGTCTTTGCGTGGATCTTAGAAAGATTGCTGTCAGGCAGGAGACGATAGAGGTGTGTGAATGCTTTCACCTCAATCCTTATCAGCTGACAAGTGCGGGATGTGTACTCGTTGTGACTGATAAAGGGGAAGAGTTGGCAGATGCGCTCAACAGACAGGGAATGTCTGCGGTCGTTATCGGACGAACACAAAAGGGAAATGAAAAAGTTCTCTTGAACGGAGGAGAGAAGAGGTATTTAGACCGTCCTTCTCCGGACGAATTAAACAGGATTTATGAACCGGAGGCCCAGACAGAATAACAGACAATGTATTCCGGAGGACTGAATATGGATAATAAAGAATTGAGAAAAGCAATCCTGAATTATATCGAGAAGAACAGTAAAGCAGATCTTGAAGAGCTGGCTATTCTTCTCGGAACGGATGAAGTGAGCGTTGCAAATGAAATTTCGGCAATGGAGAAAGAAAAAATCATCTGTGGATATCACACACTGATCGACTGGGACAAGGCGGGATCAGACATGATCACGGCTCTGATCGAAGTGCGTGTGACACCACAGAGGGATAAGGGATTTGACCGCATTGCGGAGCGAATCTACAATTTCCCGGAAGTAACTGCAGTTTATCTTATCTCGGGAGGTTATGACCTGATGGTGATCCTGGAAGGATATACCCTGAAGGGTGTTGCTCAGTTTGTATCTGAGAAACTGTCTCCTATTGATTCGATTATTTCGACTTCTACGTATTTCATCCTGAAAAAATACAAAGACCATGGAACGATCATGGTGCCACAGCAGAAGTCAGAAAGGATGCTGGTGACGCCTTAATGAGAAATCCATTATCTGAAAAAGCAGTATCGCTTGAACCGTCGGGCATCAGAAAATTTTTTGATGTCGTAAATGAGATGAAAGATGCAATCTCACTTGGAGTGGGAGAGCCTGATTTTGATACACCCTGGCGTATCAGGGAGGAGGGAATCTATTCTCTGGAAAGAGGACGTACCTTCTACACATCCAACGCAGGGCTGAAAGAACTGAAGATTGAGATCACAAAATATTTAAAGAACAGGATCGGGGTGGACTATGACCCGGCACATGAGGTCCTTGTCACGGTAGGCGGAAGCGAGGCCATCGATATGATGTTCCGTGCCATGCTGGATCCGGGAGACGAGGTCCTGATTCCGCAACCAAGTTACGTATCCTATCTTCCGTGTGCCGTGATGGCAGACGGTGTTCCTGTGGTCATTCCGCTTCAGTTTGAAAATGAATTTAAACTTACAGCGGAAGAACTGGAAGCTGCGATCACACCGAAGACGAAGATCCTCGTGCTTCCGTTCCCGAATAATCCGACAGGTTCCATTATGACGGCGGAAGATCTGAAGCCGATCGCAGAACTTGTGGTGAAGCATGATCTATACGTGCTGTCTGACGAAATCTATTCCGAACTGAGCTATATGGGAGATCATGTCTCTATCGCTTCATTCCCGGGAATGAAGGAAAGAACGATCCTGGTCAACGGATTTTCAAAAGGATTTGCCATGACGGGATGGCGCCTCGGTTATGCGTGCGGACCGGAAAACATCATTGCACAGATGACAAAGATCCATCAGTATGCGATCATGTGTGCCCCTACGAACAGCCAGTATGCGGCGGTAGAAGCACTTCGAAACTGTCAAAGTGAAGTGAAAGTCATGAGGGATGCCTACAATCAGAGAAGAAGATTTTTGATGCATGAGCTTCGGAGAATGAAGCTGGAATGTTTTGAACCTTACGGTGCGTTTTATATTTTCCCGAGTATCAGAGAATTCGGGATCAGCTCGGAAGAGTTTGCAACCAGATTTCTGGAAGAGGAGAAGGTTGCGGTAGTTCCGGGAACGGCATTCGGGGCATGCGGAGAAGGATTTATCCGTATTTCCTATGCGTATTCCATGGAAGATTTGAAAGAAGCGTTTGGAAGATTCGAGCGTTTTATCGACAGACTTAGAAATGAAAAAAGATAAATCAATGCCTGCCGGATTCCGGCGGGCATTTTAAGGAGGAGAAAAGATGGTAAACATTATACTTTTTGAGCCGGAAATCCCGGCAAACACAGGAAACATAGGAAGAACCTGTGTGGCGACAAACACAAGACTTCATCTGATCGAACCTCTCGGGTTCAGACTGAATGAAAAGAACTTAAAACGTGCGGGTATGGATTACTGGAACGATCTTGATGTCACAACTTATATTGATTTTCAGGATTTCCTTGAAAAGAATCCGGATGTGCACAAGATCTACATGGCGACTACAAAATCTCCAAATCTTTACACAGACGTAAAATATGAGCCGGACTGCTACATCATGTTCGGAAAAGAAAGTGCAGGAATTCCGGAAGAAATCCTCTGCCATCACAAATCAGAGAGCCTTCGTATCCCGATGGCGGGAGACACACGTTCCCTGAATCTGGGAAATTCGGTTGCAATCGTGCTTTACGAGGCACTCAGACAGAACGGATTCGACGGATTGAATACAGAAGGGCACCTTCACCGTCTGGAATGGGACGAATAAGCCCACTAATATAAAATTAATAATTTGGAAACATTTGTATAAAATTCTTCTCATAAGAGGATAAAATATAGGAAACCTATTAATAGGAAGAAAGAGGCAGTTTTTTATCTTTTCATTCTATTTTTATGACAAGTTTTATACATTTTTGTGAGAAAAATTTCTTAAAAATGTATAAAAAGAGAGACAATGAAGACTTAATTATCTTTACATCAGAACATAAAATAGGTATAATATAGCTTAGAGAAAAATTAAGAAACGGGGAAACAGGCTATGAAATATAAACAAAGTGTATTTCGAACATTCGCGTTAGTGACGCAATTGGGAATCAGCGTACTGGTCCCTGTTTTATTATGCACTTTTCTCGGTACATGGCTGGAGAAGAAATTTTCTTTTCCGCTATTTATCCCATTATTGATCATGGGTGTGCTCGCAGGAATGAGAAATGCTTATTACCTGGTAAGGCATGCCAATGAAGATCCAGAAGATAAGAAGAAACACTCGGGAGGAACAAATTAGTCAGCATGGGGAAAACAGGTAATACCGTATTGAAAGATATGGTTATCATTATGATTTTATATGGTATAATCGGCGAGATCGTCTGCCTGTTTATACCGGGAAATCACTTTAAAATGGCTGTTGGCCTTTTGATAGGGGTGGCTGCCGGAATCGGCATGGCCATTCACTTGAAAAACTCTCTGGATGAGGCGCTTGATCTAGGCGAAGAAGGGGCAAGAAAGTATATGCAGAAATCATATGCTAAGAGATACCTGGCGGTGGTTGTGGTATTCGTTGCTTCAGCCTACTTCGATATCGCTAATGTTCTTGCGTTACTGTCTGGCGTGATGGGGCTCAAAATATCGGCATATTTACAGCCGGTTATGCACAAACTTTTTACAAAGTTTGAAAATAAAAAGTAAAGGAGGTAGAAGGCGTGGGAAATAGCTTAGGGATACTAGCGGCGAAACAGCCGGATTTTCAGATCCATGGTCTTGTTAAGTTCGAGCTATTTGGACAAGAGTTATGGTTGACCACCACCCATGTCAGCATCTTACTCGTTTGCGCGTTGTTGCTGATATTTGCGCTGGTTGTCCGGTCTAAGCTAAGTGATGCGGAAGGAAGACCTGGAACCCTTCAGAATATTGCTGAATATATCGTTGAGATGCTCGACAATATGGTAAAAGGCAGTATGGGTAAAAACGGTTTACGTTTCCGCAATTACATCGGGGCACTGTTTCTGTTTCTGATCGTTTCCAACCTGTCGGGGCTTATCGGTTTACGACCGCCGACGGCAGACTACGGCGTAACACTGCCACTTGGACTTATTACGTTTACCTTGATCCAGTTTAATAACATCAGGTACAACAAAGTGGAAGCATTTACAGGCCTATTTAAACCATTACCATTCTTATTCCCGATCAACCTGATCGGTGAAATCGCAGTACCATTCTCATTATCACTGCGTTTGTTTGGTAACGTGTTGTCCGGTACCGTAATCATGGGATTACTTTATGGATTGCTCTCTAAATTTGCAATTGCATGGCCGGGCGTACTGCACATATACTTTGATGTATTCTCCGGAGCCATCCAGGCATATGTGTTCTGTATGTTAACAATGGTATTTATTAATGACAAAATGCCAGAGTCCTAAGGGACTGACTATGAATGTAACATTTTAAAAATGTTAAGAAAACAGGAGGAAATTAATTATGGGTAATATTACAAACGAAGCTTTGATTTTAGCGTGTTCCGCAATTGGTGCAGGTCTTGCAATGATCGCCGGTATCGGTCCTGGAGTTGGACAGGGTATCGCAGCCGGACATGGTGCATCTGCAGTAGGAAGAAATCCTGGAGCAAAATCTGACGTAACATCTACTATGCTTTTAGGACAGGCTGTAGCAGAGACAACAGGTCTTTACAGTTTGGTTATTGCGCTGATTCTCTTATTCGCAAACCCACTTCTCGGAAAACTGTAGGAAAAGCGGTTTTGCCTTAAAAATGAGAGAAAGGAGGCTAAGCCTTGGAGCGTTTATTTAACATAGATGCGCAGCTTCTTTTTGACGCATGTGTAATGGCAATCTCTATGTTCGTCATGTTCACACTGCTGTCATACCTGCTCTTTGAACCTGTAAGAAAAACACTCGAAGCCAGAAGACAGAGAGTCGCAGACGAACAGGAAACTGCAAAGAAGGAAAAAGAAGAAGCCGTTGTTTATAAAGAAGAATATGAACAAAAATTAAAAGATATAGATAAAGAAGCACAGGTCATCCTGAGCGAAGCACACAAGAAGGCTATGAAGAATGAAGCTAAGATCGTAGCTGAGGCAAAAGAAGAGGCAGCACGTATCATTGAACGTGCAAATGCTGAAATCGAGCTCGAAAAGAAACGTGCGCTTGACGATATGAAACAGGAAATGATTTCTATCGCATCGATTATGGCAGGTAAAGTTGTCACAGCCTCTATTGACACCGAAATTCAGGATAGTCTGATTGAAGAGACATTAAAAGAAATGGGTGAACAGACATGGCTAAGTTAGTATCGAAAGTATACGGCGACGCCCTGTTTGAAGCTGCCTGTGAAGCCAATCGTATGGATGAAGTGTACGAAGAAGTGAAAATGCTTCAGCAGATTTTTGCTGACAACGCAGAGCTTCAGAAAATGCTTGATAATCCGAAAGTAATACGTGAGGACAAGGAAAGTGTCATTGAAACAGTTTTCCGCAGTCGCGTCGCAGACGAGATCGTGGAACTGATGAAACTGATGATTGCCAAAGGGCGTTACAGTAAGATTGATTCCGTGTTCGATCATTTTGTCGGACTTGTTAAGGAAGAAAAGAAAATCGGAGTTGCTTATGTAACAACTGCCACAGAGATTACTGATGCGCAGAAGGAAGCAATTCAGAAAAGACTTCTTGAGACTACTGCTTACCAGTCATTCGAGATGAACTACTCTGTAGATGAGTCTCTTATCGGCGGAATGGTGATCAGAATTGGTGACCGTGTAGTAGATTCAAGTATTAAAACAAAGCTTTATGAGTTAACCAGAAACCTGAGAAAGATTCAGGTTTAAAATTATAAGAAAGAAGGTGGATTCGCTCCATGAATTTAAGACCAGAAGAGATTAGCTCTGTGATCAAAGAACAAATTCAAAGATACGCAACAGAGTTGAATGTATCTGATGTTGGAACCGTTATTCAGGTAGCGGATGGTATTGCGCGTGTCCACGGCCTTGAAAATGCGATGCAGGGAGAATTATTGGAATTCCCTTCAGAAGTATATGGTATGGTATTGAACCTTGAAGAAGACAACGTAGGTGCCGTTCTTTTAGGAAACCATAAAAATATCAATGAAGGAGATACCGTTAAAACAACAGGACGTGTAGTTGAAGTTCCAGTTGGTGACTGTATGCTTGGTCGTGTAGTTAATGCACTTGGACAGCCAATCGATGGCAAAGGACCAATCCAGACTGACAAATATCGTCAGATTGAACGTGTAGCATCGGGAGTTATTTCCCGTAAATCAGTAGATACTCCTTTACAGACAGGTATTAAAGCGATCGACTCCATGATCCCGATCGGACGTGGACAGCGTGAGCTTATCATCGGTGATAAACAGACAGGTAAAACTGCTATCGCCATTGATACAATCATTAACCAGAAAGGTCAGGGAGTTAAGTGTATTTATGTAGCTATCGGTCAGAAAGCTTCTACTGTAGCAAGTATCGTAAAAACACTTGAAAGCTATGGCGCTATGGATTACACAACTGTAGTAGCTTCTACAGCCAGTGAATTAGCACCACTTCAGTATATCGCACCATATTCAGGATGCGCGATTGGAGAGGAATGGATGGAAAACGGAGAAGACGTTCTCATCGTTTATGATGACTTGTCTAAACATGCTACTGCATACCGTACACTTTCCTTACTTCTTCGTCGTCCACCGGGACGTGAAGCATACCCTGGAGACGTTTTCTATCTGCACTCAAGACTGCTTGAAAGAGCAGCTCGTCTTTCAGATAAATTAGGCGGAGGATCATTAACAGCTCTTCCTATTATCGAAACACAGGCAGGTGACGTTTCAGCGTATATCCCAACTAACGTAATTTCTATTACTGACGGTCAGATCTTCCTTGAAACTGACATGTTCAACGCCGGATTCCGTCCAGCTATCAACGCCGGTATCTCTGTATCCCGAGTTGGTGGATCTGCTCAGATCAAGGCTATGAAGAAGATTTCAGGTACAATCCGTATGGACTTAGCTCAGTACCGTGAACTTGCAGCGTTCTCTCAGTTCGGATCAGAACTTGATGACGATACAAAAGAACGTCTTGCACAGGGGGAAAGAGTTAGAGAAGTACTGAAACAGCCACAGTATCAGCCGATGCCGGTTGAATATCAGATCATCATTATTTACGCTGCAGTTAAAAAATTGCTCCTTGATATTGATGTGGCAGATATTTTACGTTTTGAACAGGGATTATTTGAATTCATCAAAACAAAATATCCGGAAATTCCGGAATCTATCAAAACAACTAAAGTGATGACAGAAGAAACTGAAGAAGCACTTAAAAAAGCAATCAGCGAATACAAACAAGAATTCTAGGAAGAGGTGACAGATCATGGCATCTATGAAAGATATCAAACGCCGTCGTACCAGTATCCAGAGTACGCAGCAGATTACCAAAGCCATGAAACTTGTTTCTACCGTAAAATTACAGAAAGCAAGAAGCCGTGCCGAGGATTCGAAAGCATATTTTGACTGTATGTATCAGACAATGACATCTCTGCTCGCAAAAGCAAGCAATGTCAACCATCCTTATGTTCAGTCTAACGGCAGTGCCAAAAAGGCAATTGTTGTCGTTACATCTAACAGAGGACTTGCCGGAGGATACAACTCAAATATTGTAAAACTGATTACCGGCGGAGATTTTAAGAAGGAAGATGTCCGCATCTATGCAATCGGAAATAAAGGTCTTGAACAGCTCAGCCACCGTGGCTATGACATCGCTGCAGACTTTTCCGATATCATTGATGAACCGACATACGAAGACGCAAGAGCGATCGCAAATCGTCTCCTTGCAGATTTCGAAAACGGTGAGATCGGAGAAATCTATCTTGCATATACTTTCTTCAAAAATACGGTAAGCCATATACCTACTATGCTGAAGGTGCTCCCTGTGGATGCATCGGATGCAGAGCAGAAGGATGTCGAGGAAAAAGATTCAGTGGATAAGATCACTCCAATGAACTTTGAACCGGCTGAAGAAGAAGCAATTGCTCTTCTCGTTCCTAAGTATATAAGTAGTATTCTGTATGGCGCTTTTACGGAAGCGGTTGCAAGTGAAAATGGTGCCCGTATGCAGGCAATGGATTCTGCAACAAGCAATGCAGAAGAAATGATAGATGATTTGGAATTGAAATATAACAGAGCACGTCAGGGTGCTATTACACAGGAACTTACAGAAATTGTTGCCGGTGCTGAAGCAATCGGTTAATGGTTTCACAGGTTTCAGTAAACAAGGAGGAAAAAATGGCAGATAAAAATATAGGTAAAATCATCCAGATTATCGGTGCCGTACTTGACCTCAAGTTCTCTGAAGGAACATTACCTGAAATCTACGACGCAGTAGAGATCACACGTAAAAACGGAGAGAGACTTGTAGTTGAAGTTGCACAGCATCTGGGTGACGATACAGTAAGATGCGTTGCCATGGGACCAACAGACGGACTTGTTCGCGGTATGGAAGCCGTTGCAACAGGACACCCTATCGAAGTTCCGGTTGGTGAAGCTACACTTGGACGTATCTTCAACGTACTTGGAGAGCCAATCGACGAAAAACCGGCTCCGGAAGGAGTAGAGTATGCGCCGATCCATCGTAAAGCTCCAAGTTTTGAAGAACAGGCTACAAACACAGAGATGCTTGAAACAGGTATCAAAGTCGTAGACCTTCTTTGCCCTTACCAGAAAGGTGGTAAGATCGGATTGTTCGGTGGTGCCGGAGTAGGTAAAACCGTTCTTATCCAGGAACTTATCACAAACATCGCTACAGAACATGGTGGATACTCAGTATTCACAGGTGTTGGAGAGCGTACTCGTGAAGGTAATGACCTTTACTATGAAATGACAGAATCAGGAGTTATCAACAAGACAGCCATGGTATTCGGACAGATGAACGAACCGCCGGGAGCTCGTATGAGAGTTGGTCTTACAGGACTTACACTTGCTGAATACTTCCGTGATAAAGGTGGAAAGGACGTACTTCTTTTCATCGATAATATCTTCCGTTTCACTCAGGCAGGTTCTGAGGTATCAGCGCTGTTAGGACGTATGCCTTCAGCCGTTGGTTACCAGCCTACTCTGCAGACAGAAATGGGTGCTCTTCAGGAGCGTATTACTTCTACAAAGAATGGTTCTATCACATCCGTACAGGCTGTATATGTACCGGCCGATGACTTAACTGACCCGGCTCCGGCTACAACATTCGCCCATCTGGATGCTACAACTGTACTTTCTCGTGCGATCACAGAACTTGGTATCTACCCGGCTGTAGACCCATTGGAATCTACATCTCGTATTCTTGATCCACATATCGTAGGAGAAGAACACTACAAAGTTGCCCGTGGCGTACAGGAAATTCTTCAGAAATACAAAGAACTCCAGGATATCATCGCTATCCTTGGTATGGACGAACTTTCAGAAGAAGATAAGCTGGTTGTATCTCGTGCCAGAAAGGTACAGAGATTCCTTTCTCAGCCATTCCATGTTGCTACACAGTTCACAGGTCTGGAAGGACGTTATGTTCCGATCAGCGAGACGATTCAGGGCTTCAAGGAAATTCTGGAAGGTAAACATGATGATGTTCCGGAAGGACATTTCCTGAATGCCGGTAATATTGATGACGTGCTTGCCCGTGTGAAATAGGAGGGACGTCCTATGGCAGAAAAATTTAATCTGAGAATCATTTCTCCTGATGAGAGCTTCTACGAAAATGACTGCGAATTCCTTGAATTCGTAAGTACAGAAGGTGAG
>SAMEA104404100__coassemble_2053_pt1 | contig 16184 bp, 18 predicted proteins | sample SAMEA104404100__metabat2_low_PE_078 | metagenome-assembled genome bin SAMEA104404100 (sample SAMEA104404100) | Balaenoptera acutorostrata
TGATCATACCGATACCCATGTTGTATGTGTTGTACATAACTTTTTCTTCAACATTTCCTTTTTCAGCCATTAATTTGAAAATAGCTGGTACTTCATAAGAATCTTTGTGAACAACTGCATGGATACCTTCTGGAAGCATTCTTGGAATGTTTTCATAGAATCCACCACCTGTGATATGGCTGCAGGCTTTAACCTTAACTCCTGCTTCTTTAACCATACGAAGTGCTTTAACATAAATTCTTGTAGGTGCGATCAACGCATTTCCAAGTGTATCTCCGAGACAGTCATAATGTGCATTTAAAACTTCCGGTTTCATGTTGAATACTTTTCTTACAAGTGAGAATCCGTTACTATGTACACCTGAAGAAGCCATACCTACACGTACATCACCCGGTTTAAGGTCTTTACCTGTGATAAGATCTTTTTCATCAACGATACCTACAGCGAATCCTGCAAGGTCATATTCATCTGTTGGGTAGAATCCAGGCATTTCAGCTGTTTCTCCACCGATCAGTGCGCATCCTGACTGTTTACATCCTTCTGCAACACCGCTTACGATAGAAGCGATCTTTTCAGGTTCATTTTTCCCACATGCGATGTAGTCAAGGAAGAATAAAGGTTCTCCACCTGCACATGCGATATCGTTTACACACATAGCTACACAGTCAATAACAACTGTATCATGACGATCTAAAAGGAAAGCAAGTTTTAATTTTGTTCCTACTCCGTCTGTTCCTGATACAAGTGTTGGTTTTTCCATGTTTTTGAATTTTTCAAGGGAGAATGCTCCTGAGAATCCACCGATTCCTCCAAGAACTTCTTCTCTCATTGTTTCTTTAATATGCTTTTTGATAAGTTCAACTGATTTGTAACCAGCTTCAATATCTACTCCGGCGTTCTTATAATCCATCTCAAATCCTCCACTAACTTACGTTATATAATTACATTTGTTTTAAATATTCTTTATGTCCTAATTTATCAAGCTTTTCAGCTTTCTTCTGAACTGTTTCTTTCATTTCAGCTGTATAATCTTTTAATTTCTGAAGCAGTTCCGGGTTAGATGTTGCTAAAATCTTTGCTGCAAGGATTGCTGCATTTGCACCACCGTCGATAGCAACTGTGGCTACCGGGATTCCAGGTGGCATCTGAACGATTGAATACAGTGCGTCTACACCTTCAAGATTCTTGCCTGACATCGGTACACCGACTACCGGCATAGGGAAGATTGCTGCGCACATTCCCGGAAGGTGAGCTGCCATACCTGCTCCTGCAATGATAACTTTAAAATCTTTTTCTTCTGCTGTTTTTGCATAATCATAGAAAACATCCGGTTCACGATGTGCTGAAATGATTGTCATTTCATAATCGATACCAAATTTTTCAAGCATGTCAGCAGCTTTACTCATAACTTTCATGTCAGAGTCACTACCCATAACAATTCCTACTTTTGGCATAATAGTCTCCTTCTCTTTTATATATAAGTATTTTAATAAATCCCTTATCATTTATAAGTTATATTACTAACATTTAACTACTCTGTCAACCAGAATATATAATTAACTTGTTATTTTTCTAACTCTCCTGACATTAATTTTCAAGAGGTTCATTTAAAAGTTCTGTTCCCGGAAGAACAAATCTTCCGTCTTTCAGAAGATCGATCCTGCTTCCGTCCTGTTTTACGACCTGAATTCCACCCAGTTCTTCATATGGAATTGTAATGTCTGTATGACACTGGAAATATGCTTTGTCAGGATCTTCTTTTCTAAGAGCGCTGATGCTGTTTTCCTTTGCCACGATTTCTTTTCCGTCCGGATTGTACATGATATTGTCTTCTTCCCAGCTGTAACATGTATCACCTACCGCAAAATGAGGTCCCATCTTTTCAGCGATCAGAATCGTAAATCTGTCTGCAATATCATATTTCCGGGCAACCGCATAAGCGGTTGTGTTTGTCCCGATCGCGAACTCACCCAGTGGAAGATTCTCATGTCCGTTCATTACATTTTCGCGGATATATTTCTTATTTTCTTCCTCTGTCTCAAAATTGGAACAAGTATATTCGGCAACATGTCCATTTTCAAATTTCATTTCCAGATTGCGATACTGAAGACCGTTCAGATATACCTTGCTCACAAACAAAGTACCGTTTGTACCTTCCAGTACCGGAGAAGTAAATACTTCACCTACAGGAATATTAACATCAGCCACACAGTTTTCGAAGATTGTCTCTTTCTCAGGATTCTGAAGTCTGTGAAGCATAACATCAATGTTTGTCTTGTTTCCGTCTTTTCCGTATACATGTGCATACACACCCTGATCAAGTGCATCGATCAGTTTCTGCTGTACATTCTGATATACGAGATAATCCAGAGTATTAATCTTGATCACTTCGTCGAAAATTTCTTCAAAGCGGTCTCCGATTTCCGGAACCGGCCATGAAATGATCGTAAAGCTTCGTTCTTCGCCCTTTATGAAACGGTTTGTCATCTGTCCGGCTCTTGAATTCATATTGAGAAGTAATTCTTCCTGCTTCTCGTTCAGTTTAACTGCTTCTGCTATCGGTACAGGTGCAAATGGTTTTTCGCCAAATACTTCCATAACGGCAGGTCCTCCAAGACGGGCTGCCTGCTCTTTATTCTGTTCATAGACAGTCTGCATAACTTCCAGACGTCTTTCTACATATTGTTTGTCCAGAACAAGTCCCAGATCATCCTTGTGATCATAATCATACTGCTTGTTGACCTGACCGCCAATGTAACCTGTTTTTCCTCTTCTCGATTTTGTCATGATACTTGTCGCATATCGGAAGAGCGCACATTCCATACCCATTTCTTTAAAGTTGGCGATTGCCTTCTTAACAACACGTTCAAATCCAAGAGAGTATCGAATTTCCACAACAGATTTTTTTGTAATATCTTTTCCCGTAGTCTTAAATCCGATTCTATATCCTTCTGTATAGGTATCAGCCATCTTATCGATTGTTTCCTGTGGAAGACTGTTGAGGTATTTTGCTGTTCTGTACTCATTCTCTCCGATATATTCGCCAAATCGGTAAAGATATCTTAAATCCGTAAGATCACTCTCTGTGATCAGTTTTACTGCAAATGTGTTCGTTGACGGATCAATCTGTTCAAGTACCCGATCAGCAACCCAGACATCGCAATAATCACTTGCATACCAGTAAAAGATCTGTTTCAGGCTCTCAATATCAGGTGTTCCTTCTTCAAACTGGTTATATATTTCAATAAATAATTCATTTCCAATGGTGATATATTCTTCTCGTTCTTCAAAAACATAGCCGATATCACCTCTAAGTTCCGCATACAGAGCACAAAGAAAAGCTCCAGTTTCATCTCCAAGCCTTTCAACTGCAAAGACCGGATTTGCATAAGAACTGCCATAATTATCAGGAAGCACATCTTCATAAAGCCCATTCATCTCGGCTACAAGTTCTTCCTCTGTCATTTCTTCCCTGATCTTTGTATGGTAACTTTCTTTTACATCATGAATTTTTAATAAGAAAGAAGCAACGGTTCTAAAATAAGAGCGAAACGGTTCTTCCACCGTCTCTTCTTCCATGATTCTCATGATTCTTTCTAATGTAAGATAATATCTCTCGTCCATTATACACTCCCTCTTACAAATACAGTAATAAGACACAGCAGGATCACTACATTAAGTGTAATTCCGATCTTACAGGTGAGATAGTTCTTATCCCTTTCCTTAAAACCTCTTATTCCTGCCGCTGCTCCGATACCCGCGAGTAGGATTGAATACAATCCAAAACTGCCGGCTATAGGATCGAGCATTCCTCTGCTGAAATAAGCTACCACGATCAATATTAAAAATATCATAGCAGCCAGTGTCGAAATCATGCATGACAATATTCCTTTTCTGGAATGTTTGAATTTTGCCTGACCGTATTTACGGTTTCCTCTTTTTTTTCTCTCTTTATCTCTTTCTCTATTCTGCTCTTTTTCCCTTCCGATCCACATCGCGCCATCTCCTTATCGTATTACATATAATAAAAAATAGAAAACCCACGATTCCACCGAGGGTATTGAGCAGCATATCATCCACATAAAAACTTCCGACTTTTGTCACGAGCTGAAAAAACTCTACTATTAGGCTGAGCCCGAAACTATAAAGTGTCGTAAGGATCAGACTGCGATATCTGCTGGCCATAGGCATGAAGAATCCAAATGGTACAAAGATCACAATATTGCCTATCAGATTGGAGTATGATACCCATCCCAGAATCTCACGATGTTCCCAGTAATTCTTGATTTCCTTGAACAACACAAGATTATACTGATAAGTATCATGGCCTGTCCGACCGTACCAATCCGAAAAAATCAAAAAATAAATCAGAAAAGCGATGTACATCACAAACAGAATTTTGCCAAGTCTACGTAATTTTCGTTTTTCTTTTTGTTTCAATGAAGAGCATCCTTCCTAAAATGTCAATCCACGTTTTGCCTTAAATAATTTTGCTCCACTGACCAGTAAGATAACACCGGATGCTATTCCTGTCACGATCAGTATGATTCCAATTGCTAGATTGGCTGCCCCCGCATTTCCCATTGCTTTATATGCCTTCTCTGTCAATTACGAAACCTCCTTATTTAGCTCCATATTGTTCATAATATGCATCAATTGCTGCTTTGATAGTGTCATCGATCACAACTTTACCGTTGCATGGTTTGTTATATAAGTATTCTGTAACTTCTGCCATAGAAACGATTGCTGCTGTGTCAAATCCATAGAGGTCTTTGATTTCGTCAAGAGCGCATTTTTCTCCGCCTTTTCCAACTTCCATTCTGTTAAGAGAAACCATAAGTCCTTTTACTTCAACATCTGCCTGAGATTTGATGATCGGGAATGTTTCTTCGATTGATTTTCCTGAAGTTGTAACGTCTTCGATGATCACTACGCGATCTCCGTCCTGAAGTTTACTTCCAAGAAGGATACCTGTATCTCCGTGATCTTTCACTTCTTTACGGTTTGAGCAGTAGCGGATGTCTTTTCCGTATAATTCGCTGAATGCCATTGTTGTCGCTACTGAAAGCGGGATTCCTTTATATGCAGGTCCAAATAAAACATCAAAGTCAAGTCCATAGTTGTCATGGATGGCTTTTGCATAATATTCTCCGAGTTTTCTAAGCTGTGTACCTGTTACATATGCTCCTGCGTTCATAAAAAAAGGAGATTTTCTTCCGCTCTTAAGCGTAAATTCTCCAAATTTAAGCACGTTACTTTCTACCATAAATTCTATAAACTCTTTCTTATAATCTTCCATTATAATCTTACCTCCTTGATAATAGGCCACTGCCTATATTTTCTTCCTAAATCATACTCAATTTTATCATACCTAATTAGTAATTTCAATTTTGTATTGAAATTATAGCTGTTTTTCACATGTAAAATAAAAAATGAGCAGTTCCTGAAAACTGCCCATTTTGTTTCTTTATTTTACGATTCCGATCATATCTGTAAGATTTTCGAATCCGTTGCGTTTCATGTATCTTTCGATTCCGTCTACAATCTCCATTGTTACTCCGGGATTGTGGAAGTTTGCTGTTCCTACCGAAACGGCACTTGCTCCTACAAGAAGCATTTCGATCGCATCTTCTGCTGTAGCGATACCACCCATACCGATGATCGGTACATTTACTGCGTTTGCGGCTTCGTATACCATGCGCACGGCAATCGGATGAATTGCAGGACCTGAAACTCCGCCTGTCTTATTTGCAAGTACAAATGCTTTTCTGTTGATATCTACTTTCATTCCTGTGAGAGTATTGATCAGGGAGATTGCATCTGCTCCACCCGCTTCGACGGCTCTTGCCATCTCTGCAATGCTTGTAACGTTCGGGCTCAGTTTCATGATAACCGGCTGTTTTGCATATTTCTTCACTTCTCTTGTGATCGCTTCTGCTGCTTTTGGATCCTGTCCGAAAGCGATTCCGCCTTCTTTTACATTTGGACAGGAAATGTTGATTTCAAGCATATCAACGTCTTCTGATGCAAGTCGTTCTACTACTTCACAATAGTCTTCTGTACTTCTTCCGCACACATTAACAACAATCTTTGTATCGTATTTCTTTAAGAAAGGAATATCTCTTTCACAGAATACATCGATTCCCGGATTCTGAAGACCAACGGCATTCATCATACCGCTGCATGTCTCTGCAACTCGTGGAGTCGCATTTCCCGGCCACGGAACATTCGCTACACCTTTTGTTGTGACAGCTCCTAAACGGTTTAAATCTACGAATTCAGAAAATTCTGCACCTGATCCAAATGTTCCCGATGCAACTGTAACCGGATTCTTCCATTCTACTCCTGCTATGTTCACTTTCATATTCATTAGATTTCCACCTCCGTAGACAAGAATACAGGACCTTCTGTACAGATTCTTGTATTATTTACATGGCTGTGATGATCAACTTTCTTTGTCTTACATACACATCCAAGACATGCTCCGATTCCACATGCCATTCTCTCTTCAAGAGAAATATAACATTCAATATTATTTTCTTCTGCAAATTTCTTGAGTGCGCGAAGCATCGGCATTGGACCGCAGGCATAGATCACGTCGGCTTCCAATGCATTTTCACGGATTGCATCCATGACATTTCCTTTTGTTCCTACGCTTCCGTCTTCTGTAGAAATATAGAGTTCTCCATTTTCGGAAAATTCTTTACTTAAGAATGTCTCTGCATCTCTGTAACCTACAACGATCTGCTTTTTATCGCATTTTGTCTGTTTTGCAAGTTCAAGGATCGGAGGCACGCCAATGCCCCCGCCCATAAGAAATACTTTCTTTCCTTCTGCTTTTTCAAACGGGAATCCATTTCCAAGAGGTCCTATAACCGGAATAAAATCTCCTTTTTTCAATTTGGAGAACTGTTCTGTTCCTGTATTTTCTCCTGTTACACGGTATACCAGACGAAGCATTCCGTTTTCTTTATCGATCTCGCAGATACTGATCGGTCTTGGAAGAAGTTTGCTTCCATCATTTGTGTACATTGAAATAAACTGTCCCGGTTTAGCTGTTTGTGCACTTTCTGTCTTGATCCACATGCTGAAGATATCTTTTGCGATTTCTTCCTGTGAAACTACAAGTGCCTGTTCTTTTCTTCTATTCATTGTAATCCCCACTTTTATCCTATCTCTGTTCTAAACTTCCTGTGATATCTTTGATCATCGCTTCTACTGCAGCACGTGATGCTTCTCCGAAGTGTTCCGGACCAAATTTAGCATATGCTTCCTGTTTGTATGCACAGATGATACCACGTGATGAGTTTACGATTGCTCCAAGACCATCTTCGTTGAAGAAGTGTACAAGGTCTTTTCCCTGTCCACCCTGAGCTCCGTATCCCGGAACAAGAATGTATGATTTTGGCATGATCTTACGAAGTGCTTTTCCCATTTCAGGATATGTAGCACCTACTACAGCTCCGATGTAGCTGTATTCGTCTCCCATGTGTTCAGCTCCCCATTCTGCAACCTTTTCTCCAACATGTTCGTAGAGAGGACGTCCGTCAATGAGTCTGTCCTGGAATTCTCCACTTGAAGGATTTGATGTCTTAACAAGGATGAATAATCCTTTGTTTTCTTCCTGGCATACTTTCATGAATGGTTTAACACCATCTGATCCAAGATATGGGTTAACTGTAGCAAAATCTTCGTCAAACGGTACATATGTCTTGCTTCCAACCTGAACTTTTCCTAAATGTCCAACTGCGTATGCAGAGGATGTAGATCCGATATCACCACGTTTGATGTCTCCGATGATAACAAGTCCTTTTTCTTTACAGTAATCAACTGTCTTCTTAAATGCCATAAGTCCCGGAACTCCAAACTGTTCGTACATGGCGATCTGTGGTTTCACAGCCGGGATAAGGTCATATGTGTTGTCTACGATTTCTTTATTAAACTGCCAGATAGCTTCTGCAGCTCCCTCTAATGTTTCACCGTATTCTGCAAAAGCTGCTTTCTGGATATGTTCCGGTACATAAGCAAGCATAGGGTCAAGTCCGACTACGATAGGTGCCCCTGTTTTCTTAATGTTTGCTACTAATTTGTTGATCATTCTTAAATCCTCCTAAATTTATATCTTAGATAACTATCTTTGATAAACCACTTTACCATCTACTAATGTATATGCCACCTCACCTTTGACAGGATATCCGTCAAACGGAGTATTTCTGCTCTTTGATTCAAATTTTGTGACATCGATCTTATATTCTTTTCTTGTATCAAATACAACAACGTCAGCGATCATTCCTTCCGAGATACTTCCTTTTTCTTCTAATCCTAGGATCTGAGCAGGATTGTAACTCATCTTTTCTGCCATCTGCATCATTGTCAGTACACCCGGTTCTACCAGTGCTGTGTATGTGAGTGCTGCACTTGTCTCGATTCCGACAATACCGAAGTATGCTTTTGTCATAGAACCTTTCTTTTCTTCTTCTGCATGTGGCGCATGGTCTGTTGCGATTACATCCATGATATTATCTGCAAGACCTTTCTTTAATGCCTCTACATCCTCACGGCTTCTAAGTGGCGGATTCATTTTAAATGAACCGTCATCTGCCTTAATATCATCTGTACACATGATGAAATGATGTGGGCACACTTCTCCTGTTACAGGAAGTCCTTCTTCTTTTGCTGCCTGGATCATTTTAACACTGTCCTGTGTAGAGCAGTGGCATAAATGAAGACGTACACCGGTTTCTTTTGCAAGAAGAATGTCTCTGGCAACGATCACGTCTTCTACTGCGTTTGTGATTCCCTTAAGGCCAAGTTTCTTTGCCTTTTCGTCTGCATTCATTACTCCGCCTTCTACCATGTTGATGTCTTCACAGTGTGCAAAAACAGATACTCCGGCTTTCTTTGCCTCGATCATACCTTTTCTGTATAACGATGCATTCATTACAGATTTTCCGTCTTCACTGATCGCATAGCATCCTTCTTTTGCCATTCCGGCGATATCGGCAAGTTCAACTCCCTGCTGTCCTTTTGTGACAGCTCCAAGCTGAATGATATTGATCGGGCTGACTCTTTTTGCTTTCTCATGATTCTCACGTACGAGTTCTGCTGTATCTATTATAGGTTTTGTATTAGGCATGGCGCATACAGTAGTCACCCCTCCGTGAGCTGCCGCTTTTCCGCCTGACTCTAAATCTTCCTTATAAGTAAATCCAGGATCGCGAAAATGTACATGTAGATCGATAAATCCAGGCATAACGTACATTCCGTCTGCGTCAATAACCTGATCTGCCTGTTCCTGAATATCTTCTGCAACATGAGTAATGCGTTCGTCCTCAATCATAACATCACAAACCGCATCTAATCTTGTTTTCGGGTCAATTACATGTCCTTTTTTTATTAATATTTTCATATGTTTAGATCCTTTCTACGAATACACATTTGTAATTATATTAACATAGATAAACAAAAAAGGGAATGCCTTTTGCATTCCCTTCGTGTCTATTCAGCTATCTTTTCTCCAACCACCTGCAGAGCTGTATCCAACTGGTTATCTGCCTGTGGATCCTCCGGATCCGCTTCAAACTCAACTTTTACGTCAGGCTCGATACCTTTTTTATGGATATTTCTTCCGTTTGGCGTGAAATACTCAGCGATTGTAAGTGTGAGACTGGTACCGTCATCGAGTGTAAATACACGCTGTACAATACCTTTTCCAAATGTAGTCGTTCCCACGATCGGTCCCATTTCGTAATCCTGGATGGCACCGGCAAAAATTTCCGAAGCACTGGCACTGTGTTCATTCGCAAGGACAGCGATCGGTTTTGTAAACTGATGCTCTGCGTCCGAATTGATCACATCCTGCTTTCCGTTTTTATCCTGAGTATAGACGATTTTTCCTTCCGGCAGAAGCAGATCAAGAATCTGTGTAACAGTCAGAAGGCTTCCTCCCGGATTTGATCTAAGATCTACTACCAGACCTTCCATTCCCTGTTCTTCAAGCGCATAAAACTGTTCGGCGAACTGGTCATATGTCACGGAATCAAATTCAGTGATACGGATATAACCGATATTTCCTTCTTTCATTTCAGATACAACTGTTTCAACCTGAACAGTATCTCTCTCGACTTCCATCGTAAGTTCTTCCCGGTCGTCACCTCTTAAAACAGTAATTTCCACTGTCGTGTGGGCTTCACCTCTGACTTCGTTTACCACGTCAGCCACAGCTTTATCGATCACATCCTGTCCATTTACTTTGTAAAGGATGTCGTTATCTTTCAGTCCGGCTTTCTGAGCAGGAGATCCGTCATATACCTGACTGATCGTAATAATATTTGTTGTGAGATTCTGAGACATGACCGCTCCGATTCCCACATACTCTCCGCTGCTTGATTCCTGGAAACTCTTTGTACCCTCTTTGTCATAGTAGACTGAATAAGGATCTCCCAGGGCTCCAATCACACCGGAATACATTCCGTCTTTAATATCCTGTTCTGTCACATCGTCTGAATATAAATAATATTCATCGATCATGCGTTCCAGTTCTGCCAGCTTTCTGTCCTGCATTGCTGTTTTATCCAGCCCTGCCATCGGCAATGACCTAAGATCGATGCCGAGAACATTCATTGCTCCGAATACTGCTGCAATTGTCAGAAACATGGCAAGGGCGCCGCAAAGCGCCCCTTTCCAAAATTTATTATTTTTATTTTCCATATTCTACACTTTCATCAAGTCATATTTATTAGTTTTCAGGGTAATACAGATATTTTCAAACGTAATTACACTCTTAAGTGTTTTCTGATCGTGAAGAAACTTCCCACAAAACCAATTCCCATTCCAAGCAGAAGTCCAACCGGAAGTAATGTTCTGTATACTGCAGAAACCGGCAGGAAATCAAGAAGGTTATTTAATAAACTGAATTTTGTAAGAATAAATGAAATTGCTTTTCCATACATGAAGTAAAGGATAACAAGCGGAATAACCGCTCCGATCAGACCGATCAATACACCTTCGATCACAAACGGTGCCCTGACAAAACTGTCTTTTGCCCCGATATACTTCATGATCGCAATCTCTTCACGTCTAACCGTGATACCCATGGTAACTGTATTGCTGATAAGGAAAATAGATACGGCAAGCAGGATAAAAATGATCACTGCCGATACATACCAGACAAGTTTATTCACACTGCCCAGCGCTTTGGCCACCATATCCGATTTATTTACCTTACGAACTCCATCCAGACCTTCTACAAATTTAACCAGGCCTTTCTGGGACTCAACATCTTTCATATAAACTTCAAAGTTATCAGAATCGGCAAGCGGATTATCATTTTTGAATCCTTCTGCTGCCGCCTCATCATCTCCAAAGTATTCTTCTTTTGCGGTCTCCCATGCTTCTTCCGCCGAAACATAATGGACTTCCCGCACATCGTCTCTCGCTTTTAATTCTTTTTCAATATTGTCAATCTGTTCCTGAGTGGCATCTTCATCAAAGAATACTGTGATGGCAACACCCTCTTCAACTTTCTGAACAATGTTCTGGAAATTCATGACCATTGAGAAAAATAATCCAAATACAAATATACACGCAGACATTGTTGCAATAGATGCCAGTGAGAACATCTTGTTTCTGCCGATATTTTTAACCCCTTGTTTCACTGAATATCCAACTGTACTAATCCTCATGACTATACCCACTTTCTCGTTCGTCACTTACAATGACTCCCTTTTTCATTGTAATAACTCGCTTCTTCATCTCGTTAACAATTTCCTGGTTGTGAGTAACTACTAATACTGTTGTTCCTCTTTCATTTGCTTCTTCCAAAAGTTTCATGATCTCCCATGAGTTCATTGGATCCAGGTTTCCTGTAGGTTCATCTGCAAGAAGAATAGCCGGTTCGTTTACGACTGCTCTTGCAATGGCAACTCTCTGCTGTTCTCCACCTGATAATTCCTTTGGAAAAGCTTTGTATTTCTGTGCAAGTCCCACCAGTGAAAGTGCTGCCGGAACTTTCTTTCTGATCACGCTTGTTGACTTTTCCGTAACGCGCTGTGCGAAAGCAATATTTTCATAAATATTTCTGTCCTTTAAAAGTCGGAAATCCTGGAACACTACTCCGATTCCCCTTCTGTATTTCGCGATCTGTCTATGTTTCATGCGATTCAGATTCTGTCCGTTAACAATGATCGTTCCTGAAGTAGGACTGATTTCTTTCATCAGAAGTTTGATCAAAGTAGATTTCCCCGATCCACTGTCACCAACGATGAAAACAAATTCACCCTGTTCGATCTTAAGGTTAATTCCGTTTAATGCTGCAATTCCTTTAGAGTATTCTTTCGTAACCTCTTTTAACTCTATCATACGTTCCTCCTAATTATTAATACTCCAGTGTCTCCATATATCTCATATATTTGACTACCATGAGCGCGATCTTGAATGTGATTGCATCTTCAAATACGCGCAGATCAAGCCCTGTACTCTTTTGCAGTTTATCTAATCTGTATACCAGTGTGTTTCTGTGAATATATAATTGTCTGGATGTCTCAGATACATTCAGGCTGTTTTCAAAGAATTTATTGATTGTTGTCAATGTTTCTTCATCAAACTCATCAGGCGATTTTCCTTCAAATATCTCTCTGATAAACATTTTACAAAGTGGGATTGGAAGCTGATAGATCAGTCGACCGATTCCCAGTGTACTGTATGCTATGATTTCTTTGTCATCGAAGAAGATCTTTCCTACATCAAGTGCAAGCTTTGCTTCTTTGTATGACTTGGAAACTTCTTTGATATCATGAACGATCGTACCGTATGCGATACGGATATTGTCTTCCCCTTCGTCCTTAAGGAAATCGAGAATGTCTTCTGCGATACCTTCCATTTCCGGATATCCGTCAGTTTCTTCTATTTCTTTTACCACAATTATGTTCTTCTCGTCAACTGCTGTGATGAAATCTTGTGTTTTTGATCCAAGAACAGAACGCATACTGTCGAGTGCTGTGATATCACGTTCATGAGAAGTCTCAATAATAAAGATAACACGTTTCACTTCAGTGTCAATATGTAATTTCTTGGCACGATTATAAATATCTACCAGTAACAGATTGTCCAAAAGAAGATTCTTGATAAAGTTATCTTTATCAAATCTTTCTTTATATGCTACCAGAAGATTCTGGATCTGGAATGTTGCGATCTTACCGATCATATACACGTCTTCACTTCCGCCGTTTGCGATAAGAATATATTCCAGCTGATGTTCATCATAAATCTTAAAGAACTGAGAGCCCTGAATAACCTGGCTCTCTGCAGGTGATTCCACAAATGCAAGAACTGCCTGTTCATAACTTACAGGTTCCGAAAAAGTAGTAGCAAGTGTTTTACCATCTTTATCCATAACACCAAGATCAATTCTTGTAATTGCTTTTAGTCCTTCAATTGTATTCTGCAGTATCTGATTTGAAATCATCCTTCTACCTCCGTCATTCTTTATACATTTTATACAATAACTTTCTTCTTATTTCGTTATCATCTTCAATCTCTTTTGTTCATTTTAATATAAATCAACAAAAAAATAAAGAGGAAATGACATTTTTTTATGCATTTCCTCATTTATTTGTTTTATTCAGTTATAAATGCCATGAAAATTGTATACAAAATTCAAGCTTAATTTTCCTGTTTTTTCTTTTCCTGCTCTATTTTGCGCTTAAGTACCTTCTTTTCGATAAAGTCCTTAAGTGCATCTTTCAGTGGTATCTTGTCAGAAAGGAACAGTTCAATTTTCCCGATTCCGAGCCAAATCTTCGCATTGAGAACGTTCTTACACCTTCCAAGGAAATACTCCTGTACCGGTGAAGACAGTCCTGCAAGAATACAGTCTACCTCTGCCCCGTTGATTTCATTTATGATCATATCATCCGCGCTGTCGTCATCCGGAACAACGGAAGAACCGACAATCTCTATTCCCCTGCGTTCTTCGTCGAAATAAACTTTCATCTTCTGGATTTCTTCTTCTGTATCCGCAAGAATATATATACGCACATGATTCTTATGAAAATATCTGAATACCATTTTCAGGAACAGTCTGTTTCTCACATCCTGTTTTTTCTTCTCATTGACCTGAGCTGATTCGAGAATCGCATCGTCTCCTGCGATCACCATATCATACTGTTCGATCAGTTCCTTGACGCCGTCCATCTCCGATGCTCTCATCAATACATCCGGTGTCACCACTTCTATCGTGTTGAGTGGTTCTGTTTCAATATATTCAGTAATCAGCTTCATTGCGTCTTTCGCTGTGTAGTTGTCTAATCTAACATTTAATACATTTACTGTCTGATCCATAAACTCACCTAATCCATTCTAGTCATGCGATTATATCAGACCTGCATCATTTTTTCAACCAAAATAGGGAATTGTTCATACTTGTTAATATTATTGTTAAACTTTCGACCCTTTTTTTCGTTTTTTTGATATCATTCCTCCAATTCTGCCGGTTTCCTTGGATGAAAGCGCCCTCCAGCCGTTTTCCAGCACCTTATCCAGAAGGCCAAGTTCGTCCGCTATCTCATATTTGAGTTTTTCAGCCGCTTCCATATGTGCAATATCTTCCCGGCTGATTTTTTCTTTCTTCTTGTCATTCATAAAAACACTCTCCTTTAAAGGAAAGTATTTCCATATTTTCATCTCTTCAAACAAAAACAGGGAATCCCCTTTCGGAAATTCCCCGTTTTCTGTTCCGTCTTTACAGTTTATCTTCATCCGGTATGATGACAGCTGCAACAAAATAGGCAAGAATTCCTGATCCCACACTGAATGTGGCCAGCAGTACCGCACCTAAGCGAACAAGTGTTGGATCAATATTGAAATATTCTGCAATTCCTCCGCATACTCCGCAGATCATACGCTGACTTCTTGATTTATACAATCTTTTGTTCATACTTACATCTCCCTTTCTATTCAAAATCTATCTCAATGTTACCCGCTCCACAATTTAAAATGATATCCGAACTGCTTCCGTTATCGAATTCCTTGGTCGTTCCTATTCCGGCAAATCGTTCTTCATCCACTTTGATTGTTCCTGCCTGACAAGTCAGTTTATAATTATAGTTTTCTCTGGCTCCGTACAGATCGATATCCACTTTTCCGGTTCCACAGCTGACATTGAGCATGTCTGCCACTTCTCCCTCAATCTCCAGTGTTCCGACAGAGATCACGGCATCCACCTTATCCGCTGTCAAATTGTCTATGCTGCATTCTCCTGCTCCGACTTCAATATATAATTCATCTGTAACCAGATTATCTATGTCGATTTCTCCTGCCCCGAACTGTATGTCCACTTTTTCAAACTTATAATTTTTCGGATAATATACATATAATGTTCTGTCGTAATAGTGATGTTTGATATGATGTCCATGACTAAGTCCGTTATCGATATCTACAGTCAGAATTCCGTCGTTTTCCGAGATGTCCAGTTTCAGATTGTCGATATCTTCTACTTCTGAAGAATCTACAAAAAATCTGTTCTCATCATTTTCGATAAATTCCACCTTGCAAAAATCGGCATATAAATGTAATTCTCTGATTTCATATAAATTCTCATCTTTATCAATTTGTTCATCTTTTCCCAGGATAAAATCAGACTCCGTATTTTCCGGTCTGTTGTTTGTACTGATCTCATGACGGTTTTTTACGAAATTCAGACTGTTAAATGAAAATCCCATTGCAAATGCCGCAATAAGCATCACAAGACCGGTTCCTCCACATGCTGCCAATATAATCCAGAAAATCTTCCATCCTTTTTTCATTCTTATCCCTCCTTGTGAAATAATTTTTTCACCATTTCTACTGCCCATCTGAATACTTTAGGTACAACTTTGCTTACCACTTTCCAAATGAGGATCGTCAATGCAATTCCCGCTGCAACCAGTATAAGACCGGTTCCCGCAAATCCCAGTGTAAGGGCTGCCGCAACAGGGATCTTGCTGATTCCGAATCCGATCAGGAAAATTCCGGCAACTCCGATCGCGATTCCTGAAACCAGAAATCCAAAGATAAGTGCTGCAACCGCAACCAGAAGAGCAAGCGGTACTGCTGCGATCGGCATGATGATCGGTGCTCCTACAATGACGATCAGAATAATCAGGATCACCTTCAGTGTATCATTTGTCCATGGTTTCTTTTTTACC